>Ga0310696_10002344_pt1 | contig 25327 bp, 21 predicted proteins | sample AusTroGonzalo_MG_4_FD_203885 | JGI IMG/M metagenome (GOLD analysis project Ga0310696, IMG submission 203885) | Bovine rumen microbial communities from tropical cattle in Woodstock, Queensland, Australia - Gonzalo_02 (v2) (version 2) | ecosystem: Host-associated > Mammals > Digestive system >...
CGGTAACGTGATGCGTGAAGCTACTCTCGAAACTGGCGCTAAGGTGATGATTCCGCTCTTCATCGAAAACAACACCAAGATCCGCGTCGATACTCGCGACGGTTCTTACCTCGAACGCGCTAAGTAATAAGCCCGCTCGGCTCTGCCTTTTAGCGATTTTAAAAGCCTCCGCTGTTGCGGAGGTTTTTTGTTGCGTTGAAATCGCATAGACAAAGTGTCTATAAAAAAATGTTTGAGGGAGGTGCTTTTCAGGATAATTCCAGTTAATTTAATATTGTTGTTTAACACAATGGGATATATGGGAATGTTTGATTCAATGACTCGTTTTGCATCCGTGGCTTGTGTTGCTGCTGGATTCTTGTTCTTTGGGGCTACTCACTCTGAGGCGGCGCCTGATCCGAATTTTCATATCTATATCGCGTACGGTCAGTCCAATATGGGCGGTACGGCGGATGCTCAAAGCGCGGATAAGGTTGAACATCCGCGTTTCAAAATATTTGCGACGCAAAAGTGTAGTGGTAAGGGCCGCAATACGTTGGGCGAGGTTTACCCGGCGGTGCCTTCGCTTTTCAACTGCGGCAATACGATTTCGGTGGCAGACTGGTTTGGCCGCACGATGGTCGATAGCATGCCTGACGTGACAGTTGGGATTATTCCGGTTGCCGTTGGTGGTGCAAGTATCAAGCTTTTTGATTTGGATCAGTATTCAAGCTATCTATCTGCGCAGGAAGACTGGCTCAAAAACTTCGCAAAGGAATATGCAAGCGATGGGAATGTCATGAAAATGATTATCGACATTGCGAAGAAGGCGCAAGAGGTCGGTGTTATCAAGGGAATCATATTCCATCAGGGCGAAACCGATGGCGGTTATTCGGACTGGCCGAAGATTGTGAAAAAAACGCGCGATGACATCCTTAAGGCTCTCAATCTGAGTTCCGATACCGTACCGTTTGTGGCGGGTGAACTTTTGCGCGAGGGGTGCTGCTATTCAAATCGTGTTTCGCAACTCCCGAAAACAATGGACAATACTTATTACGCTTCGTCCGAGAATTTGAAGGGAAATGGCGTGGACCGTTATCATTTCAATCATGACGGTTATGTTGAATTTGGCAAACGCTATGCAGCCCAGATGCTCAAGGCCATCAACAGAAAGCCTGTGGAGCCAGTTCCGCAGCAGCCGTTTGGCAAGATGGAGGGCGATAGCGTTGTTGCTGGAGACCCTGCAAAAATTCCGGGCAAGATTGAAGCCGAAAATTATGATATCACGGGTATTGGTAACGGCAATGCCTCTTATGCAGATAACGATTCCGAAAACAAGGGCGGCATGTATCGCAAGGACGGAGTCGATATTGAAAAGGGCGGCGATAACTTTGCAATTGGCTATACGCAGGAAGGCGAATGGCTGGAATACACGGTGGACGTGACCGAAGAGTGCGATTATATAGTCTCTGCGAATGTGGCGTCTGGCTCGGAATCGTCTAGCTTTAGCTTATTGTTGGATGACAAGGAAATCGTACCGTCGGTAAAAGTTCCGAAAACGGGCGAGGACTGGAGCATTTACAAGAAAATGGAACATGGGAAGGTTTCTCTCAAGGTTGGAAAACATGTCTTGAAGGTCCTGATTACGGGCAATTACGTGAACATTGACTGGTTTGAATTTGAAAAAGATGCCCCGTTCATTTCGATTCGCCCCAATTTGACTGTTGCAAAGAAACAGATAGCATATGATGTTTTTGATATGCTTGGTTCGCATGTCGCGCGCATCGAAGGTCTCGATGTTCAGGATGTGTCGCAGAAGGTTCATGCACTCGTAAAGCATAATGGTTCGTATTATTTGAAATCCAGCAATAGTTCCATGACCATTCGCGTGATGAAATAATTTATTTAATCCTATTCCCAAATAAGAAAGCTCCCCTGGCCGGGGAGCTTTTCTTGTCATTTGCAAATGGTTATTAGTGGGTGATTCTTATGCTTACGCCGAAGGTATGGCTTGTGTAGGTTTCTTTATCTCTGTATGAACTGTAATAGCCGTCGTTATCATCCAAAGAGAACCAACCCATGGTGTAATTGAATGCTACGCCGAAGCTCCAGCGTCTGCTGAACCAGAAGTCCTTACCCACTTCGAATCGAAAGAACATATTGACAAAACCTTCTGCTTCATCGTATTCTTCCCTTTCGTAATAATCGAATTTGTCATAAAGTACAATGTCGGCAGAAATTCCATAGGCAAGACCGAGGAAAAGGCCGTACATCGGGCTTTCTCTATCCTGAATGGGGTAAATTTCAGTACCCAATCCGAAAAGGAACTTGATATCTGTGGCATCGTATTCTTTATTACGTATTTGGGGGTCGTTGTCATTGTAATCGTAGCTTCTGTAATTCTCGTCATAGAAATTCGTCTTGAGTGTACCTGGACCGACACCCGTTCCAAGGACTCCATAAATAGAGGCTACGTTTGCAATGGAGCCGCCGAGTCTAATTTCTTCGTAGGGCGTCATGAAGCCTGTATATTTGTATTCATCCTTAGAAAAACTGTAACCATCTATCTTATTTTGGCTTTTGCGATGGTATGTATAACCAAAGGTGAGGTTTGTAGAGAAATAGAATCCTCTATGAGCTTGGTAGTACGGATCTTTCTTTACTGTATTTACTTGATTCGAATTAGTTGAATAAGTATTTACAGAGTATGTACTTGAAGATTCGTTTGAAGAAAAGTACGAGTTGTTATTGTTATCTGTATCGAATTGAGCGAATGCGAGCGAAGCCATTAATAGCGTTGCTGCAATAATTTTTTCTCTCATCTTAGACCTCTTGGTGTGTATAAGGTTATATATGATATGTAAATTAGTAATTTTGAAGAGCCTTGTGGTATACTTCTTCGACTTTATCGGGGTTATCGCTCTTAAGCCAGCTTAAGATTTCTGTGCCGCGGTAGCTCCAGGCGAAAATGTTTTTTATCCCGGCGCTACGGCTCTCGGCAACCGCAATGGCGAGGTCGTTTTCACGACCGGCTTCGATTTGGTACGCTTTTATCCACATTTGTACAGACTTGCCGTAGCGCGATGCAACTTCTACGAGCTTGTTTGCGGTTTCGCGGTATTTTTCGCGTACCCAATCTTCGCTCGCTCCGCGCTCCCAGTATGGGTCGCTTGCGATTTCATCGACCGCATCGAGACTTGCGACGCGTCCCCAGTCATCGAGCCCCGCCGGAAACCACGGCGGGAGCATGCAAACGCAGTTGCGTTTGCCGCGGCTGTGAACGTCCTTTGTCATCTCGTCCAAAAAGTCAATTAAACTTTCTTCGCGGAACTTTTTTACGTCGTCAGTAAGTTCCGTGGGCATCTTGTACCCGAACTTTTTGCGGAACAGCTCTTGGCATTTTTCGCAGCGGCAACTCCAGTTGCTGAGTCCGCCCTTCTCGAAATAGAAGTGCGGCTCGTCCCAGAAAACGGTAGAAACATCCGTATCGCAAACCGTAGCAATCCACTTGTGCATATAAGCGCGGAACTCAGGGTGGTTCGGACAAGCGGCTACTTTCGGTTTCCCGTCTATAGCGACCTGGCACATGTCGTGATTGCGTGCCGTGAGTTCTGAATAAGCTTCACCGCCAAAGACGCGACCGACTCCCCAAGGGTTCACGTACACACAAAGTCCCATGGCTACGGAATCGTTCACAATCTGCTTCATTGTGTCAAAATAATATTGCTGGTCTTCTTCACTCCACGTGTGGAGGACCGCATTAAATCCAGCTTCTTTTATGTGTACTAGGTCAATATGTGCAAGCTTCGGAGACCGCACACCAAAATAGCTGACGCCTTTTATCACGGTTTAAAACCTCTTTTAAAATCCTCTGTAGCTCTTGTGCTGAGTCCACTTGGCCCATTGCGGACAACCGTTCCTGTGCAGCACGTTTTCGAGCGTTGCGTACCATTCTTCTTCGCTTACCGGGCGCCTGATCCAGAATGTTCCGTTGTCGGAAGAATCTTCGGGGAGCGGCATGTCGTCGGGGATGATTTCGATAATCCACGATTCCGGAATGCCGTTGTGAAGTTCCTTGCTGAAAGCGAGGTTCTTCTCGGTTGCGTGGCTTGCGTGATCAAAGATGATGAGCGCCGGTGATTGACCGATGATGAGCGCAGATTCCAAAAGGCTTTGCGCACTTTCGATGGAATTGCAAGTGTAGAGGGTGGAATCGTCTGCCATGTTGCCATGCTCTAAAAGCCAGCGGAAAGTCCACTGGTTTAGCTTGTCTAGACTGCCGGGCGACGATGGCGTTATGAAAAATATGTGTCCCACGCCTAAAGTATAGAAAGTTTATTGTTAAATTATTGGTAGAAGAATTGAATTGACCTTGAAAATTATGAATTTCCCTGATCTTGGTGAATTTAGGTTTGTCCGCAAAATTTTAGATGGAGTGCAGCCCTTAAAGAGCGAACCGCCCACGCACCGTGGTTGGCTGTCGGCTGGGGATGACTGCGCTATGTTTGATGGCTGGCTTGCAACAAAGGATCTCTCTGTCGAGAACACGCATTTCAGATTGGACTGGTCTAGTCCTGAACAGGCGGTCGAGAAGCACATTGTCTCTAATGTCTCGGACATATCTTCGATGGGCGGTCGACCCCGCATCGCACTCTTTGGACTTTGCATAAACAAATCCTGGAGTGAGGAAACCCGCAATCGAATTGCTGTTGCTGTATCACAAGGCTTTGAGAGAAGGGGAATTACATTGATTGGCGGAGATACGGTTTCGGGTGATGTCGGGATGTTTTCGACAACGCTTCTCGGGACAACGGAGGGTGAAACGGTTCTCCTTCGCAGTGCCGCAAAACCGGGTGACCGCGTTTTTGTGACGGGAACTCTAGGTAAATCTGATGCCGGTCTTTGGATTCTGATGAACCATCCCGAAGAGATTTCAAGGTTCCGTAGGCTTGTCGAATATCACTTGGCTCCAAAAATTTGCGAAGATGCTGGGGTGCAATTGGTAAAACAGGGGGTGCATGGCGCTTGCATGGATATTAGCGACGGACTCAGCTCCGAAACGAACCATTTGGCGCTTTCTTCGGGGGTTTCTATCGAAATTGACGAAAAAAAACTGCCAATTGACCCAGATGTTCTTGAAATGTGTGACTATTTTGGGCTTTCACCCCTTAAATTTGCGTTAAATGGAGGTGAGGAATATCAACTACTGTTTACTACTGATGTTGCAAATAGTATATATTTAGTTGGTGCATCCGGAAAGACCGAAATCCATGAAATTGGAGTTGTGGAATCAGGGTGTGGTGTGTATTTGAATAAACAATTTGGTGGAAGGATTACTTTAAACGCTCAGGCGTGGTCACATCTATGAAGGATTCAAGCAGTTTAGGACAGTTGCTGGTTCGCGTTAACTTGATTAACGAAGACCAGTTGAAGTACGCCGAAGAAGAAGTCAAGTTCTGGACCCAAAAGGGTAAAAAACTGACTCTGACTCAGGTTCTTCTCAAAGCCGAGATGGTAAAACCTGAGCAGTTGACCGATATTTTGGGCGTTCAGATGCAGAGCGTCACCAAGAAACGTATTGGTGAAATGCTTTTGGACCAGGGCTTCATTACCCAGGACCAGTTGAACGAGGCTCTTGAAAAACAGAAAACATCGGGCGGTAAGCGCCTTGGTAGCATCCTTGTCGATTTGAAATTCATCGAGCAAGATAAGCTCATGAAGATTCTTTGCTGCCAGTTTGAAGTCCCGTACGTCAAACTTGATGCGATTAGGCTCGATGAAAAGGTTTACGAGTTCATCTCCGAAGAACAGTGCAAAACGCATAAGATTGTCCCGCTTTATGTGACGAAGGATGCTCGTCAGGCTCTTGTGGTCGCCATGGCGGACCCGACGAATGTGCGTCTCAGGGACTCGATCAAGTTTAAGGTCAAGCGTAATGTCGATGTGGTCATGGCGTCTGAACAGGACATCAAGAAGACTATTGATATCTTGTTTGCGAACCACGGCCCGGCTGAAGAATCCCTTGCAGATCTTATCGGATCTTCGGGCGATGACGAACTTGAAACCGTTGAACGTGGTCAGGGCGGTAATGACGAACCGGAACTTTCTGACGAAGAAGGACGCCAGGTCGTTAAAATCGTGACGACCTTGATTCACGAAGCTATTGCGCGTCACGCATCCGATATTCACCTTGAACCGCAAGAAACGTTCCTCAAGTTGCGTTACCGTATTGATGGTGACTTGCAGGTGATGTCTCCGATTCCGGCGCGTTTGATGCCGCAGATTCTTTCGCGTATTAAGCTTTTGTCCAAAATGGACATTGCTGAAAAGCGTAAACCGTTGGACGGACGTTTTACCGTGCGTTACAAGGGCGCCGAGGTTGACCTTCGTGTGAGCTCGTTCCCGATTTCTCTGCGTAAGCGTGGCGTTTGCGAAAAGATCGTTATGCGTATTTTGGACCCGAACTCGGGTCAGTTCCCGCTGAAGGAAATGGGCTTTGACGCCCGTGTCTTGAAGCAGTTTATCGATGCGATTAATGCTCCTAACGGTATTGTGCTGGTGACCGGTCCTACGGGTTCCGGTAAATCTACGACGCTTTATGCTTCTATCCGTGAAATTCTTGATTCGACGATTAACATCTCGACGATGGAAGACCCGGTGGAATTGAATATTGATGGTGTGAACCAAGGTCAGATTAATAATGCCGCAGGCTTTACGTTTGCGGCGGGTATTCGTGCACTTTTGCGTCAGGACCCGGACGTTATCATGATCGGTGAAATGCGTGACCAAGAAACCTCGACGATGGCTATCGAAGCTGCTTTGACGGGTCACTTGGTCTTTAGTACGCTCCATACAAACGATGCTGCTGGTGCTTTCCCGCGTTTGCTCGAAATGGGATTGGAACCGTTCCTTGTGTCTACCGCAATTAAGGGTGTTTTGGCCCAGCGACTTGTGCGCCGTATTTGCAAGAACTGTAAGGAACCGGTCGAAATTTCTCAGGAACTCCGCGATGAACTCCACCTTTCGCCGGACATGCAGTTTTACCATGGCCGTGGTTGCGAAAAGTGCGATGGTTCGGGCTTCAAGGGCCGTTGCGGTATTTACGAATTCCTCGTGCCGAACGAATCTGTGCGTAACCTCGTGATTAAGCGTGCTTCCGGTGACGAAATCAAGCGCGAAGCCATCAAGTCTTGTGAAATGATTACGCTCCGTATGGACGGTATCAACAAGGCGCTCCAGGGCCAGACGACTTTGGAACAGGCTATCGGCGCATCTACTGCAGATGAATAGTTAGACGGTAGACTGTAGGAAGTAGACAGAATTGCATTGAAAAATGCTTCTCGCATTGTTAAGCCCGCTTAGGCGGGCTTTTTTCGTCGCATATGGTTCACTGTTCTTCGCTTCTAACCACTAATCACTAACCACTGTTTACTAAAGCGAACCTCATCGTTCACTTCCTACTGTCTACTTCCTACTTCTAACTACCCACTAATTACTATATTGCACATCTGTATATCGACTAGAGGTGCAGGATGGCAAATATTGTAGATGGTAGTGTTTTAGATCGTGAATTGAATCCGGAACAGGCGGCTGCCGCAAAGAAAATTAACGGTCCGATGCTGATTCTTGCTGGTGCAGGTTCTGGAAAGACGCGTTGCATTACATACAAGATTGCCCATTTAGTTTCGTTCCACAAAGTAAATTCTAATAATATTTTGGCAGTGACGTTTACGAACAAAGCTGCCCGCGAAATGAAGGACCGTATCCAGAAACTTTTGGATAATCGTCTGCCGTTCATGTGGATGGGAACGTTCCATTCCGTGTGCCTCAAGCTTTTGAAGCTCTGCCTTGCAAAGGATTTTGTGATTCAGGCGCTTGGCGGCAAATGGTTCGATGCGAATTTCTCGATTTACGATGATGACGATCAGAAGCGAATCCTCAAGGAAATCTTGAAGGATGATTTGGGCGACGATTATGATGCTGCTGAGCTGAAAAAGATTCACGGAGCGATTTCGCGCTACAAGAATACGATTTTGTACAAGGGCGACAAGGCTACTTTGCAGACTCCGGACATCGCGATGATGAATGCCGAATTTGCAGACCAGGAACGCTATGCGAAGTATTATGCGGCTTACCAGAAAAAGCTATCGGAGTCGAACGCGATGGACTTCGACGACTTGCTTTTCAATACGGTTAAGATGTTGCAGATGGTGCCGGAACTTGTCCGTCATTTGCGCCATCAGTTCCAGTATGTCGTGGTCGATGAATATCAAGATACGAACGACGTTCAGTACGAACTTTTGAAGTTGCTTATCAATCCGGAAACGAAGAACGTGACGGTGGTGGGTGATGACGACCAGAGCATTTATGGCTGGCGTGGTGCGAACATCAAGATTATCCGCAATTTCCACCGCGATTTTGCTCCGGTGACGATTGTCAAACTCGAACGCAACTACCGCTCGACGGCAAACATCGTGAAGGGCGCTGGTTCCGTGATTGCGCATAACATTCGTCCTGCGGAAATGCAGAAGAACGTGTTCTCGAAGGAAGAAGAGGGCGAACTCATACATGTGCGCTATTTAGAGGATGATCGTTCCGAAGCATCGAACATTGCAAAGACAATTGCGCAGGCGGGACCTGATTTTTATGCGAAAACAGCTGTATTCTACCGCACTAACGCGCAGTCCCGTGTGCTTGAAAAGGCGCTCAACGATTTGCGTATTCCGTCGGTGATTTTTGGCGGAACAAGATTCTGGGACCGCAAGGAAATCAAGGATATTTTGGCCTATTTGCGCGTGCTTGCGAACGAAAAAGACGATGCCGCATACTTGCGCGTGATTAACACTCCGCCGCGTGCCATTGGCAAGACGACTGTCGAAGGTGTTCTCGCTAAGGTTAAAGCGGGCGAGGGATCGCTATGGGATAACCTCTTGGCCGAGGCGAATGGCACGAGTCGTGGCGCTCCGAAGCTCAAGGGCTTTACCGACCTTGTCCTTCGCTGGAAAAATATGATGAATTCGGGCGAAACGCCGCTCCCGATTCTTGCCGAGACGATTATCAATGAGACTGGCTATAAGGATTTCTTGCGCAAGGAAGACGAAACTACTGCCGATGAACGTATTGCGAACTTGGATGAAATGATCAACGCAATCCGCGAATTTGACGAAGACCATCCGGGTGCTACGCTCGATGCGTTCTTGCAGGATATTTCGCTTTTGACGGATGGCGACAAGAAGGTCGATACGTCGAAGGGCCTTGTGACGCTCATGACAATTCACATGGCAAAGGGCCTTGAATTTAATACGGTTCACCTTGCCGGTTGCGATGACGAAATCTTCCCGCTGGTGCGCGGCACGTCGATGCTTTCGATGGCCGAAATCAACGAGCAGATGGAAGAAGAACGTCGCTTGTTCTATGTGGGCTGCACCCGTGCCGAAAAGAAACTTTATCTGTACCATGCCGAACGTCGATTCTTCCAGGGGAATATCCGTCCGTTTGCGCCGTCCAGATTCCTCAAGGAATTGGACCCGTCTGTGGTAGACTTTACGCCGTGTTTGAATACGCGCCCATCTGTTCCTAGCTTTGTCGGGAATACGCGCTCTAAGCCTTCTTATGGATCGTATGGGGGCGGCTCTTATGGCTCGTCAAATTCTTATGGAAGTTCCCGTCCATCCGGCGGCTCGTACAGCGGGAATTCTTACGGAAGCTCTCGTAGCGGTTCCGGCAGTTATGGCGGTTCTTCGTACGGCTCGTATGGTTCTCGCCCGGCGGCAGTGCCTGCTTCTGTCAAAAAGAACGATAAGCATATCGTTTACCGTAACCCGATTAAGGTGGCTTCGCCAAAGCCTGCTGCTCCGAGTGGTCCGAAAGTTGTTTACGATGAATATAGCCAAGTGGCGAATCAAAATCCGTACCAGGCTGGCGTTCGTGTTCGCCATTCTAAGTACGGCAACGGCGTTATCATGAAGGCTTATGGCAGCGGTGAAAATGCCCGCGTTGATGTTCGTTTTGATCGCGAAAATATCAACCGCACCATTATCCTCAAGTACGCTGCGCTGGAAATTATAGGGTAGGGCATTTCTCCCGTTACATGTAAATTTTCATTAAAACGCTTGGCGTTGTTTTTGCGATTTTGTAAATGATATTCAGATGTACTCACGTTTGCAGTGCTGAAAGAATGCGAGGCGAATATGAAAATGAGTAAAATTAAAAATCTATTTCTTGCGATTATCGTCGCTAGTATCGCCTTCGTATTTTGTGGTTGTAAAGAAGAAAAAAGAGTGACTGAGTCTAGTCATTTGACTGCAACGAAGGAATTGGCTACGTCTCAGAAAAATGAAAAACCTATTTGTTGTTTCAAGGAAGATTATAATGTTGTAGAATCTAATGATAATGTTGCACATCAAAGGAACTTAAAAAATGATAGTTCCTCTGCAGGTCTAGATAGTAGTTGGTATCGTCGTGGTAAGCCGATACCTGGCTTTGATGAAAAAAATGAGGCAAGTCGGGATAGAATTCGTCGAAGTAAAGGTATTGCTATAGATTTTGAACAACAGAATCCTATTGTTATGAATTATCCTTCTTGTGTTCAATTTGGAGTTAGATGTGCATCTAGGGGCTCTGTTAAGATACCTCCTATACGTGAAATTGATTTTAAGTATGAAAAGAATGGCTCTCGTACTGCTTCAGATATTATGAAAACTATTCGTCTGCGCACTCCAGGCCTTCGCCATATTTGTAGTAAACACTTAAAAAAAATGTCGGGATTCCAAGGTGAAATTACCTTAAAATTCACAATAGTTCCCAATGGCGAAATTTCTGACATTTCCATCGAATCCTCTACAACGAAAAGTCAAGAATTTGACGTTGATATAAAAACTGCTGTAAGTCGTTGGATATTTTCTAAAGTAAAATCAGGCAAAACAACCGTCACGATTCCGTTTACCTTTTCTGAATGAACTTTGTTTGCTAACAGTAGTTGACAAAATGAATGCCCGACAAAACAACGTCTTGCTTTTCTTGAATAACTTTGTTAGATTATAGACAACAGTTCTGATGAACTGATTTTATTATATCCTTATTTATATCCTTTCTTATATCATTTCTTTTATGAACTTGTCTCTAAAAAAGAGAAGGGATAATTCATGGACATTGAAGAAAAACAGCTGAAAAAGCCCCATGACGCTTTTTTCCGTTGGCTATTTTCAGATGTAAATCATCTCAGGTACTTGCTGGAACTGGCGGGTAAAATAAACGTTGATGTGGCGGATTTTCTCGCTGTAGTAAACTTGGATACGCTTGTGCGCATTCCGGATTCGTATTCCGAAGTGTACGAAACGGGCGATGCGGACTTGGCTTTCCGCGTGAATGTAGCGACGGGCGCACCTGTTTTTGTGGGGATATTGGTTGAGCATAAGTCCGGTCGAGATGCAGATTTGTTCAACCAGCTTGCGCGTTACATGCGTTCCGTGATGAAACGTTTCGACGAGGGGCGCCTATTTGACGGTCTCCCGACGATGGCAATGATATTCTATAACGGGCGTGAAAACTGGAACCCGCTGGAGATTCTTGAGAAAGACTATCCCAAGTTTTTTCACGGCATGGTGCTGCCGTTCCGTTGCGCGTTCGTGAACATGTCGGACATTCTGGACAGCGACTGCCTTGCTTGCGAAAATGTAATGACAGGCCTAGGAATTGCGGCGATGGCACACGCTTATGACAAGAACGCGTTCCTTGAAGTGTTCGAACAGTTCAAGCCGAAATTGCAAAAATTGCCGAGCAACGAGCTCTCTTGTTTGCTCGAAAAAATTAGTGTATATTTGACGGAGTACCTCGGAGAAGGCGTTCTACAGGAGTTGAATATGGCATTCAAGAGCATTGGACAGAAATATGGATTCGTCAGCGCCGGCGATGTTTTCCGCCAAAGAATCGCCGCCGCAGAAGCCAAGGCTGATGAAGAACGCCAAAAAGCTGAAATTGCCGAAGCAGAAAAGCTCAGTACTGCCAAGAAACTGGTGCGTGACGGAGTCATTTCTGTTGAGAATGCGATGGCTTACTTCGGGTATTCCAAGGATCAAATCCTCGAGAAGTAGATTTTATTGGTGGTTAGTAAATAGAGGCAAGTAAACAGAATTACTATAGGAACGTTATTATCACGTTCCTAACCACTGACTGCCAACCATTAATCATTAAAATTTTCTATCTTACATCCCGTAAAAAAGAGGTTTTTATGCTTGAACGTGAAGAAGTATTGAAGTTGGCGAAGCTTTCTCGCCTGAGCATTGCAGAAGAAGATATTCCGGCTATCAAGGGTCACTTGGATAAGATGCTTGACCATCTCGAAGCTTTGAAGGCTTTGGACCTTTCGAACGTGGAACCGATGACCGCTGTCGAAAACGGCGCAACCATCCTCCGTGAAGATGTTCCGGTTCAGGGCTTTACGCTCGATCAGGCTTTTGCTAACGCTCCGGCAGTCGAAAATGACCACTTTGCCATTCCGAAGGTGATGTAACCGGCGCATTTCGCTTTTTTCATCGCATTCTTCGTGCTAATTCTGCGTTTACTCGTGTTCACGCGTTTTTTGTGCGTTGTCGATTCGTTGCACCCTAAATCATGGTCAGTTGCATTGTCCCTGCCCGTATGGGCTCGTCCAGATTCCCGGGAAAACCGCTCCTGAAGCTCAATGGCAAGGAGATGATTGTCCGTACGATGGAACGAGCAATGCTGGCGGATTGCTTTGATCGCATTATCTGCGCGACAGATTCTAGCGAAATCAAGGCTGTCGTCGAAGAGGCTGGCTTTGACTGCGTGATGACGGGGGAATGTGCAACTGGTTCTGACCGTGTGGCGGAGGCTGCCAAAAAGCTCGGTCTCGACTTGGTCGTGAATCTTCAGGGCGATGAGCCTCTTGTTGAACCCTCGGTGCTTCGCGAAGTTGCAAAAGAGCTTTCGGAACACCCCGACTGCTGGGTGACGGTCGCATGCCCTCTGAATCCGGCAGAAGCAGAACTAAAAACCGTTGTGAAAGTGCTCGTTCGCGATGGCTTGGCAATCGACTTTACACGGTCGGTTCCGCCTGCAGAAGTGGGCCGCTGGTTCCAGCACCAGGGCATTTACGCATACTCCCGCGAAGCTCGTGACGAGTTTGCTTCATTTCCGCAGAGCAAAATGGAGCTGGAACGCTCTTTGGAGCAAATGCGAATACTTGGGCGCTGTCCCATCCGCATTGTCCAGAGCGAATATCCGAGCATCTCGGTGGATGTCCCGTCAGACGCGACCCACGTCGAGAAAATCTTGTTAGATCGTTTATTATATCCTTTGCTAGATGAACCTCTCAGAAAAGGCGATGAACGCATCTGAAAAAAGAATACTCAAACTTGCAATAATCCTCTTTACAATAGGTCTAATCGTCCGTTATCTCCCTTGGGGGCTCCCGTCTATCGAATCGTTCGAGGTCGGTGAAGCTATCGTGGTTGCTAATGTCTCGGTGGATTCTCTTGCTATTCCAAATAAAATAAAAGAGACGGAAATACAGGCTAAATCGTTTGAATTGAGCGATTCTGCGGCGGTTGAACGCCCTGTCCACCACCGAAAATCCAAAAAGAAAGTGGCTTTTCCGCTTAATATTAATATGGCTAGTGCGGAAGATTTGTGCGCTATAAAGGGGGTTGGTCCAAAGCTTGCGGAGAAAATTATTGAGCGGAGAAACGCTTTTGGACCGTATAAAGGGGCTTCTGACCTCAAAAAAGTGCATGGAATTGGAAAGAAAAAGCTTGAAATGATGTTACAATCGATAATTTTTGATTAGTTTTAGGATATAAAACTTTACATAAGCATATTTATGAGTGAAAAGAAGTTATACCTAGGAATTGAAGTTGGCGACACTTCCATGAAGGTTGCCCTTGTGGATGCTTCCGCAAAGAAGGTTGTGAAGGCTGCAGTTCTTCCAACTGAAACTAACCCTATTTACGATATTTTTCTTTTTGAAAGCACACTCCAGCAGTGGGTGGACGACAATGAGATTAAGGATATTGTGGCGACCTCTGTCACGATGCCTGCAACGATGTCGATTATCCGCAAGGTCTATGTGCCTCAAGAGGCTGTCGCGAACAAGGAACAGTACCTTAAGTGGTATATGGAACTTTTCACGAACGCAGAAGTATCGGCTTATGTTGTCGATTCCATTACATTGAGTGGCGACGATACTCTTGGATACAACGAACTGATTATGGCGGTTCGCAAGGAATGGGTTGATGCTTTGCGCAAAGGATTCCGTTCTAGAGTCCTATCTCCGAAGTCGATGGAAGTCGATGTGCTTTCACTCATGAATGTGATGGATGTTGGCGAGAAGATTAAGGATGCCGTTTGCGTTGTGAAGGCAGACTTCGCTGGCGTGACGCTTGTTTGGATGCGTCGTGACGAACTCCTTGCCTTGCGTTGTGTCTCGACGCTTTCGATGATCGGAAAGACTGAAGATACGGCTTACCCGATTCTTGCAAACGAAATTCTTGAACAGATGACGCTTGTTCAGTCGGAGAATTCCATCAATGGTGTGTCCGAAGTGCGCATTTGCGGTGAAATGGCTTCGAACGAGCAGTTCGTGAATATTCTCATGCAGAAACTGAGCGATTATGATGCTTCGTTGGTGACTAGTTTGTCGCAGCTCCCGTGTGACGAGAGCGTGAATCCTGTTGATATGATTTGCTGTGTCGGCGCTGTCGGTGCAGCTCTCAATCAGATGGAGGGTGTATGATTCACATGAACCTTATTGCGGTGGCCGAAAAGAGTTCCACCATTGGTAGCGTTTCGCAGCATTTGCATGTGACGAATGTCGCTGATGTGGAACGTCGCGTCAAGAGAAAGTATTTGACTATTGGTCTTGCTGCATTGTTTGCTGTTGTTGCCTTTAGTTGCTATCTGAGTGTCATGGGTGTTCCTGCGGCGCTGGATGGTGTTCTTCCGGATTCTTATCTCAACTTGATTGGTGCCAAGAAGAATACTTCGGTAGCGACAACGACCCCTGCCAGTCCGACCGCGGAAGAAATTGCTAAACAGCAGGAAGCTTTGGCCAAGGCCCGTGCTGCGATGCCTGTAAAGGATATCGTTGGCGAAATCCAACCTCAAGCCTTGTTTAATAACAAACGAACAAGCTACAATAGCTATCTCCCGCTCGAAAGGCTTTCTTTCCAGAAAACTTCGTTGGCTCAATTCCTGTCATTCCTCAATACGGCCGTTCCTGATGATATCGGATTCTCGGAATGCGTATACCAGGCGCCGAACTACTATTATCTTCGTGGCGTTGCGATGAAGTCGTCTTCTCAGCATACGCTTATGGATAGACTTAAGGCGGTGAGCAAGCAGTTCCATACGCCGATTGCATCTGAAGCTGCTACCGAAATTGCGGCTTTTGGCCAGTTCTCGGTTCCGCAGGTTCGTCTTGATGCCGTGCGCGGATTTGTCCCGGCAGCAGAAGTGGCGGCAGAAGTCAAGGCGTTCAAATTGCTTGCTTCTTCGAACAAGGTTCATGTGAAAGGCATGGATAAGCCTGTCGTCGAAGATTTTGGCGTGTTTAAACGTTATTCGTACAATGTAACGTCTACCGCTGATTTCGCTGACTTGCTGAATTTCGTGAACGTGTTCGCTAATTCGCCAATTCGTATGGGCGTTCCGAAAGCTGATCTTAGATTCGCTAAGAAGTTCTTGGTTTCGTCTATGCGTGTTGAAATGTTAGTCCTTCGCTAGTATGCCGATTCGTATTACAGGCGGTTCATTGCGGGGACGCAATATCGAGTCCCCGGATTCCATGAAAACTCGTCCGACAGCTTCCCGTACAAGGGAAGCTCTCTTTAACATATTGCAAGGCGTTGAAGGCTTTCGCATGTTGGACCTCTTTGCCGGGAGCGGTATTATGGGGCTTGAGGCGATAAGCCGTGGGGCCGCAAGTGTTACTGCGGTAGAACTTGCTCGTCCGCAGGCGAAGATGATTGAACGTTCGTACAAGTCCGTGGGGGCGGAGTCCAAGCTGCGTTTGCTTGAAACAAGCGTCCTTACTCTTAAGCGCGAAATTGTTTGTGCGAATGAAGGATTCGACTTGATTTATGCGGATCCGCCGTTCAAGGACATGGATTATCCTGACTTGCGCCCTTTTATCGAGTGGTTGAACCCAGGCGGTGTTGCCGTTTTTGAGGCTCCGAGCCGAAAATTGCCCGAATGGGCAAGCGAAGGCCAGGTCCGTCGCTATGGCGAATCGTCGCTGATTATTTTTAGGTGAGCATCGCTAGTTTATAGTTCTAAGTTACTAGAAATGTTCTTATTACAATCCCTAATAACTATTAACTAGTAACTATTAACTCCATTCTAGTAACTATCGACTATTAACTAGTAACGAATTTTGTAAATTATACCACATGGAGTGGATACCTAAAATCGCGGTTTTTGCTGGTTCGTTTGACCCGTTTACGGTCGGACATTGTGACCTCGTAAAACGTGCAGCCGGATTGTTTGATTGCTTGATCGTTGTTGTTGCGCAAAATACGAACAAGAAGAACTTGTTTGATGCGGAAACGCGAAAGGCGATGGTGGAGGCTGCCGTCTCTGAAATCCCGAACGTAAAAGTTGCTGTTTATGGTGGATTGACGGTCGATTTTATGAAATCCGTGGGCGCTCGCTATTTGGTGCGCGGAATCCGTAATGCTTCTGACTTGGATGCTGAGCAGGCGGTTGCCTGGAACAACAAGGTCATTTACGGTGATGGAGAGATTGAAACTGTGCTTTTGCTCAGTGCGCAGGAGCATCTCGTGGTGAGTAGTACTCTTGTTCGTGAACTTCTCAAGTGTGGAGCAAACAAGAGTGCAACCAGTCAGAAGAGTCTTATCTCTAAATATGTGCCGAAAAAAATGGTCCCAATGCTTTTAAAAGAGTTTAGGAAGGTTTATGAAGCCGTTTAAATATTTATCTAAAGCTTTGCAGTTGTTGTTGCTAACGAATGCCTTTATTTTTGTAATCGCATTCTTCGGACGAGGAATTGAAATCAATCTCGGTGCCGGTTACGGGAGCGTGACTGATTACATGAACTATTACGGTGCTTTTATGCCGAGGGTTCCGCTGGAACTCTGGCGTTATGTGACGTACATGTTTATCCATTTTGATTTTATGCATTTCTTCTTCAATATGCTCATGCTTTGGATGTTCGGTTCCGAAGTGGCGGAATGGATGGGAACGCGTCATTTTATCGCAATGTATTTTTTCTGCGGAATTTTTGCGGCTCTCTTTAGCTTTTTCATGTGCTTGCTTGGTCTTACGAACAATCCGATTATCGGAGCTTCGGGGGCGTTGATGGGCGTGTTTGTTGCGTACTACAAGTTTTTCCCGGATCGTATGCTCCTCATGTTCTTTGTCATTCCGATGAAGATTAAGCATGCCATGTGGGTGATGATTGCGCTCGATATTCTCTTTGCAAATTCGGGTGACATGATTGCTCACTTTGCCCACTTGGGTGGTGTTGTTGCCGGTTTCCTTTACATGGCGATTTACCAGAATGGTTCGAAGTTCCTTTACCATTCGCCGCTTTCGGCCATTTTCCGTCTGTTTTCGAGAAATCCTGAAAAGTATAATCGTGGAAGTTCTTCGAGTTCGCGTTCTCGCATGCACGACTCTGAAGAGCCGGAAATTCTTGAAGGCGAAGTCTTTTACGTAAACGAACAGAAGCGTATGGATGAGATTCTCAAGAAGGTGGAACGTGAAGGTATCCAGTCCTTGACTGAATCGGAACGTGAATTTTTATTAAAAGCGGGCGACAAGTTGCGTCGTCGTCGCGGAGGATTCTAATGAAAAAAGTACTTGGTATGGGCGCAGCACTTGTTGATATTTTAGCTAACGTGAGCGATGAATGGATTGCTGCACAAGGCGTTCAGAAGGGCGGCATGAACATGGTTGATTGGCCGCAGATGGAAAAGTTCCTTGGCTCTCTCGAAAATCCGATTCGCGTGCCGGGTGGCTCGACTTGCAATACGATGGTGGGTGTGGCTCGTCTTGGTGGCAAGGCTGCTTTTATCAGCAAAGTGGGCGATGATGAACTTGGCAAGCTCTTCCAGGATCATTTGAAGAACAACGGTGTCGAATCTAAGGTGGGACTTTCGAGTGCTGCAACGGGTTGCGTGTTCTCTGCCGTGACGCCGGATGCCCAACGCTCCATGTGGACTTACCTCGGTGCTTCGGATTTTTTGGGCTCGGATGATTTTACTCCGGCTCTTTATGACGATGTGGGACTTTTGTATGCCGAAGGTTACCGTGCATTCAACGGTGAATGTTTCAAGAAGTCTTTTGAACTTGCCCGCAGTCTCGGTGTCGAAACGGCTCTCGACTTTAGTTCGTTTGGCGTGGTTGATGCTTGCCGCAAATTGTTCGATGAACTTTTCGAAAACAAGATGATTGATATCATCATTGCAAACGAAGACGAAGCTTTTGCTTATGCCGGCGTCAAGGAAGAAGCCGCTCTCGAAGTTCTTGCGAAGAAGGCTAAGGTCGCTGTGGTGAAGATTGGCAAGCGTGGCGCCTTGATTGCGAAGGATGGTAAGGTGACTCGCGTGTCGGCTGGTGCCGCTAAGGCGATTGATACGACTGGTGCTGGTGACCTTTGGGCATCGGGATTCTTGTATGGCTACATGAACGGTTGGAATATGGAACGTTCGGGCAATCTCGGTAGCATCGTTTCGAATGAAGTTGTTCAAGTCATGGGTGCGCAGATTCCGGAAGATGGCTGGAAGCGCATTTTGGCCCAGATGTAATTGAGGCTTGTATGGTTTCTGTTGTTCGTTCTTTTGTGAAATCATTGGCTGTTTCAGCATTGTTTGTTTCTGCTTTTGCCGTCTCGCCGGTTTTGGCTCAAGGTCATGCTAGGGGCGGAGCAATATTTGCTGCTATTACGGCGAATGCATCGCAGGCTGAACTTGTTGCTGAAATTGCCATGCGCGACAGTGTGATGGCGATTCGTGACAGTTCTTGCTCTGCCGAAAAGCAGATGCTCCGCTCGGATCTCGAACTGGAACGAGCTAAATGTGAAAATTGGGAGCAAAGTTACAATGCCCTTAAGAAGAACAACGAAACTTGTGCAAAAGCTTTGAGTGTGGCCATCGAAGCTAGTCAGGAACAGGCTGAAAAGCAGAAAGAAAATGAAGCGTCCAAGAAGGAAAAAGAGAATTCTGACCGTATGATGACGGGGGCTTCTATGGCTGCGAGTTTTGGACTTGGCATGCTTATTATGTGGCTGATTCTCGATTGATTTTTTGCAAAATCGCGGCAGTGCCGCATGGGAGATATTGTATGAAGTATACCGCTTTAGCCGTGAGTTTGCTTTTGTGCTTGGGCGTTTCGTTTGCGAAAAAGTCTGTTGTTCCGGCGGGCCCGTTCCAGATGGGAACGGCGCTTAAGTATGCTGCCTCGATTCCTATGACGACTGCCGAAATTTCGGCATACATGCCCGAAAAGAAATTGCTGTTCGTGGTCGGTGGCGAGAATGTTCTTGAAGTCATCAATATGGCGGAACCTTCGAATCCGAATAAGATTAGCGAAATGAAATTGCCCGGTGGCGCCTCTAGCGTGACTGTGCATGGCGACCTTGTGGCGGTGAGCCTCTTGAATAATCCTGAATGGAAAAAAGGCCACGTGCAGGTGATGCGCTACAATAAGAAACTTGAAGTTCTCGCTTTGCATGAACTTTGCTACATGCCCGATATGATTACGTTTACGCCAGATGGAAAGAATTTGCTTGTTGCTTGTGAAGGCTCTCCGGACGAAACGTTCTCTGAAGACCCGGAAGGTGGCATTGGCGTTTTGTCGATTTCGGGGGCCGCAGGTGTTAGTGCAACGGCAAATGCGGTGGATTTTGCGAAAGCATGGAAAAAGCCGCAAAAAACGGTAGTGGGTTTTGAAGGACTTGATTCGCTTGCGCTGATGGCAAAGGGTGTCCGCAAGACTGGAGTGAAAAGTTTTGTTCAGTCGCTCGAACCGGAATACATTACGGTTTCTGGTGATTCTAAAACCGCGTGGATTAGTTTGCAAGAAAACAATGCTCTTGTGAAGTTTGACGTGGTTGCAAAGAAAATATTGGAAGTGTTCCCGCTAGGTTATTTGGACCATTCTGTGTTAGGTAACGGGCTTGATGTCAAGAAGAACAAGGCTATTGAAATCAAGAATTATCCGTTGCGCGGCTTGCGCCAGCCTGATGGAATTTCGGCGTTTACAGTGAATGGAAAAACTTTTGTGCTTACGGCAAATGAAGGCGCTCCGGTTAATGATTATAAGGCTTGGACGGATGTGACGACTCCGATGATGCTTTCTCAGAAGGGCGTGTTAGATCCAAGTGTATTTACCGCAGAAGTGCTTGATGATCTAAAAAATGTGACGGTCAGTAATTTGGAACGTTGCGATGTTGCACCCGATAAAACCGTCAATGGAAAATGCCCTTACATGTACAGTTTTGGAACTCGCTCGATTAGCATCTTCGATGGCGAAACTGGACATTTGATGTGGGATTCTGGCGACATATTTGAACAGACTATTGCCAAGGTGGCGCCTGATTACTTTAACTGGAATTCCAAAAAAGGCAAAGTGAAGATGGATGCTCGCAGTGAAGACAAAGGCTGCGAACCGGAAAATGTAACAACGGGTATTGTGGGTGAAAAACGTTATGCCTTTGCTGGACTTGAACGTGTAAGCGGAATTGCTGTGTTTGACATTACGGGAATCGAAAAAGGAAATGCCCCGAAAATTGTGGATTTTTATTTGAACCCGAAAGACCGTGGCCCCGAAGGCATTTTGTTTATCCCTGCTGAAAAGAGTCCTAACGGAGAACCTCTTTTAGTTGTCGGCTACGAATACAGCAAGACATTAGCGGTTTATACGGTTAAGTAGAACTTAGAACTTAGAACTTAGAACTTAGAACATTCTCTCTTACCTTTAAGAATATCTAAGTTCTACCAACTAAGTTCTACCAACTGCGGCTCTGCCGCCCTAAGCTCTACCGACTAATTAACAACTTCAGGCCAGGGGTGCTTGGGATAGCGGCCTCGTAATTCTTTACGGACTTCGGCGTAGGTGTTCTGCCAAAAGCTCGTGAGGTCCCATGTTTTTTGTATCGTGCGGAAGTTCGGGGCTAAAATGTCGTAACGCACTTTGAGCTTGCCGTCTGCAATTTTATGCTCGCCACGGAGCTGCATAAAGTCTTCGATGCGTGCCGATATTTCTACAAGAACGCCATCTGCGCTTTGCACGATTTTACCGCTGCTCTGTTCTTCGGCGGTGGCGACCGCTTGGTAGCTGTAGCGTGCACGTTTGCCGTTTGGCAAAATATAATGGTCGGGGAATGTCTTTTGCAACCACGAGAGCATTGATTTTCCGAAGTAATCTTCGATGATGTTTCTGTATCGATCTTCGTTGATGTCGCGCAGTAAAAAGATTCCGTCCGTAAGTTCGTTGAAAATCAGTTCCATATCTTCGTCGTTGAATTCTGGCAGACCGAAATCGGGATAAAGCTTTGCGGCAAGGCGCATTTTAATCAAGAGCGTTTGCAAATTTTCTGTGAGGTAGCGGCCTGTCCAGTTTTCTTTTTCGAGTTTGTCGCGCCAGGCTTCAACGGTGAGCTCCTTGAGCGCTTCAAGAACTTTAGGTGATGCTTCTTGCGGGAGAATTTCTTTGCGGCTGATTTCGCGAACTTCGCCGGTCGGCGACTCATCTTCGTGAATTTCGATGCCGATAAAACGTTCTTGACCGCTGCGCCACAAGAGCTCGTAGCGGATGTTTTCGCTTTCGCTGCCAAGTAGTTTTTCGGGAATGGGAGCGTAGAGGCTGATGCGCAGTTCAGATTTGCTACCGCCTCCAGTGCGGAGCATGGAAAGAGCGAGTAATGCGTAAGGTGGTTCTGCAACTTGCAAACGGATTGTATTTCCATTGCTAAGCTTATAAGCGCTTCCGCTTGGTGTTGCGAGTCTATCCGGGAATGCTGCGAGAAGCTGTTGCTCTATGAACTGTGAGGTCGGGAGCGAAGCTCCCTTTGAGGTCGCTGTGATTTGAGAAGTAATGTCATTCTGGAGCCTCGAAGAGGGGATTGGATCCAAAGCGATTTTATCGCGGAACTCCCTCAACTGTTTCAGTGTCCAGCTTACTTCTCTCGGTATGTTCATCGATTTAGAAAGCGTATCCTTGGCGAGTGTCATCAAGTCCAATGAAACTTTGGACTTTTGGACAAATTCTGTTCCTGAATGAATCCATGCCATGGCGGCTAAAAGAACGTCGGGGAGATCTGCAACGTTCTTTGCTTTGGCAAGAATTAGTGCAAGTGGAATATTTGAAATTGGCGTTTGGATGGCGCGTTCGCCGAGTTCTGTAATACGATGGTCTTTAAGCATGCCGAATTTTTCGAGCATTGCTGTTGCAGTCTTTTCGCGGGCTTCTGGAATTGCTGTAGGAAGCTTAATGGATCCTATCGCTCCACTTTGTTCCGCTCCAGAATGACTCTCGTTAACTGTCTCCCTGGAGCCGTTAGGCGATAGGGTCCATAATGATTCGAGCATTGCCTTTTGCAGAATTAGTTCTGATGGCTCGATTTGCAATACTTCGGGCACTATTCCTTGCGCCATGTGTTTTTCGGCATCTTCGGTCCAAAGGCGAATGGCGCAACCGTTTTGCGTACGGCCACTGCGGCCACTGCGTTGTATGGCGTTCTGCAACGAAATGGGAAGCGTGCGCAGTACATCCGTTTTTTCGCTGTCATCGTATTCACTCACACGCTCGATGCCACTGTCGATAACGCCTGTTACATTGGGAACGGTTATGGACGTTTCTGCAATATTGGTCGTGAAAATAACGCGTGGGCGTTCCGTTTCTTCGAAAATGCGGTCTTGCGTTTCGCGGTCTTGACCGCCGAAGAGTTCAAGGAACTCTGCGACTTTGTCGCCAAGCGCCTCGCTTGCGGCGGTGTGGCAACGCGCAATTTCTGCTTTTCCCGGCAAAAAGACAAGCGTCGTTTGCCAAATGTTATTACGGTACAGCGTGCGCAACGCTCGCACGACTTCGTTTTCGATTCCTTGGCCAGCGGCAATGTTGATTCCAGTGGCTGGCTTCTGGTGTAGAATTTGTACAGGATAAAGCGGATGGCCTAGCTGCAAACATTTAACGCCAAGAGCGGCTTCGAGTTCGTTGCGATTCAAAGCTGCAGACATTACGGCAATGCGCGGCAATGTGCAATGTGAAAATTTACTGGATTCTTCGCTTCGCTCAGAATGACGATTATTCAAATACGCAAACAGCAAATCCATATCGGCTTTGCGTTCGTGGTATTCATCAAAAATGACCCACTCCGCATTCAATTTGCCGTGCAAAAGTTCTTGCAAAAAGTTACCGTACGTCTGGAACAAAATTCTTGTTTCGTTCGACTTGCAACTGTCTTGCCTGAACTGGTAACCGACCGTTTTCCCGCAAGGTTCGTTGTGCAACTTCGCGGAGTATTGGGCGAGGGCAAGAGCCGCGATTCTTCTCGGCTGCAATACGACGATGCGCCCGCTACAGTGCCTGCTTAAAAACCATGGAATATACAAGGACTTACCGCTACCGGTGGGAGCTTCGATAAGCAAGTTCCTCGATGTTTCGATAGCGTGGACTAGCTTTTCTTCTTCTTCGGCAATGGCTAAATCTTTGTATGTGCGCATTGGGGTTCTCGTTGTGTCTTTAAGGAGCTCTTTAAAAAAGGCGACCCCGGCGCAGTGACCGGGGCTTTTATATGAAAAATTAACTGGATCCTTCGACTTCGCTCAGGATGACAGCAGATTCTTCGCTTTGCTCAGAATGACGGAATCTGCTACTAAGCTCTTGGATATCTCAATTTTTCGCCGGTTTCGTTATCGATATAAGGCGGCTTGCCTTCGCGATATTTCTGGTTGATCACCAAATTCTGGAGTCTTCTGCGAATGCCTGCTTCGGTCTTGCAGAAGAAGAACACGACCTTATTTGTTCCCGGCACTTGGAACACAGCGAGCTTGAACTTCTGCGATACGGCACGACGGAAAAATTTGACGTCTTCTTTCTTTGGAATCACCTGATCGCTACCCGGCTTGATTTCGCAAATCATGTCGGCATCGGCGAGCAATGCCTTGGACTTTTGCTGGAGTGCAAGGAAGTTCGGCTCGGTGCTCTTGCGGATGTTTTCCATGTTGAAAGGGCTTCTTGCTTTTAAGCCTTTGAGGAATCCGCGGAGAACAAAAAACAACAGAATGACCACGACCAGAACAATCAGGTACGGCCAATAGTTTGCGAGAAAGTCTAACATAATCACCTCAGATTGGTGACCCAAATATAGCAATTTTTTATATCTTTAAAACATGACTAGGATTTCACTTACGCTTTTGCTTGCTGGATTGGCTATATCGTCGCATGCCGCGAAGGTTAATCTTTTTGAAGAAAATACTTATGAATGTGCCGATGGAACCCCTATTGCGATGATAGACATCAATGGGCTTGACCATACGAAACCTCATGTCGTTATGCGGGAATTGACCCATAAAATTGGGGGGCATTTTTCTCAGCAAACTTTTGAAGTTGAAAAACGCAAACTTCAGGACCTAGACCTCTTTACCGATATTACTGTTACGTGCGAACCGTTTAGCGAATCGATTAATGATATGCTCGGTGCGCTTGATGAACCTGTCCCGGAACCGGTCGCTGTTGCCCAGAACGATGAACCTTCGCCGTACGCCGATACGCTTTCATCTTTTGTTTCGCGATTGGCTTCTAATACAGATGCGCTTTCGTCGCTTTTCTCGACGCTCTCGACGGATTCGGATTCTCTCTCGGCTTTTGTGGCGCGATTCTCGGCGAGCACGGATGAACTCTCGTCTATCGTTTCGCAGTTGGCTTCAAATACGGATTCGCTTGCGGCTCTGATTTCACGCCTTTCTTCGGACATCGGTACACTCTCTGCGGTTGTTTCGTCTCCCGCTACAAGTTCGAAAATTGCGGAGAAAAAGGTTGTTCGAAATACGTCGGGCACAAGTTATCTTTCGGCCGCTCATTCTTTGAATGCCGTTAAGCTTGTTTATCACGTCAAGGAAATTTTCCGCTGGATTCCGTCGCCGGCCGGCAAAAAGACAGACCGCGATGGGTTCATGATTGGCCTTGCGCTTGCAAACCTGAACATCCTTGGTGAAGATATTCGTGCCGAAGTGCAGTACAGAACATCGGTTGACCCGTTCTTTGATAATAACGAGTATGCGTTCTACGCCAGTTCGCCTTATTTCTTGGGACTTCCGGTTGGTTGGAACTTTGAATTCTTGAGAACGAACAGTTGGGATGATATTCG
>Ga0310696_10002345_pt1 | contig 25326 bp, 38 predicted proteins | sample AusTroGonzalo_MG_4_FD_203885 | JGI IMG/M metagenome (GOLD analysis project Ga0310696, IMG submission 203885) | Bovine rumen microbial communities from tropical cattle in Woodstock, Queensland, Australia - Gonzalo_02 (v2) (version 2) | ecosystem: Host-associated > Mammals > Digestive system >...
CAATTTATGCCACCTACCGACTACTGAAAGGTAGGTTCCCTGGACGTGTCTGCAACTATGCCTTCAGTAAGCGTAGTTAGTGGAACGTACCTGTCATGGGTTAAACGCCCAACGAGCAGGTACTGTAAGTCCGCCGGTAGCTCGGAATCTTGAATAGCCGAGCACAGGCAACAGAAGCGATCAAACACGAGCTCTAAAAGAAGGAATAATAGGGCACAACACATGGGGCGTTAGTTCAGCGGTTAGAATATCTTTTATGTGTCATACTATGGCACACACAGCAATATTCAAAATAAGATACGGGTCTGTAAAACCTGAGACGTGAGGTTCGACTCCTCACACGCCCCCATCCTTTTGTGACACTAACAGCAACACACAGAAAAAGATCCCGCAACGATCTCATTAATGGTGTCATGTTTTCTAATCTCATCTGGGCCGGTAGCTTAATGGCAGAGCAGCGAAAAAGAATAGAGTCCTGCTTCATATAAGGGGCTCTAACAGCTATTACCTTTTGCAATAGGTGCCGCATGGATGGAGGTTCGAATCCTCCCTGGCCCACTAATCCCAGACTTTTCTTTAACATCCAATAACCAACAAGTGACGCTTTACAGCAAATATATCCAAGTGGATATTGCGGCGTCATGAAAGGAACCACACAATGAGCACATTTGCCCAAGCTCTCTCCAACGAAAGTCGTAAGACTTTCACCGAGAATGGCGCGACAGCTTACAACACCACTGGTCATAAGCTGCTCGACCTGTTCTCCACTATCGGGTCTCTGCGTCAGCGCAGCGACATGGAAATCGAGCGTCTCTTTGCGGACGCCTACAACGAAGACGCCCTGAACACCATTAAGTGTCTCTTCTATGCAAGAGACATCCGTGGTGGGTTGGGTGAACGGAAGACTTTCCGCACCCTTCTCAAGTACGCCGCCAATCATCACCCTGAAGCGGTCAAGCGCAACATTCACCTGATTGGCGAGTATGGCAGGTTTGACGACCTGTACTGCCTGGTGGGAACCGAGCTTGAAAAAGCCATGTTCACTTTCGTGCGTGCTCAGCTCGCACTCGATGAGCGCAACATGAAGCAGAACAAGCCGGTGAGCTTGCTCGCGAAATGGCTGAAGACCCCTGATGCCAGCTCGCGTGAAACCCGTCGTCTCGGCATCCACACCGCCAATGCCATCGGCGATTCCGTGTACGTTTTCAAGCGCAGACTTCGTGCGCTTCGAAAGTATATCAACATCGTCGAAAGACAGATGTCACTCAAAGAATGGAACGAGATCAACTATCAGGCTGTTCCTTCCAGAGCTATGACTCTGTACCGTTGTGCGTTTGGTCGCCATGATCAGGAGCGTTTCGCAGCGTATCTCGCAGCCGTTAACAAGGGAGAGGCAAAGATCAATGCCTCGACTCTGTTCCCCTACGACCTCGTAAAGAAATACGTCGGGGATGGTTACGATTTCCTGAACCGCTATCGCCGTAAGCATCTGACAACCGATGCGACCGTTGAGGCGCAGTGGAAAGCACTGCCCAACTATCTGTCCGGTCCGGCCAATGCGTTGGTTATGGCTGACGTGTCTGGCTCGATGACGACTGACAACTGCCGTCCGCTGTGCAGCAGCATGGCTCTGGCGATTTACTTCGCCGAGCGCAATACTGGTGCTTACCACAATCTGTGGCTGAGCTTCAGTCATGAAGCTACTGTGCAGCGTCTTCGCGGTGAAACCCTGGCGCAGAAACTGGATTCGATGGATACAGAGCATTGGGCAATGAATACCAATCTCGAAGCCGCGTTCCAGAACATCCTCGACATCGCCATTCAGAATCACATCGATCCTGATGAGATGGTGCGCTCGCTGATCGTCATCTCCGATATGGAGATTGATGCAGCCTCGCGTGGATATGGCTGGTCTTTCTACGACAACATGGAAGCTCGTTTCCGCCGCGCCGGGTATCAAATACCCAACGTGGTGTTCTGGAATGTCAATTCCAGACACGATGTCTTCCACGCTGACGCGACTCGCCGTGGCGTGCAGTTGTGCTCTGGTCAGAGCGCCGCAACGTTCAAAGTCTTGATGGCGTCCGTTGGCATGACGCCTGTCGAGATGATGATGTCCGTACTCAACTCCGAACGTTATGCACCGGTAACGCTCGCCAGTTGATAACCCATTTGACGTCTGATGGTACATTAATAACAAATCTGGTTGCTTCAAAAATTTTTGGAACATCAGACGTCTTCATATCGGAGTGTAGCGCAGTTGGCTAGCGCGTCGCGCCTGGGACGCGAAGGTCGTGGGTTCGAGTCCCACCACTCCGAAATCCTTTTAATTGGACTCTCACAGCAACTTATTTATGTTTCAGCATTTGGGCAGAAATCATAAACAGAGTCCTGTTTGCAAGGGCTTAGTATAACGGTATTATGGCAGGCTCCAAACTTGTCGATGTGGGTCCGACTCCTACAGCCCTTGCCATACACGAAAGGAAACACCATGATTCTACGAATCGTAATCGTGGTCGCTCTGGTCATACTGTTTGTTGTGCCAATCTACCGTCTGCTGGTAAAACGCACTATTCGTGTGAAGAGCGAACTGGAATCCTCCAACGATGCAACCCAGCAGTTGGAAGAAATCAAATCTAAAACCAAAAATTTAAAGGCGGAGTGTGCCGAACAAGAACGCTCTGCTAAGAAGAGAGCCGAACAGGCCAGAAAGGTACGGTCTAAATTATGAGACGCGACGAACCTCAATTCAATTTCAAACCGATTATCGCTGCTGTTGCGATTATTATCGCTATCGTTCTGGCTGTAATCGTCAGCTCTGTGTTTCTGCACTCCAATAAAGTTCAGAACTTCCAGGTCATCCAGTCTGTCACTGGTGCCGTGGAAGTAAGAGGAGATGGCGGATACTACTTCCGCTTCTTCCCCAAGATCTGGACCTACCCCAAAGTGTCCTCTGTCTTCTTCAGCAATGAAGCAGCAGAGTCCCGCGATCAGGATGGAGTGCAGGTGCGCTTCTCCAATAAGGGTGAAGGTGATGTTTCCTGTCAGGTGGTCTACCGCCTGTATACTGATGTTGAAACTATCAAACGTTTACATCAGTACAGCGGTGGCGACCTGGATGTTGTGGACAACCTCGTCCTCAGCAAACTCAAGGATATCGCCATGACGTGCGCCAGCAATATCACGTCCAGCCAGGCAATCGAAGACCGAGAAGCTTTCGCTGCCAATATCAGAAGTTCCTTCATCAACAATGAAGACCTCCTCGAAGCTGGTATCAAGGTGGAGCAATTCTCCATCACGAAAATCAACTTTGATACCATCACCACGGATCTCTTCCAGGCGCAGCAGAAAGCTGACCTGCAGAAAAAGACTGCAGAGGCTGAGAAGACGAATCTGCTGATGCAGAAGGAGAGGACCGAGGCTCAGTATCAGCAGCAGATTGCTGAGTCCAAGGGCAAGGCAGAAGTCGAGAAAATCAAGGCTGTCACTGATGCCGAAAGGCAAAAAGAGTTAGCCGAGATTGATGCACAGCAGAAGGTTGCTGTTGCAGAACTCGAAAAGCAGCGTGCCACCGTCGAGGCGAACAAGAAACTCGAAGTCGCTGAGATCCAGCGCAAAGAGGAAGCTGCTCGTCTGGAGGTAATCAAAATCCAGGCGGAACAGAAAGTCGCCGAAGCAAAGGCGAAGGAGCAGGAGATTAAACTCTCCGGCGCTATTACCGAACAGGAACGGTACAAACTCGATATCGAGATGAAGACCAAGGTCGGTATGGCTGAAGCAATTGCTCGCGGCATGGCTACCATGAAGCTGCCTGAAACGATGCTCATTGGCACCGGTACTGGTAAGGAGGCGTCTCCTATCGACAACCTGCTCAATCTGCTCACTGTCGAAAAGGCAAAGGAGCTGAATAAGCAATGACGGCTCTCTACGACAAGGTTCTGCAATACATCTTTCTTACTGCTATCGTAGCGCTTGCTTCTGGTGGTTGTATAATTGCTCTCGTTATGGGCTTCTGCTTCTTAAGAGAGTACGTACATACCGCCAATGAGCGCTGGACGCAGATCCTCAAAGATGACGATGATGACTAACACATGGGACGCTAACAGCAATTTTACTTCCAATGATAAGGGATAAGTATAGTGTCCTGAGTGAATAACCACAACCATGAGGGGGTCCACCACCATGACTTAGGTACGTTAATCTTTGCAACACATAGACTAGATATAACGCGAGACTTCAATAAATCCCTGCCAGTCTTATCACAAGAAGGCTGGTTCATCTTGAGTAATCATCTCCTGCGGGCCTTGTGACTACCTATATGGAGAACATCGATGGACGCATCGATGCTGCGACAAAACTCTCATATACCGAACCATATGACTCAGGACTGTATGTTCTGGAAGGGTGCATAAACTAGATGTCAATGGCGGTATTCGAACGTTTATGCTTTCTTAGTCTAAAAGGATGAATAGGACTAATTGCCCCGAGCCGTGCAGGTAACACGTTTCGGGGCTTTTTTGACGTGGGGCCGTGAAAAGGTTTTCGACGGTGGAAAAGGCCAAAGTGCATCCATCGGACGTGGGTTCGATTCCCACCGGCTCCAAAAATATTTACCTAACCCGCTCAACCACAAGGAAGGAATCTATGGAGGAAGACTATAGACCCCAGTCGCACAAAAATCCGGAAAAGTGCGAATTCATAGCCCAACCTCGTAGCTGGGCATTAAAGGTCTGGAAGGAGTATCAGACCTGGGATAAGAGACGATGCACAAAGTCCCTGCGATTGGGTAATCGCACATGGAGCTTTTACGTCGAATCCCCGCTGTCGAAGACTGTGTACTTGCTCAGCGCTGATGGTGAATGGATCGCCAGATTTAGTGACCACTGGGCATGGCGCGTTGGAGACATCGAGACCTACTCCTGTCACAAGGTAAAAAGTTCCTACATCGATATAGGAACTAGGTCTAGAAGATCCATAAGGGGTGTTCATGTAGAAGGCTGTCGGCCTTTTGTCCTCGGCATAAGAAGGCGTTTCATGGGCCAAACTTATGTCTGAAACACCGTATCCCCCGCCACCCAACGGGAAATGGGACGGACTGTTCTATAGCAGTCTGATACAGCCGCTTGTGTTTTCCGGCACAGCATTCCTGCACTGGTCCGTTCATAGCCAGTTTGCGTTTTAAAACAGCGGCTTCTGGAATCCGGGTCTGTTGTATGGGCAAGCTACAGCAGCGTGACAACGGAATTGCTTCGACTGGTTGAATCGGGCTTCCAGGGCCATCCAGTCTAGTGCGCGCGCGGCGTGACTTCCTGTGATCGTAGCAGGAACAGCGAAAAGGAGACCGGAAAGCTAGGCCCGGAATCTTTGGAGAAGAGCCCTTTGATAACTAAAAACAACCCCGGGCTTTTCTTTTAGAATATGCTTAATTTTGGCACCTTTCTAGGCAGAATATAATGGATCGGTTGATCCACACGCTCCCCAACTAAACCAACCTCGAAAGGAACCAAAAGCCATGAACAAAACGATCAAAAAGCTCCTCCATTCCGACTTCGGCACAATTCACGATTCCGCCGACATGGATATCGCATTTGCGATATGCGCGCTGAATCGGTCCGATCTTCCGTGTGCTATCCGCGCCGCCTGCCGGCTTGTGCTGGTCGATTACATCGATACGCACGCTGGTGAAGACTCCGGCGTCCTCGCCTCTGCCGCAATTGCCGTGGCGCGTCACTGCCACGACAAGAACACCAGGAAAGAAATCCTCCAGATGGCCGTTGGCTCGGGTAATCCCGAGATCTGCGCTCTTCTGGCCGATCTCGAAATGCAGGCGGGACACACCGGTGCGGCAGCTTACCGCCTTCGTCAGGCACGCCGAAACATCATGGGCGAATAACAACAACACAACCACGAAAGGAAATACCATGAAAATCGAAACTGTTGATTCACTGGACGCCCTCAACCTCAAACGCTGCTCCGATTTCGATGCTCTTGTTGAAGAGAATAAGCGGAAATACCCGCTGTTCCACATCTCTGTTAAGGCGCACCGCGCTGCGGTAGCAGACGATGTCGCCTCTTTCGACTTCAACTGGGGCATGCCGTTGGCAGGTTACTTACCTCCCGGACACGACGAGGTCGATCCCTCCAAGCGGGACATCGATACCGCAGCGCGCCGTCTGCGGCAGGCCGCAATCGCGATGGATCCCGAGACCATGGTCGTGTTGGGCGAGTGGTGCACTCAACGCACCACCGTGGCCGATTTCAGAACATCAGTCTGGGATATCGCGAGATCATTCCTGGTGCAGGCAGCAAATGCCTATAAGAAGGCTCCTCTGACTGCCGCCCACGCTCGTGAAATATTGGCACGTCTCTATGAAGACGGCCATTATTACACAAACGATAATGAGGCCTTCGCGCAAAAGCTGCGTTCCAGCGCAGCGACCATTCGCGAGGCATACCGTCGCCGCCGTCAGCAGCAACTCACCACCAAACCGCAGTAAAAACACAGAGGAAAACCATGAACCACAAAAATAGAGCCCCACCAAGTGTGGGGCTCGCTTTTTCTTTTTAATCTGTAGTAGAATCATGGCATAATATTATGGATATGGTAACCATACACAACCCCCGAAAGGAACCAACCATGGATCTCAACAAAATGAGCGCCAACGCTCGCAAGAACTACGAAGCTCTGCTGAAACTCGATGTGGCCAGCATCGTTGCACAGGGCAGAGAAGCCGCAGAAAAGAAGGACTGGAATCTGGCCGCTAGTTTTCTGGCTACATTGGCCTATCCGTCATTGCCCGTTTATGCAAACAACCGTAAACTGGCGTGGCAGTATGCTCGCAATCATATGAGATACGGGCAATCATTCGATGATGCCTGCCATTCTACTATCAAATTGAAGGCGGTGCATGAATACGTTTCGAAATTCATTAACCCGCCCTCGTGGCTTAACTCCAACAAGGAGAATGAAGATGAATAAGATAAAGGTAGGACAGGTCCGGGAACTCCTCGGCCTCAAAATTGCTATCTTGCATAGCTGGGGAGATGACTGCTTTGCTATAGCTCCGCTGTCGAGACGCTATAACCGCCCCGATCAGTGGAAGACCAGCAACGGTCTAATCGTTCACTGTGGTTTGGTCGCCAGCGAAACTATTAGCTGGTTGCTCGATCATAGCAGGTTGATTGGAGCTATCTCACCGCGCGACCTGGATGCGTGCTGGTATATCTTCTGCGACCAGATTGAGGATGCTCACTATCGTCCTACTCGCATCACAGAGGATGAGATAAACCGTAATAGGATAAGTGAGTGGCCTCCTGAAACACCGCAAGCTCTTGCCAAGGCTGAAAGGGAGTGGCGGAACTTCATGTCCGTCAGTTCTCCCTTGTGGGACTAGGAGCCTACATCAACCACTCAATAAATATAACATCTAATGACCGGCTAATCCCCGGTCTTATTTTTTAGTCTATACAAGGGCATAATATAATGATGGGAAACCCAAACCACAAACAAGAAAGGAACCATTATGAAACTGTTAGTCGAAACTCTTAATGAGGGCAGCTTGCTCGAAGCCTGTCACAAGATCGATGACGAGAACGTCGTCATCATCCAACTCGTGCCCACGAAAGTGGGCTTCAAAGCAAGGGTGCAGATCGGGCTATACGAATATGGTGGTAACGTGGCCAGTTATGAGTACGATCATGGCCTCGTGGAGTTCTTTGCCATAGATCCGGATCTTCATATCAAGATACCGTTGGGCAGAGGATATATCAAGGATGGAGACTTTAAATGTTTCCTTCGTTCTCGTCCGTCCCATGTCAGTGTACATACAACTAACTACGAATTAGAATATGCCAATGACGCCGTTACAACAAAATGACATCATCACAATCAAGATCGACGATGTAGTTGTGACCGCCAAGATATGCCTGGTGGCTACTAACGGCTATATCGTGGAATTCTATCGTCGGGGCAAACGCTGCCTTGACTTTATCAACAACACAAACCTTGTCCCGGCGTAACAACCGGGCTTTCTTTTTACAACTAATGCTACGTTAACAATACCAACCAAGGAGAAATAGATGTCTGATACAACAGCAAACCCTGTATCGTGTGAACCACTTAATTATGTATTGATGATGCAATACAATCCAAATTTCATAGATATCTCACCAACCGTTGCAGAGAAAAAGCATAAACGCTTTCTGGAATCGCTTTTCAAATCACCAGGATATAATTGCTTCTGGCATCATGGAATAGGTTTCACAGGCATGCACGAAGCTGTATGCAGACGACAGCTGGGTTACTGGATATCTGAATTGCCGATTAAATATCTGCCATCGCTTCCAGAGTTAGAGTTTCTTGCATATGACATCTTCAGAACGTACCCGCTTAATACAAGCATAGTTTCGCTTTCCTATATTGGAAGAGAAGAATGTCTGGCTGGTACGATCTTTTGGCAACGAAGAGATACTGGCGAGAGAGGCTACGTTAAAGAATGGCAATGGGATCAACCAATAGAATTTGAATCTACTGAGCCAGGTTATGTTGCCAGACGCTTCGAGCGCATTGAAGAATGCAGACCCAACAATGAAGGTTCATTCCCTGTACCACCAAACTATCATTCCAAAATTCGATACGACAAGAAAGAAATACTTCTATGAAATACCGTTTCTTAGTAACATTCCAACAAGTACCATATATCTCAGTATTTCTCAATAAGCTTAGCTGTGATAACATTTCTTGTCATATAGAACTATTCTCGCCAAACGTCCATGAACTTTGTATATCCTACACAGGTTTTAAACCAGAGGATAAACAACTCAAAGAGGACATCTCAAAGATAGCTTTTGCCTGTGGAGCAACTGCAATAAAGGAGTTTTCAAAATGCCGGAACTCAAAATCGAAGCCTCAGCCAACAATCTCGACGACCTTAACGGTTTCATCAACGCCATAATTGATATGCCAGCTAACGTTATCTTTACTGGTAACAATGTAACCATCTTCTGTCAGGATATAGACTTCTGTGTGGAGCCTCCTATGATAGAAGAATGGAAGAAGCAATCCACTGTCCACAACATCACCAAGTTCTCTGCCCGTTATATATGCGGATGGAAGAATGAATGTCTCTATGATTCGGAGTGGCTTGATGATAGAACCACATGAAGTGGTATTAGGGTGTCTAGCCTTTATGGCATTCGTTATAATTCTTATAATGGTACTTGCCGTGGGAGCTTTATCATGAATATGGATACTATCGCTGTTGTTGTGGCATCTATAATTGCCGTTATGCTTTTAGTGAGTATAATCAAGGATAACAACCACAAATGACACACAAGATGGCTGCTTTGGATTCTGCGCATCAGAGAGCACTAGCTCCGATGCGAGAGTTGGTAGTATAAAAGTAGCCATCTTATTTTTTAGAATCTACTTAAAAGTTGACAGCGGAGCTGACGAAAATATAGAGAAAATAGAACCAATTTTATACTGGCGGTAGAACATGAGAAATGGTTTAATGTTACGCCTACTATATAAATAAAAGAATCAGATCACATGCTATAAGGAGCTAATAATGATTGATCTTAAAGGCAATACAAACTTCGCGGCATTGAAGAATCTGCAGGACGAATATGTGGTTCCTCGCACCAATCTTGCTGCAGTGGATATGGATGTAGCTAATGGCTTAAGCATAAAGGGTAATACCTTGTATATTAATCTTGCTACAGCAGAAGACATAGAACAAGGTACTACAGGAAGTATAATTGATCCATCCGTTTTGAAGCCTATTCTAGACGGAAAACAGAAGACACTTGCTGTAACGGACGGTATAGATTTAACAGCTGGTGAAGAAACAGATACACTATCACCGACACTGACAACGGTTACAAACCTGATAAAGGATACAAACGATGTAGAGCTGGTTGATGTGGATGCTATTCGTGGGGCAATAACAGCCGGACAGGCTGTGGACGTTACAAGTGAGCCGGACAATGCTACAAACTATAGCAAAATAAATACATTCACAGTATCTGGAACATATCTTGGCTTTGCCAGCTTTCCTAAGTATGCGCCTGATCTTAAGTATCTGCTTATTGCAACATTTTATACTAATGCTGCAACGACTGCTTCCATATCGGGTACATGGGCTGATGGGACAACAGGCTCTAAGAGTATAGCTGCAAATACCACAACCAAACTGGCGATGGTTTTTGATTCACAGAGCACAGGTAAGATAACATTCGGTTCATCTGTGACAGCTACTGTGGTATTGATGCGTGAATATGAAGTCACGGCATGTACAGCAGACGCTATTAAATATATTGCCAGTCTGCAGAATCCAGATACCTGGGCTGATTACTATCTGATTAAACAGGATATGGTTCAGCCTTGGACTTACATTATTCCTATGAATACCAGCATATATACAACTGTTGCTGCTGGTCTTGCTTACCAAATAGATGCCACAACCGGTACTCATCACCTGACAGTTGATCTTTGTCCGAAATCTTATGTTGGTAGAGATTCTTTTGTTCGTCTGCTTGTCGGTGCTGATGGTGTCATTGTTGCAGATGCTCCGCTTAAACTGGTAACACCTATTACAGCAAATGCAATCAACAACTGTATTGTTAAATATAGAGATGGAGAGGCACTGCTGACAGTAACAGATACACTTGGCGGTTATGTTGTAACTGTTGACGGCGGCACCGACACCGGTAGTCTTTATGCAGCACTTACAGCCGGTTCTGCTGAAGCTCCTTATCCATATATAACTATATCTCCTGTTCTGACAGGTTCCACGATAAATATGGGAGCAGTCGATACCGCAGACTCTGAGAAAATTGTGGCTGGTAACGGGCTGGACACCAATGCAATAGTTGGATCTATCAATTGTACTAATAAGACCACATTCACTAACATAGGATTAGGCGATATAACAGTAACTGGCGGTAACCTGACACTGACTAAAGCTATGGTGGTGTCTGGCTCTACTGTTACAACCGGTATAGCTGGTAGCACAATTTCGCTGGATGGCTGCTATATAGAAGACGGTGGAAAGGTAGCTAAAGGAGTTGGAACACTGATTCCAAGCTCTGTTAGTGGCAATGGCGGTGATTTGGATTTCTCTGGTGGAAATTATATAATACCTGCTGGTAAGCCGATAACTATAGCAGGTGTTAAGATAACAGGCGGCACTAGAACAATTGAAGCTGGTTGGGGAGCATCAGCTACATTGCGTAATTGCGAGATCACAGACAACACTCAACCGTTGCACGGCTCAGCTGTTTCTTTATTAGATCTTACAAGTTGCTATATCCATGATAACTCGTTAGCTGCACGAACCATCTATTTTAACAATAGTGCAAGTGTGAATTTGACTGGTTGCACTGTAGGCGATAATGAAACCATACGAGCAGTTGCCGCTGCATGTTCTGCTACCTTCAAAGGCTCCAATACTATGCTTGGTAAGTTTGATCCAGGTGCTGGTTATGCTAAACTTGATTCTGGCTGCACACTGGACCTTACTGGGAATACAAATTCAGGTGTTACTGGCATTGCTCCAGTAGTTCCGGGTGGTGGTGTTCTTTTCAGCGATGAGGGAATGACAACTATACTGACTGGTGCTACTCAGGGTATTACAGAGAAAGTGACACAGATACAGGGTGGCACTGTTAATAGACTTGCAAACGGCCAGGTAACGACCGACAACCCATATGGTTATGTGTTAGTGGGTGGCGCAACATATTCTCCAGGAACAAATGTAATAGGTGGATCGAACGCCATTATTTACTTGGGCGGCGGCAATTATCCTATTGTTTGCTCTGCTGCTGGTTCATATAACTTCTCAAGCTGCACGATAACTGGTGCAACTCATACCATCGGGGTAACCCCTGTAAGGGTGGCTAGTGGATGCACAGCTACACTTAGCAATTGCGTAATATCTGGTAATTCATCACCACAAGCTACTTCTGGTGGTGGTTTATTCGTGACAACAGGCGCAAAAGCTAATATTTATGATTGCACACTACTAGATAATCATGTAGGAACTAATAACTTTCCAGTTGATATGATGGTAGAGGGTGCTGCATATATATCTGGATGTACTATACATGAGGTATGGTGCGGTGCTAATACACCTGGTGGTGTTACTACTGCTGCAACAGTATCTTTAGCCGGTTACAACAAAATAGGTGCCCGTATATGTCAAATCAGAGATTCCTGGAGTGCCTCTATAATTGTAGAGTCAGGAGCTATACTTGACTGGCGTGGCGGAGTAGCGTCATATGGCTATCTTGCTAATAATGCAGGTTGGATATATTTCCAACCAGGCGGAGCCACAGTATATCCTATAGCTGCCAATGCAGAACCATATATGTTGGATAATACGGCGTTGCATAGACTAGGTCCTACAAATGTTATCGACATGAATGAACAGCGGGGCATAGCTTATCTGCAGCAAGTTACTAGCTTCGCAAAACAGCGTCTTAGTAACTGTGTAATAAGCGGTGGTACAGGCGGTGGCATAAAAATTAACAACCTAGGACTGGAAATGATAGACTGTGAGGTTTGTGGTGCAACTAATAATGCCTGGAACTCTGTAAATGCTCTATGGTTGTATCCGGCTCCAGCTGGTTATACTAGCCCAATTGTAGTAAGCAATACCTATGTACATGATAATGTTAATCAGCACTACACAGCTGGTTGCATTTGCTATGGGGCTACAAATATAACACTTACTGGTTGTACTATAACAGGAAATACTGCCAGAGATGCTGCTCCATTTGAGGATCTTGAGTTACAGCACCAGGCAGTTGTACATGCTTCGGACTGTGTACTTGGATACTGTGGTGTTATGGAAGAATCCGAGTTGTATCTGAAGGGTGACTGCAAGGTAGAAGGATTTATACACACCAGAGGTAATAGTCCTACGGGGCACGTTATTATCTCTGGAGGAGCTACAATAGACCTAACAGATAACCACGACAATTATCCTATCAACCCTGGAGTAGATGTAACGGTTTATCCAGATCCTGCGGCGCCGGTTGCTATTATAGGATATGGTGGATCTGCTACACAGACACATGAGTTCTATGGCGGTGGTACCATTACAGGAACAGCTATAAATATCAGTGGAGCTGTAATGGGAGCAACTGTTACGCTTCCTACAAGTAGCTGTGAAATCAAGTTCATACTAGACGGACAATCTGCTGTATCCAGCGCTTATATTCAAGCAAGCGAGACACCATATGTGCTAGATACGTATTATGGAGCAGGCACCATGCTGGTTGGAACATCTACTGACTAATCAAAACTCTATATAAAGGATATATACTATGAAAATTTATACAATCTACGGCGAATCCTATGATAAGGTTCCTAATCCTCTGACTCTTCCTGATGGCTCTCAGCTGTCTCCAGTAAGCGAAGCCAAATTCATCGAACTTGGCGGCACTGTGGAAGACGATGGCAAGCCAACGCATATGGAAGAGCTGGATGATGCGTGCGATAAGTTCATCGCCAATGTTCTGGATATCCAGGAGTTTATCGGATCCACTGACTTCTTTGGTGGCATCGATGAGATGGATATCCTTGATAACAGTCAGGCAGCACAGGATGATCCTGTGACTGCGCTTAAACTGGCACAGCGTTGGGCAGCTACTAACACACGCTGCAACTTCTTCGCAGATAAGCCAGATCTGATTGACACCATGCACTCTCCGAACTGGTTCTACTATGCCTGGGCACGCTATGCTCAACAGGTAGCAGGTGGTAAGTAATGAAGAAACTTCTCACACTCTTTCTTTTAGGCATCACAGTGGCGGCTTCGGCTGCCACTGTTTATGATGTCGATACGATTCCCTATACCAACGCCAATGGGGAGGGAACAGCTGGAAGCTATTACACAATCAGAATCAAAGAAGCTGGCAGCCTGTGGATTACCGATTTCTTCAACAATGTCGGTTCTGGTACACAGTCAGAGCGGCTGACCTCACCTACCTATGGCTTGACTGAATATGGCTATAAGGATGCAGACGGTGTTCATAACTTCTCGTTCTCTGATACCTCCAGAATCTCCCAGGGCGACTCCTATAAATATAATCTGTATAAGGAAGCCCAGGGCAAGGAAGCCGATGTGATGTATCGCAACAAGTATTTCCTTGGTGACTTCAAAGGCGGAGAGGAAATAGAGATCTGGCTCAGCAATGGCACTAACTCCGTAGCATCCAATACACCAGCTGGATATCATCTCAGCACATTCAATACCAGAACAGACGCACTGGCACCTACTATGGATGTAGGTCAGCTGTTCCTTCCAAGCAGTTCGCAGATCAACTTCGGCCTGATAGCAGTAGGTACTCCTGTCATTAATGAAGGTGGACAGACAATGGGCTCCCCACTGCCGTCTCCCATCATCACACTGCTTATGGCATGTGGGCTAGGATTGCTACTCTATAAGAGAAAAGCAGTAATGCTTAAATAAATTATAGGCCACTCGATTGAGTGGCCTTTTAGTTTATATAGTCCGTTTCTGTTGGCATAATATAGTGATAGGGCAGAGAGCCCATAACTTTAACCAACAGAAAGAGGTATAGCATGCAAATGTTTGTACTAGACCAAAGCCCTGCTATATCTGCAAGATGCCTATGTGATGCGCATATCAGGGTGATAGGACGGGAGATCTCAATGTGTCTGTCATCTTGGTATGCACAACATATGGGACATGCAGATGAGTTGCCTTACAAGGCATTTAATAATCCTTTGGTAGATTCCTTTGATAATGAGGGAGCTCGTTTATGGGCCCTTGCCAATGCAGCAGAAATATTCGATGAGTTCATAGTGCGTTTCGGAAAGCCACACGCGTCATTGTTCAAATTCGTGCAAATAATGAAATACAGACGTGTGCATATCTTTCAATATCGCAGGGAACACGGCATACCAATCATGCAGCAGCCACGGGATTCAAGGCGATTTTCTTTCATAGAGAAAGGGGTAGGTATAACACCAAACCTAACAATGGAGGAAGTCATACCGCTATACCGAGCTTACTACAAAACCAAAATACACACCATGAAGGTTCCTGTAATCTGGACAGAGACAGAAACAAGGACAGGAAAACCTGATTGGCTAGAGGAAAGTTAAGTTATGCCCTATAAACAAATACAAATCCAGTATGGCGCTGGGAAACAACACAAGATGGTTCAGAGGGCTGGCAACAATTCAAAGCAAATCCAGATCTTCAAAGTTGAGGGCGGCCCAGATGAACCATTCGAAATCAACATTCAAACCACACCGGTTAAACAATCGCTATGGCAGCGTATTAAGTGCTGGTTTAAGAAAGGAAACTAACAAATGAATCTTCGTAAACGTCTGAAACACAAGCGAGCTATTTGGCGCACCATGGCAAAACATAACTGTAAGATGTTTGATTTGCCATTGAAGCACTATGTCAAATGGTGTGAGTTGCCAGACAGTCATAAGCAGTATTATCATGCATTCCAGGACGCTGTATATGTTATTACGCATTACTGTCCTGGTATAGCTGAGGTTCATCCCATACTGCTGGAAGAAGAATTCACACCTGTAGAGGAGTAAGAAGCATGAACATCTGTCTGTGTTTAGGACTAGTCTTGTGCGTTCCTATTGTGCTGGCTTTGGTAGCCGGGATGTATGTCAAATGGATCGTATATCTTATTGACAGATACGATGATAATATCGGAATGATCTATACATTGGCTTTCGCGCCATTCGCAGTACCAGGCATCATTCTGCTGGTAATCGGTCTTATTCAGAAGGTAATCTGAGTAAGCTCATACACAATCACAGTAGTTCTAACGAAAAGAGGCGTCCATAAAGGGCGCCACTTTTCTTTTTTAGTCTTCATTTGGTTCTTCTAGTGCGCCAAATAAATACCACAGTTCACGATAGAACTCGCTAGTGCCTTGAATGAATGTTTCCATACTTTGTCTCCTTACTATAGTGTTACTGTAATATTAACCAACCAATAGGAGACAACAATGACCGAGATCTTTGAAAGAAGATGTGGAAACTGCGCACATTGGCATATGAAAGATAAATGGTGCCATAGCGACTTGCCAGCTACTGCTATAGGATGCAAAAATTGGGACCCAAATCCAGTTCTGCGTGAGGAAATAACAGAGCTGAAGCAAAAGGAGCTAGTCGTAAAGGAGAAATCTTGGATTAGAGGCTATATAACAGCAGAGTTACAGCTGATGTGTGAGATCGCTATACAGGCTCTACCAGAATGTAAGCAGCGCTTCCTAAATCTTAAGGATACCCTTGAACGGGCTCTTAATGATCACTGGTTGGTTGAAGACTCGAAGAAATGATGGTATAGTAAATATAACCACAAAACCAATATAGGAGATACTCCATGAAAACCAAGAAAACCGAAATCCCCGAGGACTACAGAATCACTGTGCGGCCACAGGCATTCCCTAAAGAGAAGACCGTGCGAGTCTGTCTCAAAACCGATGGCGGTGACCAGACAGTGGCAGTAAATGATCCAGATGCTATGGAGATGTCAAAGATGTTCCCATCTGAGCCCATCATCACAGTTTATCAGAACGGTATTCCCACTATTCTATCTGTGAAGCAGCTCATTACTGATACTATGCTTCAGGTAATGGCAGAGCAGGAGAATAACTGATGACTGAGCATCAAACATATATTAGCATCGAGATTAGATTCGATACAGCCAAAGCTGCGCACAAATATTGTGATTGTATGCAGTCATTCGAGGTTGGTAGCGAGTTGTATTTCGGATTAAATAGATTCCGTCTATTTACCACATGCGGAGCTGGCTATATGCGCAATACCGCTAATGGCAAAATTATACTGACAGTAGAGGGTTGGACGCAGTGGTCAGATGTTACGTCTGATGATGCCGAGAATATTATTCGTTACTTCGTAGAGCTGTCTAAAGCTAAGCCAGAGCAGATAGAAATCTTTATAAAGGATGCCTTATGGGATAAGCATTATCTCATAACGTGGAGGGCTGCTGACAAGGATTACTTTCGTACTTCTTCAGTATCAGACGACGTCTACAAAGGTATTAGATATACAACGGACGAAACAAATACTGACCGACAGATCGACACAGACGAGCAGCTGCTTAAAAAGTTTCTTCGCTCACATACTCCATATAATAAAGTCCGCTATTGGTACCTAATCAAGAAAGCCAATATCCCATATCTATGAAAACTCAAACCACACTGCTAGGCCATATGCTGAAGAACGACCGAATTCGTCTCACTCTAAAAGAGAAACTGTTGGGCAAGATTACAATTAAGGCAGATCTTGCTGACTTCTTGACCAACGTACGTTTCGTATTCCCTGACCAGGAACTGATGGACACCATGAAGCGTGGTGTCCTATATGGATGGGGTAATGCAGACTATGGATGTCTGGCGCCAAGAACCGACTTCATCGTTAAACTGACACAATCCCCAGATAATTTTTTAACCACTAGAAAGCCACTTCCCGGTGATGAGGATGTGCTCGCTATTATTTCCACTGATCTTATTATGAAGTGGCTTGTAACTGAAACCATCTCGCTAGAAGACCTAGCAGCCGAAACCAATAAGGAGAACTAACAATGACTATGCTATTCAAGCGTGGACAGAACTTCGCCGAACAGGTTGAAGAAAGCCGTCGTAAACATGTACCTATGTATTTTGGCATCGATGCCTATACAGACGACGTAACCGATTTCTACAAGGAAGGCAGCATGAGGCTTTGGCTTACTGCTGGTGATCTTAACAAGTGTCGCCGTCTGAAAGTCGATGAAGCTATGCAGCGCCACATGGGTGCCGGACATGTCTTCCGTTATACCAGCGTCGATGATAAGACTTTTGGCAAGACCCGTTATATGATGAAGCTGTGGTGGCATCCGAAACATGGCTGGCATACCAGATCCATCAAGAATGCTCCTGGTCGTACTTACACCGTGTTCGACATTCCAGAAGAGAAGTTGCGCAAGTGGGTTCTAAAAGAAAACGAATGCGTGCCTGAGGCATCATTCACTTGATAATAGCTCACTCACCTGGCATAATAAGGTGAGGTGAACAAAATAGTTGCCGCATTAGGATTAGCCTGATGCGGCTTTTCTTTTTAACACAAATAATAAGGAGACTACCATGGACACTAATCTTTTGTTTATGCTTCCGATTGGTCTATTTGGATTAATCGGTATCGCCTTTATGTTTTATATGGTCATAAAAGACAATTAAATAGGAGTAATCACAATGAACACCAACATCAAAACAATCGCATCTGGTAAATGGATTCGATTAAATGAAGCCACCTACAAAGACCACTCCGGTACTATGCGCAAGTGGGAATATGCCTCGCGTGTTAACAGTAACGGCGTTGTCACAATCGTTCCCATCACTAAGATCGACAAACTGGTCATGATTGTCTGTCAGTATCGTCCGCCTGTGGGCAAGAACGTCTGGGAATTTCCTGCCGGTCTCATCGAGACATGGGAGTCTCCTGGTGATGCCGCTATCAGAGAGCTAAAGGAAGAAACCGGTTATGATGGCATCGTCGAGTCAATCTCTCCTGCTGTCTATACAACCCCAGGTCTCTCATCTGAGTGCGGATATCTGGTCAATATGACAATCGATGTTGAGGCACAGGATGAGATCAAAACTAACTTCGATCCGTCCGAGTTCATCATAACCACCCTTGTCTGGCAGGCTACGCTGATGGACTTCTTGCTAGCCAGAGAAAAACAGGGAGACGCCATAGATGCCAAGCTCTATATGTGGGCTCTGGCACATAAGGCTTAAATCGGTACATTGTATAGGCATAATAGTATGAGGTAAAACCTCGCTTCTCATAACCCATAACCCAACCCAGAAAGGAACCAACAAAAATGAGAAGAAAAGTAACTATGGCAGACCTCGTCTTCCTGCTCCTCGTGTTCATTGTGCTGAGCAACATCGGTACGACGCTGGCAGCTGACCACATGCGCCAGATGGCCGAGATCTGGTGGATTCAAGCCGCCGGATGTGGGTTAGCTATCGGTGGAATGATGCTGGCCCTACTTGGGGGAATGGCGCTGGCTGAAATCTTTGATTGGATTCACGCTTTGCGGCATCCCGAGGAAGATGAATCCGAAACCGAGGAGAATAAGGATGAGTAAATTAATTCTTTTCGTCTCTTCCGTTTACTCGGTGTATCTGCATCAGAGAATGGCGGAGATCCGGCGCTGGTGAGCGCCGGATTTTTCTTTTAGAGTACAGTAAAGATAACTAACAAAGGAGACACCATGATTTCTATTAACACTGGTGATGGTAGAGAGCACATCAAAGATATGTTGGACGATGTCCCAGTAATGCCACGACTCAAACATCTATATAAAGGAAGAGATATTCCTATTCAATTCTGGAAGTCTATTCCTCTTGGACAAGATCTTGGCATAGAACAGTTTGGCGGAGAAACTACAAGACAGGCAGTTGGTATTGTCGGCACAGGAGTTGATGTTATAAGCGCAACTGATCCGCTTGATAATGTTCACGTATATGATAAAGGATTTATAGATGTACTGGATGCAAAAGCAGGCGAACACACTATATGGGATGGTGCCTATGTCGGACAACTTACCGCAGCTGATACAGCAATCGTTAATATTTACGGACATGTTGGCAGGCTTACTGTGGATGCTGGTGCGCAGGTAACTATTCGAGAGGGCGCATATATAGACCATATGGAAGTTAAGCCATTCGGTTATGCTAGAGTAGAGCCCAGATGTGCTATACATTATCTATGTATTAGAATGGAAGGCATGTGTATGTTGGACTCGGAAACCAAGCTGCACACATTGGTAGCAGATCCAGGTCATAGAATGTGCAGATGGTTGTCGCAGCCCACAGAGACTCCAATGTTCTTTGTTGAGTTGGGAGTCTGCAGGAAAGAAAAGTTCATAGAGCTTGCCAAAGAACTAACAGAGATGTATAAGAGCAATCATAATGAGCTCAAATTTGAGCACACATCTCTGTGGAGTCTACACCACTGTCAGGCAACAATGGAGCGTCTTTATTTCTGTGCCAATTATGCGCGTACTATTGGTAAAAGCGACGAGTCGGTACCACCACTACCACAGGCAGTTTACCAAGATATTAAAAGCTTTTTAGATAAGAAGTATAAGAATCCATCGCTGCCAGGACCATTTTTGCATGTCTGGTATAAAGGCAAAGAAGTAGATATGACTCCACACAGGGGCTGGATGGCCGATGAGAACGGTATGCTGATTCCTATACCGAAAGTGGAGGAAGAGTAATGGCTAAAGTTAGTCTGATTGGCAGTGTGCTGAAAGAAGCAGGTATTATTACTATTGATGGCAGGCGCTGTGTTTGCGGCTCATGTAAAGCTACTGGGCGAATAGATACATTAGCCATAAAGCATAAGAAGGATTGTACAGCATATACTGCCGTTAAGACTTTCATAGATACTCTACATGCTGACGAAAATATTATACCACGAGTAGAACATCCCATAGAGCTGGATGCTATGTTGCCGTATTATGCTGAGCTCACAAGTGAGGAGTATGCAGTGGCTGATGGTATAGCTACTATGTTGTTTGCAGCAGCCACACGGGCAGAAAGAGAAAAGCTAAAAAAGAGAATAACTGGGTTTGAAGAGACCACAAACGAGCGTCCAGATCTCCTTGAGGCTGTGATGGTTAACGGACTTGAGAGTAATGCGGATCGTGTCAATTTCAGAAATTGGTTAGTGTTTATGAAAGTTTATAATAGGAATCTTTCAAGGTTGGAAGCAGAGCACTATGAGATGGAGTGCAAGGGTACGGAAATGCAGGAATTGTTTGACCGTGCCTTTAGGATGGGGTCGTAAGGTTTTCGGTGTTTCTCCTGGCGGTCTCCTTTGGTTTTGGGTGGGGCTCCCTCGAAAGAGGGGGCCTTTTTTGTGCCTTTAAAATATGGCAATTTTGAGCTCAAAAGTGCTTAATTTTTATGGTTTTTGGGGCAGTATATGATGGAGTGAAAAGCTCCCCGCAAAAGGTTCTTCGCGTTGAAGCACCTGCGGTAGACCCAAACATAAAGGAGCATAATTATGCTATTTAACGCATCTGCCTGCGTGATCCCGCACGAAACCCTGGGACAGAACCTGACAAGCAAGGTCGAAGATATTCGGGTGCATAACCCGAATAGCGTTGTTCCTAACTTGAAGTTCAAAACCCTCGGTAAAGTCACCGTGCTTTTCCGCACGGAATCCGAAGTCGGTATCTCCATCATGGAGTACACCGACCTGGAGAACCATCTCGTATTCGATCTCGCGGTTTACGAGGGGAAGACCTCAAGAGAGGTCTACGACGAACTTCGCAGCACCAACAAGATAACTGAAGCTACGCAGTTTTTCAAGTTCTCCAATGCATGGGACCTTGCGTATAAGCTCATAGAGCTTCTGCGCTGATCCCGCTTGACCCTGTCCACTATCTCTCCCACAATACAACCGAAAGGAACACCTATGAAAAACTTTATCCTCACCCTCTTCTTCCTCGGCCTCGCTGCCGGATGCACCACGATCCTCACCCTGTGGTATCTCGAACGTGGTCTCACCACCTGGGTCGCCATTCTGGCGGCCCTGGGAACCGCTATCGGGGCGTGGATCGCCCTGATTCTCGCCATCCTGATCCCCATGACCATTGTCGTGCTCATAATGAGCAAATACGACGATTGGTACTTCAAAACCGGCTTCAAGCGCTGGCTCGAAAAGCACGGTCATAACTGCTGAAAGGAGATATAGCATGCCTACTGTAGCATTTAATGACGTTGATGGTCTCGCCATCAGGTATCACGTTGATCCTGGTACCAAGAACCCGTGCTTGCGCCTGTTGCGTCATGTTGCCGATCATACGCGGGTCTATGAGCCTGCCGACGGAGACAAAACGTACCTCGTTTACTCCGATGGCATCTGGCCCGCCGACCGTGAATCGCAGTGGACACCGGTGACCCTCGACGACCTCAAGGCTCTCGGTATTACGCGTATTGAGGGTCTGTATGCGGCCCCGAAAAAAGTATGGATTGGGCCTATGCGCTCCCTGGCTTGCATCGAAGAACCCAGCACTGGCAATAAATACCATGTGTGCACGGGAAATCTCGTGCGCGTCTGCGACAATGGCAAGTCGTATGACGGTATTGTTCTCGAACTGGGGGAGTCCGGATTCGTCCTCGGTTGGTTTGATTCAAAGAATCGCCACCAGTCAGATGGCTTCAGCTGGGACAGCGATATCCTAGTATACTGAACCGAGAGGTCATCAATGAGCAACCTAGAAGGCATCCGCACCCACAGTGTCGAGGAGCTCGAAAGAGCTCCTCGTCGTCCCGCCACAATCGAAGATCTGCGTGCCGCCGAAGAGCGCGCAATCTTCGAATTACGTATCAAACTCGCGGCAGCTGCCGCAGAACAACAAAAGGAAAATCAGAAATGATCATATTCATCGCGATCATCCTGAACATCGCTCTGGCGGTGTTCGTCTTCATCAAAGACCCAATGAAAGCTACCGCGCTTCTCATCGGGGCCGTCGCCGCGCTGCTGGTTATTGGTTTAATCAATGTGATTGACTGGACTATTCACCAGTTCCGTAACAAAACCAACAACTGAAACCACGCCTCAGAGTGCTTAATTTCAAGCACTTCTGGGGCATTATAAAATGATGAGGCCAACGCTTCATCAATCTCCCCACATGGCAACAACCAACAAACCCCAGAAAGGACACAGCCATGAACAACCCAAACCTCGAAAAGATCATCGCTCACTACAACTTCGTGGCCTTCACCATCAAGGCTATCGAAACCGATTTCAAGTCGGAAGCTGCTCTTCAGGAAATGCTCCGGGATTCCAAGAATGAGATGGATGAGGCGGCCACTAAAGTGGTTCTCGCGTATGCCCATCATCTGAATGGTGGAAGCAAGATCGAAGATGAGGCCCTGCTCAAGGAAGCCAAGATGATCACGCATAGCGAGATCGAGCTTTCCCGCATCTCCGAAGAAACCAGACATGCCGAAGAATTCGGTCGTGATGCTGCAGCAAAAATCGATACGTATCTCACCACGTATGCTTTGGAAACCAAATATGTGGTGCGTTTCGCTGGTGTTGCTGCTAAGGCAGTTCAGGACAAATTGAAGGATCTTCATGAACAGGTTAAAGCTTCGTTCATGTTCGCCCTGCAATACTGGATTCTCGCCAAAGAGAACAACATCAAAATCAATGACAACGGATTTTTTGCACATATCTGTTCCACTTTAAAAGTCTGACAACGTATACAAGCAGCAATTCAACAACCGCCGGGGATTTCTCCCCGGCGGATTTTTCTTTTTACACTACACCTATTTTAATAATAGGAGGCGACTATGTGGATAGAAGCGATTAAGTGGCTCTTTCTTTTACTGTTCTGTGCTTTATTCATGTGGGCGCTGCATTTTATGTTACACTGGGGTGAGTAGTGAACCGTTTACAAACATATTTCAAGACAGCAGCAATGTCACCAGAAGAGCGCACATTACGACGCTTGGCTAAGCCTTATTATGTAGACCATGGAAACAATTCATGGGATCATATACAACAGGTCTACAACAATGCCGCTGCTATGACACAGCAGATCTATGGTCGTCCACTTACACTATCTGAGAAGGCTGCTATATTATTCCATGATTCTGCTGTAAAGCCAATGGGACGAAAGGATCATGGACAGAACGCCAGAGATATAGCACTGCCTATTTTGCTTAGTACAGGATATTTCAATAATAAGCAACTAAAAGATATTGGCACCGCTATTCTGGAACACGATACGCTAGATAATAAAGGTGGTCCATTTACTTCTAGAACAGGTGAAGTCCTGGCATCTGCTGATACAGAACCACCAGAGCTGCCGTGGGTTCTGAATAAGATGTATGGCTGGCATATAAAGAATACACCGAATAAAGCAGACTGGAAGCAAGGTATCTATGAGTCAGCCAACGAATACTTTGGACCGAATGTAAAAGTTCTACGACCTAATCTATATAATCAGTTCCATAAAGATCGTCTACAGAAAATGATGGATCAGATAGCAAGGTCTACACCGGATGATCTATGGGAGATTGTAACAAAGTATCGTAAGAAACATCGTATAGGTGAGGACCAGGTCAAGTATCCTAATACCACATTGACTAAAGCCGCTTCTTTGCTATATTATGGATGTGGTACTACGTTAAAGCATAGATGACGCATACTATTATTTAAGAATCAAAGGAGAATAATAACCTTATGTCATATTTTGCAGCTGATGGTTTGAGTCCGGCTCGCGGCTCTCTACATAATCCATTCCGTACTTATTCAAACTTTATATATCCTCGTACCATTTATGAGGTGCTGATCTGGGCGCTATGGTTCTGGGAACGTAATGCGAAGTATCGTACTGCTATTCAAAAGGTTGTGTCATATTTTATCGCTGGTTTGGATGTACAGTCAGAGGGCGATAAAGAAGAAACCGATGCAGACGATGTAGATAATTTTAAGGACAGACTTGATCGAGTATACGAAGCACTGGAAGTAACCAACAGATTTGGTATCGAGCTCGCTTCTCTTGGTAACGTCTTCGTATCTGCTGAGCGTATTTTCTCTCGTATGTTGCTATGCCCAGAATGTCGCCAATGGGAAATGGCTCTAAAACAGCTGCGTAATCATAGAGACTATGAATGGGATGGAAAGAACTTTAAAGGTACTTGTCCACTCTGTCACAAGAATGTTACATTCCAAGTCAAAGATGTACCCGCACAGACAGCAGACGGCAAGAAAATTCGCTTTATCTTCCGTAACCCACAAGATATGTCTGTGCAGTATAATCAGCTGACCGGTTCCTATCGTTATTTTTACAAATTACCAGATAACATCAAGGATGCCATTAAACGCGGTGACCAGGTATATTTGGAAGATAGCCCGAAAGTTTTCCTTGATGCGGCTGTAACAGACGATTATATAGAATTCCCGGAAGACATGTTCTTCCATGCAAGAACTGATACGTTGTCTTCTATGGACAGACTCTACAAAGGTTGGGGTCTGCCTATTTTCATGCCATGCTTTGATGAATTTATCCGTTTGCAGCATCTTGACAAATTCAATGAAGCTGTCACAATGGATTATATAGCACCTACTCGTATTATTAGCCCAGAGCCTGCTAACTTGAAGGCGGGTGTTGACGATCCAAACAGAATGCCTATGAGTGGTGCTGTGTTCCGCAGCTTCATGCAATCCTCTCTAAAGCAAGTTAAAGAGAATCCGACTACATGGATTGTTTCTCCAGTGCC
>Ga0310696_10002347_pt1 | contig 25317 bp, 17 predicted proteins | sample AusTroGonzalo_MG_4_FD_203885 | JGI IMG/M metagenome (GOLD analysis project Ga0310696, IMG submission 203885) | Bovine rumen microbial communities from tropical cattle in Woodstock, Queensland, Australia - Gonzalo_02 (v2) (version 2) | ecosystem: Host-associated > Mammals > Digestive system >...
ATCGCCTGTGCTGGCCCGGACGGGCCCGTGTCCGCCAGTATTTCCGGGAAATCCTGCAGCGGGGCACTCCCGCCGCCATGACGGGCGTATCCATGATTCTCCTCAACCTGGGCCTCAACACCCTGGTTCTGCACACGCTGGGGGCCGACGGCATGTTTACCCTGAGCATCTGCATGCAACTGCTGATGATCTGCATGCTGGTGCTCACCGCCACGGGCGGCACCATCACGGGGCTGGGCGGCATCCTGTCCGGAGAAGAGGACTGGGATGCCGTGGGCCGGCTCATCTCCCTCATCCTGAAATTGACGCTGGGGCTGGCACTGTGTGCGACGCTACTGCTGTTGGCTTTTCCCGAAAGGGTGGCGTCGCTCTTCGGAGCCGATGCGGCCCTCGCGCAGATGTCGGCCGGCCCGCTCCGCATCTTCAGCGGAGTCTTCCTTCCGGCTGCGGTGCTGATGACGCAGGCCAATGCCTTCCTGTTGGTCAAACGGGGCCGGGCGGCCGCCTTGTTGCAGGCGGGCATCGTCCTCTGCATCCTGCCGCTCGCTCTGGCCCTCTCCCGCCTTAACCTGTGGGTAGCCCTGCCGCTGGGAATGCTGCTCCCGATGCTGGGAGGCCGGGTGGCAGCTTTCCTTCTCTCAAGAAAGGAGAGAGGGCTGCACCCGGTCTGGTTGATCCCCACCGGAGACAGGCGGCATTCCTTTGCCGTCAGCGTGGCCTATTCCCGGGAAAGCGTTTCGCAGCAGTTCCTCCTGCTTTGTGAAGGGCTGGAAGCGATGCGGCTTTCCGAAGCCGAGAATACGGCCGTCACCCATTGCGTGGAGGAAATGATGCTGCACCAGTTGGAGATGGGACAGTCCTGCGGGCTCCGGGGAAGCTTCGATGTGGGAATCGTGGACGGAGACGACCGCTTCACCATTCTGGTCAAAGCGGCCGGAAAGGCCTTCAATCCCCTGCACGTGTATGGGAAGGACGATCCCGATTCACTGGGCCTCCGCATCGTGGAGGGCTTCTGCCGGGACGTCAACTACCGCTATGCCAGCGGGATCAACTGCGTTTACCTGAATTTCGACAAGAATCCAGTCCTTAGCGGATCCGGATCTCGTTGTCCATGCGGGCAAGGACCTGCGGACCGGTGATGCCGCGCAGGGCGGAGATCAGGGCGTCGTCGCCGCCCTTCTTGCCGCCGATCATTTCCATCATCTGGTCCATCGGGGACAGCGGGGCGGGATAGCCCTTGATCTTCCACTGTGCGAGGTCGGGTTCGCCGGCCGCGACAGCGGCGTAATGGATGGCGTCCTCGAGGGTGCCGATCTCATCCACCAGGTTGATCTTCAGCGCGTCGGCGCCCGTCCACACGCGGCCCTGGCCGATGGCATCCACGGTCGTCTTGGGGATGCCGCGGCCTTCGGACACGATGGTGGTGAAGCGGTCGTAGACGGCCTCGATGCCGGTCAGCATGAAGTCATATTCGTCCTTGTCGAACGGACGCATCAGGCCCAGCATGTCGCCGTGCTTGTGGGAGGTGACGCTCTCCACGCCCACGTGGGCGATGTCCTTGGCGGCCTTGGAAAAGTCCGGCACGAGGCCGAACACGCCGATGGAACCGGTAAGCGTAGCCGCGTCGGAGTAGATCTTCTCGCAGTTGTTGGAGATCCAGTAGCCGCCGGAAGCGGCATATCCGCCGTAGGAGGCGACCACGGGCTTGTCGGCCTTGAGCCGGTCGAGGGCTTCCTTGATCTTCTCGGAAGCGGTCACGGAGCCGCCCGGAGAGTTGACGCGGAGCACCACGGCCTTGACGGTGGAGTCGGCGCGCACCTTGTTGATGATGGTGGCGAAGCGGTCTCCGGCGATGTCGGACTTGCCGTTGCCGTCGATGATCTCGCCGTCGGCATAGATGACGGCGATCTTCTGCTTGGCCTTGGACGGGACGAGCTTGGCGGCGGCGTAGTCGGCCAGGCTGATCCACTTGATATCCTTATACTTCTCCTCGACGGCGAGGGCGGCGAGCTTGTCCTCCAGGCCGTCCCGGTCGAGCAACTCGTCAGCGAGGCCGTAGGTGAGGAAATCCTCCGGCAGGCGGAGCTTGAGGCCGGAGATGGTCTCGTCCAGCTGCTCCTTGCTCATGCCGCGCGCCTCGGCGATGGCCCCGCCGAGCGTCTCCCACATCGAGTCGATCATGCGCTGGTACTGCTCGCGGTTCTCGGGGCTGGAACTGCCGCGGGTGTACATCTCGCCGGCGGACTTGTACTTGCCGTGGCGGATGAGCTGCATGTTGACGCCGAAGCGCTTCAGCAGGTCGCCCAGGAAGAACATCTGGGTGCCGATGCCGGTGAACTGGGGCGTCAGGCCCAGGTAGGAGGACATATAGATCTTGTCGGACACGGAGGCCAGGTAGTAGGTGGCCGCGCCGGGATTCTCCATATAGGTCACGACGGCCTTGCCGCTGGTGGCGCGGAAACGCTCCAGCGCGCCGCGCAGCTCCTCCAGGCTGGTCACATCCGTGGCGTTGTCGTCCGTGCGAAGGTAGATGAACTTGACGGCGGGGTCCTCCGCGGCGGCGTTCACCGCCTGGACGGCATCCCAGATGCCGAGGATGTCGCGCGAGTCGGTTCCGCCGCCCATGAGCAGGGACGTCGGGTCCAGGTCGCCGAAGGGGTTGGACTCCTGCGTCTGTTCGCCGATCACAATCTTGCCCAGGTCGATCTTGAGCACGCCGGACTTCGGCAGGACAGGCTTGCTGTTGCCGGCGGCGGCCATCGAGCCGATCATCCCGAAGGTCAGGATGAAACAAATGATACCCGTGAGGATAAGACCGCAGATCACGGCCAGAACCATTTTGAGAAAATCTTTCATACTGTAAACTGAAAATTTAACAAAAGTAGGTAAATTTGCAGAATAATTCAAAAACCGATGGCACAGAAACCTTCCATACCCAAGGGGACCCGCGATTTCGGTCCGCAGGAGACGGCCGAGCGCAACTATATCTTCGACACGATACGCTCGGTGTTCAAGACGTTCGGCTACGCCCAGATCGAGACGCCCGCGATGGAGAACCTCTCCACCCTGCTCGGCAAGTACGGCGAGGAGGGCGACAAGCTCCTGTACCGCATCCTGAACTCCGGCGACGCCTTCGCGGAGGTGGACATGCAGAAGCCGCTGACCCCGCAGGTGTGCGAGAAAGGCCTGCGCTACGACCTCACGGTGCCCTTCGCCCGCTTCGTGGTGCAGCACCAGAACGAGCTGTCCTTCCCCTTCAAGCGTTTCCAGATCCAGCCGGTCTGGCGGGCAGACCGCCCGCAGAAGGGCCGCTACCGCGAGTTCTACCAGTGCGACGTGGACGCCATCGGGTCCCGCAGCCAGCTGTGCGAGCTGGAGCTGGTGCAGATCGTGGACAAGGTCTTCGAAAAGCTGGGCGTGCGCGTGCTGGTCAAGATCAACAACCGCAAGGTCCTGACCGGCCTCGCGGAGATCTGCGGCTTCCCCGACAAGGTGGTGGACATCACCGTGGCCATCGACAAGCTGGACAAGATCGGCCTCGACGCCGTCAAGGACGAGATGCGCGAGAAAGGCCTCACCGACGCGGCCATCGCCGTGCTCGAGCCGGTGCTGACCCTGAGCGGCTCCAACGCCGAGAAGCTCGCGAAGATGCGCGCCATCATGGGTGCCTCCGAGACGGGCCTCAAGGGCCTCGACGAGCTCGAGGAGCTCTTCGGCTACATCGAAGCCGCGGGCATCCAGACGCCGGCCGAGATCGATCTCTCGCTGGCGCGCGGTCTCAATTACTATACGGGCGCCATCTTCGAAGTCAAGGCGCTCGACTGGCAGATCGGCAGCATCTGCGGCGGCGGCCGCTACGACAACCTGACCGGCATCTTCGGCCTGCCCGACATGTCGGGCGTGGGCGTCAGCTTCGGCGCCGACCGCATCTACGACGTGCTCAAGGGGCTGGACAAGTTCCCGAAGGGCCTGTGCAGCGCCACGCGCCTGCTGCTCGCGAACATGGGCCCGGACGAGGTCCGCTACCTGCTGCCCGTCGCCGCCGCACTGCGCGCCGAGGGCGTGGCCGTGGAGCTCTATCCCGACGCCGCCAAGCTCAAGAAGCAGTTCGACTACGCCGACCGCAAGGCCATCCCCTTCCTCTCCATCACCGGCGCATCCGAGATGGAGCAGGGCGCCGTGAACCTCAAGAACCTCGGTTCCGGCGAGCAGAAGTCCTTCAAGAAGGACGACATCGCCGGCATCCTCGCCTTCCTCGCGTAGTGCATGGGTCATTTTTCGGCATTTTCATTTTTCCCGCAATTTCTTTATATTTGTCAAAATCACAAGAAATTGCACCCATGAAAAAGATTCTCCTACTCGTTGCAGCCCTGATGTTCTGCGCCGTTGCGCTCCACGCCCAGGGTACCAAGTTCGGTATCAAGTCCGGCCATCTGAAATATGAGACCAAGACCAGCGGCGGTATGCAGTACAACGAACTCTGGTTCGACGACTACGGCAAGCTGCGGAAGCAGTATGACCAGACCCCGATGGAAGGCATGGGTCTCTACCAGACCGAAGTCCTGCTCCGCGATGGCAAATCCTACACCAATGCCTGGTTCGACAAAGAGAAGAAGGATGAGGCCAAGATGACCGAGAGCGGCGAGGGACTCAATCTCCTGGACCCGACCGACGCCTATCTGAAAGAGAACAAGGTCGAGAAACTCGGCACCGAGGAGGTCTTCGGCAAGACCTGCACGATCTATACGTTCAAGGTCAAGTCGGTGCTCCGCACGGTCACCTACAAGGTCTGGGTCTGGCAGGGCATCACCCTGAAGATGGAAACCAAGGGCGCCCTCGGCGCCAACAACTCCCAGATCGTCACCCTGTTCGAGGAGAACGTCAAGATTCCGGCGTCCACCTTCGCCTTGCCGAAGGTCATCCAATAATTGACGGTTTATTAAAGGATATGGGCCAAAGATTCCATCCGGAAACGGATGGATTTGGGATTTTTGCATTCGACTATCCTTTTCAGCCTGACCGCTCTCCTCGCGCTCGCCGTTTCCGCGGGTAACGTAGTCTTGTGATCCGGCAGCTTCTCTCCGGGCATAAAAAAACAGACAGCCGCACGATGCGGCTGTCTGTTTTATTTCTGCGGACGTCCTATTTGTTCAGGGCGCGTGCGACCTCGTCGGCTGCGAGGCAAAGCAGGATATACTGCGGCGCCGTGTTGATGCAGCACTCATTCTCACCCCAGTGGAACGGGTAGTCGTCCTTGTTCTCGAAGAAATCCTCCTTCACCAGCAGACCCGGCACGATGCCGCCCGGGATGACGGAATAGTCCGCGCGGTTGTTGCTGTAGGCCACCTTCTTGGTGTTCACGCCCACGGCCGTCACGAAGGAGACGTTGCTGTAGGGATGGCAGCCGAAGATGAAGTTCAGGCCCGCGAAGACGAATTCCGGATCGATCAGGTCCGGGAAGTACTTCCAGATCTTGTAGCAGTTGTACGCGTTGTTGATGACGGACGCATTTCCGGCCCAGGTGGCGCCGCCGATGGAGACACCGTAGGGGTTGTCGTACGCGCCGCGCGTCAGCATGTCAACGTAGGCAGGCACGGCCGCCCGCACCTTGGCCTGGAACGACTGGTCCATGTAGGGATAGATCTTGAGCGCGGCGGTGAGGTTCGGGCCGCCGCTGTACTGCGAAGAGAACATGCCATTCTGCACGGTCCCGTTCGCCCGCGTCACGGCCGGCTGGGCTTCCACCTGCCGTTCGACCAGCGGGAGGAAGAAGTCCTTGTATTTCGCCTCGCCCGTGGCGAGCCACAGCTCGATGGCGGCGTTGATGCGGGCGTCGCCGCCACCGCCCCAGCGGTTGTTGTTATTGGCCTGGTTGGCATTCGGGGCGGCGGCCTCGAAATGCTTGTCCCAGAGCATCTTGGCATTCTTCAGGGAGCGCTCCGCCTCTTCCGGGTAGTAGTCCTTCAGGGCCGGGTAGGCGGCCGCCAGGGACACAATGTCCTGCATCACGCCGGCCGGGCTGAAGCGGCTCGTGAAGACGTAGCGGTCGTCCGGCGTGCCGGAACGGTTGCCGCGCACCTCATAGCGCGCCAGCGTCGGGTCGTAGATGTAGCCGTCGGTCAGGGTCATTGCGTCGCCGAGGTGGTGGTAGTGATGCATGTCGGGCTGGCCGATCACCTGCGCCACGAAGCCGATGTTCTCGACCTGCGCATTGATGTTGAGCGTGCCGTGCATGATCAACTGGACGTTGTCGGGGACGCCGTCCGGGACGTGGATGTCGGCGTACTGCGTCTTCTCGTCGATCAGCGTCTGGTCGCGCAGCGGCTTGAATTCGCGCCAGATGTAGGCGAGGTCCTGCGTCGTGTTGAGCACGGAGTTCGCCTGGATGTCGAAGTCGCCGGCGTCATACCATCCGCCCACGGCCAGGCCGGGGATGTGCTCCAGCGGCTGGTACTTCGTATTGGTCACGTCGCCCTGGAAATAGCCGTCGTGCAGGCGCACGTTCGCCGGGGCCTGGAGCGCGTCGTCCATGTTGGCGCGGCCGTGCCAGATACGGTAGGCCTCGTTCACCTCCATGTGGTCCATGTTCACGACCAGAGAGACGTCCATCGAGGGATGCCACTTGTCGCTGTAGACGCCCTTGTCGATCGGGAAGGCGTTCGTCACGACACCCTGATAATCAATGCAGTACAGACCCGGCTCGCGAACATCCGAGAAGTCGAGCTGCACGTAGTTGTAGCGGTGGTGGTACTCGCCCCAGAACTTGGCGACGACCTCCTTCGCGACGCTCTTGCTGCCGTCCGGATTCACCCGGAGCAGGCGGCCGGTCTTCGCCGGCGCGTCGTTCTTGTCGAGCTCCACCACGGCGATCTTCTTCTGGGCGGGAGAATAGCCCACCTGCGAGAAGCCGATGTTCGGCTCGCGGACCCAGCCGGCGGAAATGCTCGGCTCCAGGTACCACTCCAGCACCTTGCCGGTCTTGTCGCCCGGCAGGATGGAACGCAGCACGAAGGTGCCGTTCTGGGCCAGGTGTCGGCCGTCGAAGATGCTGATTTCCAAGTCGGAAGTCACACCGACGCGCAGCGCGTCATCCTCCGGCGCCATCACGATGCGGTGGCCGGTGGAGAGCGGAAGCGGCACGAGGAAGTCGCCGCGGCCGCGGTCGTCGAAGGTCGACTCCCCGAAATACTGGGGGATCTTCTCGGACACCGGGTGCACCTCGGTGTCGTGCATCGGATACTTGGGCAGGATGCGGGCGAAGCCGTCCACGAGATAGTTCTTGCCGAAGTAGGAGGCCGGGAAGAACTCGAGGTTCATGCCCGCCTTGCCCACCAGTTCCTGCGGCACAGGCTTGTCCAGCCAGACCTGGACCAGCACGCCCTTGTCCTTGGGCAGTACCTTGAGGCGCGGCGCGAAGCCGTAGTCCTCGTAGGTCAGCGTCACTTCCACGCTGTTCTCGCTGCGGTCGATCCGGCGCGGGCTCACCACGCCGAAGATGTCCCACTGCTCGGGGGTGTTCATCAGCCGGATGCCGCCGCCGGTCGAGATGCGCTCGCCCCGCTGGATGATTTCCAGACCGGCGAATTTCTCGTCGTAGAAGGAACCGTTGTAGAGATTGTTGTACACGAGCACGTTCGTGCCGCGCGCCTCGAAGTAGCCGAGGTCGTTGAGTTTGAGGCTCTGGGCCTGCGCGCTCAGGGCGAGCGCCGCCGCAAGGGCCGTCGTGGTCAGCAGGTGTAATCCTTTCATGATACTAACGCGGTTATTTGTTTCGTGCTGTAAGGTAACAAAAAGAATCACAATTCCCATCCCCTTCCGGCCGGATGACGGATTTATGAAAGGAATTGGAACAAAAGGCACCTTGCAGAAACGGGCGGATTTGGTATTTTTGCATACCAATATAATACAAGACATGACCATGAAAAGAATCCTCCTCAGCCTGACCGCTCTTCTCGCGCTCGCCGTTTCCGCGGCCTCCGCGCAGTCCATCAAAGCCGCCGAAGACGGCAAATACAGCATCTCCGTGGGAGATGTCACGATGGTCGTCGACGCCTCCCGCGGCGCCAAGATCCTCTCATACAAGCTCGGCGACGTCGAGGTCCTCAACCAGGGCCGCATGCCGAACTCCTTCGGCAGCACCTTCTGGACCAGCCCGCAGAGCGAGTGGAACTGGCCTCCGGTGGCGGAATATGACACCAAGCCCTTCGCGGCCGAGGTGAACGGCGACGTCCTCACGCTCACCGGCGAGAAATCCCGCTTCGGCTACAGCGTCCGCAAGACCTTCACGACCGATCCCAGGAAAGAGGCGATCGTGATCACCTATACCATCGTCAACGAGTCCGGCGAAGTCCGCCAGGTGGCCCCGTGGGAGATCTCCCGCGTGCCGAACGGCGGCGTGCTCTTCTTCCAGGCCAAGGCGGTCGAGCCCGCCAACAACATGGCCGGCCTGCCCTTCGAGTTCAAGTTCGGCGGCGCCTGGTACGTGATGGACGAGGCCCGCGAGAACCGCAAGATCAACGCCGACGGCAAGGGCTGGCTCGCCTTCTGCAACAACGGCCTGCTCTTCGTCAAGAAGTTCCAGGACCTCAAGGTCGGCCAGGCCGCTCCCGCCGAGGCGGAGATCCAGGCCTACGCCAACCCCGGCAAGACCTTCGTGGAGATTGAGGAACAGGGCGCCTACACCACCCTGCAGCCCGGGCAGTCCGTCAGCTGGACCGTCCGCTGGACCCTGGCCCCCACGGCCCTCGATCCCGTCCCCTCCAAGGCCCTCCTGAAGCAGGCCAGGAAGCTCGCGAAATAAGATTTATTCAGCTAGTTGCTGCACCTGAACCGGCTCGGAGAGAAGAACATCTTCGAGCCGTTTTGTATCCCAGCGCACCGGGTCCACGGTGAATTCCGGGACGTTGTAGGACTTGAAGAGGCGGCGGTTCTGCTCCGGGTCCCGCTGCGGCAGCAGGAAGGGCTTGGAGGCCCGTCCGTCCGCGTCCAGGTGCGTGAAGTACAGCCGGGTATAGGACCCGTCGTCCCGGCGGGAGGTGAAGACGATCCAGCGGGAATTCGAGCTCCAGGCCTTGAAGCTCTCCGCCCTGTCGGAATTGATCTCGTCCATCGGCCGGGTCTCCCCCGTGACCAGGTCGGTGAGATAGATGTCCCCGGACTCGTGCCAGACATGGAAGGAGCCGAAGCGCCCGACCCCGCTCAGCAGGAAGCGTCCGTCCGGCGAAGGACGCGGCGTGACGGCGCTGAGGCTGTCCGACACGGCGTCGAAGACCAGCCGCGGCTCCCCGAACGCCCGCGTCGCGGGGTCGAAGGCCACGGAAAAGATATTGTAGCGGATGCGGTCCGTCAGCAGATACGGATCCGTCGCGGCGTCCGCGCCCCAGTCCAGCAGCCAGGAAGACGCGTAATACAGCGTTTTCCCGTCCGCAGCCCAGTAGGGGAAGGTCTCGTAGGCCAGGGAGTCGTGCACGATGTAGCGGACCTGGTCGCGCTCGACGTCATAGAGGATCAGGTCCGACGCCCCGTCGTAGACTTCGATCTTCTGCCGGTCCGAGCGGAAGAACTGCTGGGCGGTCCGGTTGACCGAATAGGCGATCAGCGGCTCGGTCGGGTGCCAGGACGGATAGACGGCGTTGGAGATCAGGTCGCCGGTCTTGAAGGCGACCTTCTTCCCCCGCTCCCCCGTGACGACGACGGTTCCGCCCGAGGTCTCCCGCGCGTGGAACTGGAAATTCTCCGTGCCGTAGTTCTGGAAGGAATGGCAGTTGATGCACTGCTGCCCGACGCGGCCGCTGATGAGCTGGTTGTTGTAGAGATCCCGCTCGCGGAAGGAACTCAGGTCCCGCTGGCGCAGGGCCAGGCTGCCGTAGCTGGAGTATCCGGGTTCGATGAGCCGGTAGGTCACGTAGCGGTCGATCGCCTCCGGCGCCACCGTCCAGCGAGTGTCCGGCAGAGCCTGCCATTCCCCCGCCCTGCGGAGGAAGATCCGGACGCGCAGCTCCCCCGCCCCGTCCAGCAGGCGCCGCCACTTCTTCTCCGGGATGCGGACTTCCGGCCCCCGCAGCACGAGTTCCCCGTCCGCGCCGGACAGCACGGCCACGCAGGCGTCGGCGGCGTTCAGGACGTTGAAATTCAGCGGCGCGATGTTGCCCGGAATCACGATGTCCGTGTAGTCCGGATACAGCGCGGGCGCCTCCGCGGCCGGCGAAGCGTCCTGCCAGCCGCCCGGCGTGCAGGCGGCCGCCAGCAGCGCCGTCAGGGAAATGCAAAGTCCGTAGAAGCGTCTCATCGGTTCGTGTTGATATCGACAAACAGATAGTAATACCAATAGGTCCGGCCGTAGCGCTCGAAGAAGCGCGACCTCGTCTTCTCCGAGTCGAGGTCGCGGGCGTTGTTCGCGGCCGTGCCGAACTGGGAGAAACGCTGTAGGACGTTGCCCTTGTCCGCCAGCAGGGCCGTCAGGGCGCGCATCATGTCCGCGTCGCCCGTCTCGCTGCCGAAGAGCGCCGCGCCTTCCGCCAGGGCGGTGCCGACCGGCGCCTCCGGGAAGCGCTTGAGGCGGTTGAACAGGCAGTCCAGGGTCGCCTCGGCATCCTTCCGGATCAGTGAGAACGCCACCTGCCATTCAAACACGGATTCGTTGACGTAGCCGGTGTCCGCGAAATGGACGAAGAGCATCTCCTGCAGCGGAGCGGCCGTCTCGAATTTCGTCCAGGAATATGCGACCAGGGGCCGCAGGCGCTGGAATTCGGGATCCGTGTCCATCCGGGCCGGATCGTCGAGGAACGCCCGGTACCGCCGTACCCAGCGGCCTTCGAACCAGTTGTCCGCCACCCGGTCCAGGTACTTGCGCGCCAGCTCGTTTTCGCCGCTGAGCAGCGCCGTCTTCGCCTGGTACTTATAGTAATGGATGTTCTTGCAGAAGGTGGAGGAGTACTCCATCGCCAGCCGGTCGCAGGGGTTGAGCATGCCGGTGTAGTACAGCACGGGCACGGCGCAGATGTTGGAAACCGGGAACTGCGCCCGCGTGTGGAGCGGCTCGTCCCCGTCGGGATATTGGAACATCTCCTCCGTCAGCCGGCCCTTCGCGTAGAGCGCAAGATCGCGGTACAGAACGTGGATGCGGTTGGGGGTCTTCTCCTTCTCCGCGAGCTTCAGGACCTTGTCCCAGTCCTGCACGGCGACAGCCCGTTCCATGCCGAGGACCGTGTGGAAACCGCGGTCCCGGTTGGAGCCGAGAGCGACGGCCAGGAGCGACGCCGCGACGAGCGCCGGCACGGCCACGCGGCCCGCCTTCCGGAGGAAGCAGAGCGCAACCAGGGCGAGGGCGGCCAGGATCAGGGGGATGAAGCAGACGAAGTTGTCGAGGAATTCCATGTACGGCAGCGCCGCGAAGAACACGTACTTCCGGTGGATGCGCGGGAAAATGCCGGACAGACTCCCGCACAGCCAGGGAACGGCAAAGCCGAGCAGCAGCGCCAGGGCCAGTTCTATGAATTTCCCTTTCTGCAGGCCCAGCAGCGCCATCAGGAGGCCGGCGAGCAGCGCGAAGGCGCCGAAGAGCAGGTAGCCGAGCGCCACGGCCGCCGCCACGAAGAGCGGGCCGGAGCGCTTCCCCAGGAAGTGCTTCCGGTACGCCAGGACCAGCGCCGCCGTCACGCAGAACCCCAGCGGCTGCGAGAACAGGAGCCCGTAGGTCCGGAACAGGTAGATGGAATAGTCCAGCCGCGTGACGAACAGCAGCAGGAACAGGGCGGGCAGGACGGCGAGCCAGGCGGCCCGACCATCCAGGTCAAAGGCCTTCGCGACCAGCCAGGCCAGCAGGCTCAGGCAGCCCCCGAACAGGGCCGCCCCGAGCACGGGGAAATGGCAGAACTGCGTCAGGAACGCGCCTGCCAGGGCCAGCATCCCGCCGGGTTGCTCGAAGAAAGCATGCAGGAAGTCTCCGTCCGCGCAGAAGAGGGAAAACTGCTGCAGATGGTACAGCAGACCCGTCTTGAACAGCGCCAGGGCCAGAAACCCGAGCAATCCGGGAAGGATGACGTGCCCGTTCCTCATCGGCGCGTGGCTTCGCTGTCCAGCGGAAGATTCGAGAACACGGGCGTCGCCACGGCCGCGGCGTCATAGCCGTCGGGATAGCCGAACACGGTGAAGTCGATGATACCCAGCGGATCGTTCTTCGGCCAGTCCGTCACGGTGAGCCGGACAAAGCGGCAGTTGACCGGAGCGAATTCCTCGAAGACCGTATCCTTGGATTCTTTATTGCCGGTCCTGTCCAGCACCGTCACGTACTGCTCGCCGTCCTGGGAGACTTCGAGCTTGTACTGATAGACGGGCAGGACCTGCGGTCCGCCGAAACGGCGACGGCCGCCGGTGAACATCACCCGCATCGCGTCGACCGTGAAATGCTGCACGACGTCGAAGCGCGTGGCCGGGGAAAGCTCCACGGTGATGGACGGCTGCGCGTCGTCGGCAGCCGGCATCCACACGGTGCCGCTGTAGTTGTCCACCGCGAAGGCGGCGGGATAGCCGTCGCGCTGCGAGGAGAACCTGGACAGCGCATTCATCGCGTTGATCTTGTTGATGGTGACGGGGATGGACGCGGGGACGTCCTTCTTCGCCGCGACGCCGGGCGCCGGCTGGGGCGTGTCGGTCACGGTGCAGGACATCAGGCCGTCCGCGTCGAAGCGCACCCGGTCCATGCCGATGCGGCGTCCGCCGGGCGGGTTGGACAGCACGATGGTGTAGAACTGCCACCATTCCCCGTCAGGGGCCTGCACGATGGAGCCGTGGGCCGTGCCGGTCACGAGACCTTCCGTCTTGCGGAGCAGCGGGTTGTTGGGGGCGTAGGTGTAGGGGCCGAGCGGCGAGGTCGCCGTGTAGTAGCCCTCCGCGTAGGTCTTCCACTGCGTGCCGGAGGCGGAGTACTCGAGGTAATAGACGCCGCCCCGCTTGATGACCCACGGACCTTCGATCCAGGCGACGCCGGGATACTCGTTCATCTCGCCGTAGCGCTCCCATGCGTGCATGGGGTTGAAGCCGAAGAGGTGGGTGGGCTTCTCCGCGAAGCGCGTCAGGTCCTTGGGGTCGAGCTTGACGCCGTAGATGCCGCTGATGCCGCGGCCGGGCCAGTACAGGTAGGGCTGGTTGTCGTCGTCGATGAAGATCTTGGTGTCGAAGCCGCCGTTCCAGCCGTCCTCGACCGGGCCGGTGTTCTTGAAGAGGCCGAGGTCGGTGTAGGGGCCGAGCGGATGGTCGGCCACGAACACGTGGTCGCTGTTGCCGGTCAGGTAGAACCTGCCGTTGTACTTGACCAGGTCCGGGGCCACGGGGATGTGCTCCACGGCGTGGAATTCCCAGTCCAGCAGGTTGTCGGACACCCACATGCCGCCGCCGGTGCAGCACATGTAATACTTGCCGCCTTCTTCGAGGACGGTGACGTCACCGCTGGCGTTGCCGCCCTGCCCGATGGGCATCGGGAGCGGATTGCAGTAGCGTTGGCCATAAACAAAGCAGCCTGCCGCCAGAGCGGCGACGGCTGCTAAAAGACATTTGCGTATCATAGGTTATTGGATCAGTGCCACGATTTCGCCCTTCTCCACCGTCTTGCCCTGCGGGGCGGTGACGGCGACGATCTGACCGTCCACGGCGGGCAGGAGTTCCTCCATGCCGTACCAGGTGTGGACGTAACCGCAGGCGGCGCCGGCCTTCACTTTCGTGCCGACCGCGGGAGCCGTGGACTTGGCGTCCACGTCCACCTGCCAGAGCATCTGGCCCTTGGCCGGCGCCTGCACGGGCGTAGCCTTCGGGTACTTGGCGAGCAGGGCGTCCAGATCGAATTCGGGCATCTCCACGACGGGACGCTTCACGACGATCGGGGCGCCGGCCTTCTCGCGGAAGGCCTCGAGGTCCTTGTTGAAGCGCTCCTTGGCGACACCGCTCCGGTAGTCGCGGTACTGGCGCTCGAACATGGCCATGTTCAGGAGCTCTTCGTCGTCCTGGCCGTAGTCCCAGCCTTCCTCGTCCATCATCTTGCGGAACTTCGGAAGCTCGTCGGGATACATGTCCTGCGGGTTGCCGGTGTAGAATTCCTCGCCCTTCTCCTTGGCGATGGCCACGATTTCGGGAGCGAGCTCGCCGGGGAGCTTGCCCATCTTGCCGAGGATCATGCCCCAGGTGTCCTTGTCGATCGTGGAGAAGCGCGGCTTGTTCTGCGCCATCGCGAGCAGGTTCATCAGGGCCGTGTTCTTGACGTACTGGCTGAACGGGGTCACGAGGGGCGGGTAGCCGAGGCGCGGCCACACGTATTCCACTTCGTTGAAGAGCTGGACCATCAGGGAGTCGAGGCTGCTCTCCGGCTTGCCGTTGGCGCGCTCGGAGGCGTTGATGGCGGCCTTGAAACCGGTCAGGTCGGCCATCATCGAGCCCATCATGCCGCCCGGCAGGCCGCAGCCGACGAGCAGCGAGGTCATCTGGGAGTTGGTCGGGTTGATCCAGTAGCCGAGGAAGTCGTCGATGAATTCCTGGGTCAGGCGGCGGACCTCCATGTAGGCGTCCATGTTGATGTCCTTGACCTGGAAGCCGTCGGCCTTCATCATCTGCTGGATAGTGATCACGTCTGGATGGACCTTACCCCATGAAAGCGGTTCGACGGCCACGTCGAGGTAGTCGGCGCCTGCACGGGCGACCTCCAGCATCGAGGCCGGGGAGAAGCCGGGGCCGGTGTGGCCGTGATACTGGACCTTGATCTGCGGATGGCGCTTCTTGATGCCCGCGACGATCAGGCCGAGCTCCGTCGGACGGCCGACGCCGGCCATGTCCTTGAGGCAGATCTCGTCGGTGCCGTATTCGACCAGCTGGTCCACCAGCTTGAGGTAGTACTCCACGGTGTGCACCGGAGAGTGCGTGATGGACAGGGCCGCCTGCGAGATCATGCCGCCCTTCTTGGCCAGTTCGATGGAGGTCTTCAGGTTGCGGTGGTCATTCAGGCCGCAGAAGGAACGGGCGATGTCCGTGCCCTGTTTCTTCTTGACCTTGAACATCAGTTCGCGCACGTCCACGGGCACGGGGTACATGCGGATGGCGTTCAGGCCGCGCTCCAGCATGTGCGTCTGGATACCCGCCTTGTGGAAAGGTGCCGTCCACTGCCGCACGGAGACGTTCGGGTTCTCGCCGTAGAGGAGGTTCACCTGCTCGAAGGCGCCGCCGTTCGTTTCCACGCGGTCAAAGCATCCCATATCAACGATGGCCGGAGCCACCCGCACCAACTGGTCCACACGCGGCTGATACTTGCCGGAGGACTGCCACATGTCCCTGTATACAAGGGAGAATTTTATCTCTTTTGCCATAATTCGGTTGTTGTTTCAAAAAAGCAATCTTACAAATATAATGATTTTTCTTTCTCGCCGCTTGCACGGAAAAAATATTTTCGTACCTTTGCAATCCCTTCTGAATATGGTGCGATTAGTTCAGTTGGTAGAGCACCAGATTGTGGTTCTGGGTGTCGTGGGTTCGAGCCCCACATCGCACCCCAAAAAGAATTCGGGTCGGCAGAACGCCGACCCTTTTCTTTTTGGGGCGCGTCCGCTATCTAACCCCCGCGCTGACGCGCCGCCCCCAGGGGCGCAAGGGGAAGGATCCCCTTGCGCCGCTTCGCGGCTATCCCCTCGGTCGGCCCTCCGGGCCTCCGAAAGACTGTTGCGATTTCCGAAAAGGCCTACTTCCTCCGTCGTCACCGGCCTAAACTTCCACCACCGATTATTGAAAATCAGCAACTTTTGATTTATCTTTGGTGCTTGTGGACAAAAATAGCATCATGAGACATTTCATCTTTGTTCTTCTTACCGGGATTATCTTTTGTTTCCAGGCAAATGCACAGGAAGTAAAGAGGACCGAGCCGGATATCTCGGACTACATTCCTCTCCTGAATGCGGCAGGATATGACGTGTACACATTCGACATCTCTTCTCTGAAAGATGAGACATACAATATTGAACTCATCGTCCGGGAATATGTGGATGGGGCGATGGTCGAAGACCAGGCACAGCGCGAAGGTCTCAGATTCACTCTCAGAAACAGGAGAATGCTTTCCGACTTCCCGGAGGAGTACTGGAATGAAATCATCGAACAAGGACCTGTCTACGATCTGGACAGGGGGATCCTCTCCTTGTCGGAGAAGATTTCCGTCGGCTTCGCCCCCTCCGTGGATTCCTTGAGAACGGCATCCATCCTGGTCGAGAATATTGGCGCTCTCCGGAAGCTGCTTTCCCTGAGATCACAACCTGTCCCTTCGGGAGGAAGAGAGTACATGTATGATTGTCGTCCCTTCAAAGTAGGCGAGATCCAACTTGGCGAATTCACCCCCCTGGTACTGTTCGGTTCATACTGGTACGATGACGAGGAGGATTTATACCGCTTCTGCGGAGAGGACGAACTCGAGCCCGACCTGTCATCCAAAATGGTCGCCTCGATCCCGCACTACTACATACTGGGAATGTGCGTGACGAAACGGCAGTAACAGTCTCATAACGCAGGTAAACGGCCTCCCTCATCGGGAGGCTTTTTTTGTGCCTTTTGCCGAAATAGTGGAAAAATTTGTAAAAAGTTGGAAGAAAGTGGAAAATTTTTGTTACCTTTGTCCATTGCGTATAAGAATTGATAGAAATGGTCACTTTCATCGGCGAATACACATCCCGCGTGGACGACAAAGGAAGGCTCGTTCTTCCCGCGCCGCTCAAGGGGGCGATGCCGCCGGGAAGCGACATGAGGTTCGTCGTTAAGAAAGATCTTTTCGAGCCTTGTCTGGAAATGTACTGCTTCGAAGAATGGGAGCGCCAGTCCGGCAAGGTCAAAGACAGTCTCGACCTCACTTTCAACCGTCAACACGCAATGTTCTGGAGAGAATACATGCGGGACCGTGACATCGTCGAGCCGGACGCCAAGTTCGGCCGCATCTCGATCAGCCGCAAGCTCCTTGATTCCATCGGTGTGAACAAAGAAGTGGTTTTCTCCGGCAATGATTTCAAGATTGAGATCTGGGCCAAGGAGCGGTTCGAGGCATCCAGGCTGCCCAACCAAGATTTCATTGCCATCGCGGAAAGCCTCTCGAAAACGGGGCCCGCGCATGTCTGAGTATCATAATCCTGTACTTCTCCACCCCAGCGTAGACGCCCTGGTGCTCAACCCGGACGGCTTCTACGCCGACGCCACGTTCGGCGGCGGCGGGCACAGCCGCGAGATCCTCTCCCGGCTTTCCCCGAAGGGGCACCTGATGGCATTCGACCGCGACGAGGACGCCCTGGCCCAGGCCCCGGACGACCCGCGCTTCATTCTTATACACAACAATTTCCGTTTCATCCATAACTACACCCTCCTCCACGCGGCAGGAGGGCTCGACGGGATCCTCGCCGACCTGGGCGTGAGTTCCCACCAGTTCGACACGGCGGAGAGAGGCTTCTCTTTCCGCTTCAATGCTCCGCTTGACATGCGGATGAACAGGCAGGGCGGTAAGACCGCCTCTGACATCGTCAATTCTTATACGCAAGAAGAATTGGAAAAGATTTTCCGGCTCTACGGAGAGCTCGACAACGCCCGCAGGGTGGCGCAACTCGTTGCGACCGCCCGCGCCGCAGCGCCGATCCTCACCACAGACGACCTCGACCGTGCTATCGCGGCGGCCCTGCCTACATTCGCTGAACATAAGTACCTCGCCAAGGTCTACCAGGCCCTGCGCATCGAGGTCAACGAGGAAATGCGCGCGCTGGAGAAATTCCTCTCCGGCGCCGCCGCCTCCCTCAAGAAGGGCGGCCGCCTGGCCGTCATCACCTACCACTCCCTCGAAGACCGCATGGTCAAGAACTTCATCCGCAGCGGCAACATCGGGGGCGAAGAAGAAAAAGACGTCTTCGGGCGAAGCAGCGCGCCCCTGAAGGCCGTCGACCGCAAGCCGATCCTGCCCGACGAGGCGGAGATCGCCGGCAACACCCGCGCGCGCAGCGCCAAACTCAGAATCGCCGAACGCGTATGAAGACATGGAAGATGACTGACATCGGACTGTTCTTCAAGAACAGCATCCAGGCAATCCTGAAGGGGGAGTTCCTGCTCCGCCTCAACATCGGGCGCTACTTCATCCATATCGCCTACACCTTCCTGCTCTTCGGCCTCGTGATCTGGGTCAGCCTGATGATCGAGACCACGATGAGCAAGGTGGAGAAGAACAAGGCGGTGCTCAAGGAGCTCGAGATCGTGCATTCGCAGAAGGTCTTCGATCTCGTCAACGTGAGCCGGCGCACCAGCGTGGAAACCATGCTGGAGCAGCTGGGCTCGAATGTAAAGGAAGCTGAAAAACCCGCAACGGTCGTGAAGAGATGAGTACGGAAGCCACCACACCCAAGCCCAAGAAGCGCGACAGGATCGGCGTGATCCTGTACCTGCTCTACGTGGCGCTGCTCATCGCCGCGCTAGTGCTCATCGTGCGCGTGGCGGGCATCCAGCTCTTCTGGCATCCCGAGCCCAAGATCGCCGACGCCCTGACCCCGTCCAACACCATCAGCATCATCGAGCCCGCCCGCGGCAACATCCTCGACTCCGAGGGGCGGCTGCTCGCCATCTCCTGCCCGATCTACCAGTTCTACATGGACTGCACCGTCCTCAAGGACACCAACACCCCCGAGCAGGAGAAGTCCTGGCTGAACAAGGCCACCGAGCTCTCTGAAGGCCTCGCGGCCGAATTCGGCGACCGCACCGCGGAGCAGTACTACAAGCTCATCACGGACGGGCGCGCCAACGGGCGCAAGTACGTCCGCATCGGCCACCCGGTCGACCGCAACGCCTACAACCGCGTCATCGCGCTCCCGCTCTTCCGCGACGGCCGCTACCGCAGCGGCATGATCGTGGAGCAGGAGCACATCCGCCAATACCCTTACGGGAAACTCGCCCGCCGCACCATCGGCTTCGTCCGCAACAACAAGTCCGACGTGGCCAACACCCACATCGGCCTCGAGGGCAAGTTCGACTACGTCCTGCACGGCCAGGAAGGCCGCGAATGGATGCGCGTGACCGACTACGGCCGCGTGCGCAACACCGACAGCGCCTACGTCAAGGCCGTGGACGGCAAGGACCTGCGCATCACCCTCAACATCGACTACCAGGACATCGCCGACAAGGCGCTCCGCGAGCAGATCACCGAAGAGCCCGACCTCGAGGGCGCCTGCCTCGTGCTGATGGAAGTGTCCACCGGCGCCATCCGCGCCATGGTCAACCTGGTCCGCGAGGACGGCGACGGTCCCTTCGAGGAGATCCAGAACCTCGCCATCGGCCGCAAGGGCGAGCCCGGCTCGGTCTTCAAGACCGTGACGCTGATGTCCGTGCTCAACGACGGCTTCATCAAGAGCCTCGACGAGACCCTGCCCGCCACCAACGGCAACGTGGCCGGCACCAGCATCAAGGATGCCCACATCCCCGACTACGCGTACCAGCACCACACCAACCGCATCTCCATCCTGGACGGCTTCAAGATCTCGTCCAACTACGTCTTCGCGACCCTCGCGGTCAAGAACTACGGCATCGACAAGAGCAAGGGCCGCGGCAAGGGGCTGGAGAAGACCGAGCGCTTCCTGCAGAACATCTATAACTACAAGCTCGGCGAGGCCTTCGCCTTCGACCTGGACGGCCTGCAGACGCCCACCATCCCGAACCCGTCCACGCGCTACTGGACCGACACCGACCTCGGCTCCATCGGCTTCGGCTACAGCACCGAGGAGACGCCGCTGCACATCCTGACCTTCTACAACGCCATCGCGAACAAGGGCCGCATGATGAAGCCCTACCTGGTCGAGGACATCGAGGAGAACGGCATCGTCTCCGAGCGGCGCGGCCCGGGCGTGCTGAACGCCGCCGTCTGCTCGAAGGCCGTGGCCGACACCATCACCCGCGCGCTCAAGGCCGTGACCGAGGACGGCACCGCCCGGCGCCTCAAGGACGCCAAGTGCGCCGTGGCCGGCAAGACCGGCACCTCCTTCGGCACCTATGCCAACGGACAATATCAGGACGCCTTGGGGCGTCGCAAATACCAAGGCACCTTCGTCGGGTTCTTCCCGGCGGACAAGCCGCAATACAGCATCATCTGCACGGTGTACTCCAAACCCACGAGCCGGCAGTTCCAGGGCGGCGGCATCCCCGCCCGCGCCATCCGCACCGTCGTCGACGAACTGTACAACATAGACCCGTGCTTCCGGGGCGAACTGAAGCGAAGCAACGCAAGATGAAACTGAGCGAAATCATACGGAACTGCGGCGTCCTCTCCGTACAGGGCCGCCAGGACGTGGAAATCACGTCCCTGACCAACGACTCCCGCCGCGTGCAGCCGGGCAGCCTCTTCATCGCCGTGAACGGTTGTGGCAACGATGGCCGCCAGTATATAGACAAAGCGCTTGAAAATGGCGCTGCGGCCATCTTGTACGAAACCCCAACCCCGGCGGCGGACAGCGGAGCGGAAATTGGTTTTTCGGGCAACTGCACGAAAAATAATTTCCGGCCGCCCGTCTGGAAGACTCCGTCCGCCGGGGTCACAGTTGTTGAAGTTGCAGATAGCCGGAAAGCGGTGGCGATGGCCGCGGATGCGTACTACGGCCATCCGAGCGGCAAGCTGAAGCTCGTCGGCATCACCGGCACGAACGGCAAGACGACGACGGTCACCCTCCTCTATCACATGTTCCGCCACCTCGGCTACGAATGCGGCCTCCTCTCCACCATCGCCAACTACGTCGGCACCCGCCGCAGCGAGACCGCCAACACCACTTCCGACCCCGTGACGCTCAACGCCCTGCTGGCCGAAATGGTCGAAGCCGGCTGCGAATACTGCTTCATGGAAGTCAGCTCCATCGGCGTGGAGCAGCAGCGCATCGCCGGACTGGACTTCCGCGTGGGCATCTTCTCCAACCTCACCCACGACCACCTCGACTACCACGGCACCTTCGCGGAATACCTCCGCTGCAAGAAACTCTTCTTCGACGGCCTGGCCGGCGGCGCCACCGCCATCATCAACCTCGACGACAAGCACGGCGAAGTGATGGTCCAGAACACCCACGCCCACGTGGTCGGCTACTCCTGCCGGAGCGCCGCCGACCACTGCGCCCGCATCCTCGAGCAGAGCCCGGAGGGTATGCTGCTCCGCATCGACGGCAGCGAGGTCTGGACGCGCCTGATCGGCGCCCACAACGCCTACAACCTCCTCGCCATCTACACCACCGCCCTCGTGCTGGGCGTCAGCCACGAGGAGGCGCTCGTGGCCCTGTCGCGGCTGGAGCCCGCTCCGGGCCGCCTCGAGACCCTCCGCGGGCCCAAAGACCTGAGCGTCGTGATCGACTACGCCCACACCCCGGACGCCCTGGAGAACGTCCTCAAGACCCTGCGCGACGTCGCCCCCGACCGGGAGCTCATCTGCCTGTTCGGCTGCGGCGGCGACCGCGACAAGACCAAGCGCCCCGAAATGGGCGCCGTGGCCGGCCGCCTCGCGGACCGGATATTCATCACCTCCGACAACAGCCGCACCGAGCGCACGGAGGACATCATCGAAGACATCAAGCGCGGGCTGGACGCGTCCGCCCTCGCCAGGACGGTCTGCATCGCCGACCGCCGCGAGGCCATCCGCACCGCCCTGCTGCTCGCCCCGAAGGGCGCCACGGTCCTGCTGGCCGGCAAGGGCCATGAGACCTACCAGATCCTCGGCACCGTGAAGAACCACTTCGACGAGCGTGAAATCGTACTGGAAACCTTCAAAACCCTGGAGCAATGCTGAACCACCTCGTAGACTGGCTGCAAAGCCTCGGCCTCGACATCCCCGGTGCGGGCCTGTTCAAGTACCTCTCCTTCCGCGCCATGCTCGCGGCCGTGATCAGCATGCTGATCGCCTTCTTCGCCGGCAGCGCCATCATCCGCAAGCTGCAGCGCGCGCAGATCGGCGAGGAGATCCGCGACCTCGGCCTCGAAGGCCAGATGCAGAAGAAGGGCACGCCCACGATGGGCGGCGTGATCATCATCGCCGCCGTGCTGGGCTCCGCCCTGCTGGTCTGCCGGCTCGACAGCATCTACACCCTGCTGCTGATCGGCACCACCGTCTGGTGCGGCGCCATCGGCTTCGCCGACGACTACATCAAGGTGTTCAAGCACAACAAGGAAGGCATGAGCGAGAAGGGTAAGCTCATCCTCCAGTTCGGCCTGGGCCTCTTCGTGGCCCTGACCGTCTGCCTCAGCAACGACATCAACACCGAACGCCTCATCACCACGATCCCCTTCGTGAAGGCGCACGAGTTCGACTACTCCTGGCTCTCCCCCTTCCGCGGACAGCTGGGCGTCTACTGCTCCTGGGGCATCTACATGATCATGATCATCCTCGTGGTCCTGGGCTGCTCCAACGGCACCAACCTCACCGACGGCATGGACGGCCTGGCCACGGGCACCTCGGCCATCGTGGGCGTCGCACTCGGCGTCATCGCCTGGCTAAGCGGCGACGCACTCAACGCCAACTACCTCAACATCATGCACATCCCCGGTTCCGGCGAGGTGGCCATCTACATGGCGGCCTTCGTGGGCGCGCTGCTGGGCTTCCTGTGGTACAACACCTTCCCCGCCCAGGTCTTCATGGGCGACACGGGCAGCCTGACCATCGGCGGCGTGATCGGCGTGAGCGCCGTGCTCATCCGCAAGGAACTCCTGCTGCCCATCCTCTGCGGCATCTTCCTGATGGAGAGCCTCTCGGTCATCATCCAGCGCACCTACTTCAAGCACACGAAGAAGAAATACGGCGAGGGCCGGCGCGTCTTCCTGATGGCGCCGCTCCACCACCACTACCAGAAGAAAGGCATCCCGGAGCCCCGCATCGTGACGCGGTTCTGGATCATCGGAATCATCCTGGCAGTCAGCACATTGGCATTACTTAAAATACGATAGAACAGTAGCGAAATGGCAAGAATTGTAGTTTTGGGAGGAGCAGAGAGCGGCGTGGGAGCCGCCGTGCTCGCGAAAGTCAAAGGATTCGACGTCTTCCTGTCCGACAACGGGAAAATCAAGGACGAGTACCTGGCCACCTTGAAGCAGTGGGACATCCCCTTCGAGCAGGGCGGGCACACGCCGGACCTCGTCCTGAACGCGGACGAAGTCGTCAAGAGTCCGGGCATCCCGGGTACGGCCCCCATGATCAAGGCCCTGCGCGAGCAGGGGACGCACATCATCTCCGAAATCGAGTTCGCGGCGCGCTACGACAGCGCCAAGAAGATCTGCATCACCGGCTCGAACGGCAAGACGACCACCACCTCCCTGATCTACCACCTCCTCTGCGAGGCGGGCCTCAACGCGGGCCTGGGCGGCAACATCGGCAAGAGCTACGCCCTCCAGGTCGCGACCGAGCAGCACGACTACTACGTGCTGGAAATCAGCAGCTTCCAGCTGGACGACGCCTACGATTTCCGTCCGGACATCGCCATCATCACCAACATCACCCCGGACCACCTCGACCGCTACGACCACAAGCTCGAGAACTACGCCCGGGCGAAGTTCCGCATCACGCGCAACCTCCGTCCCGAGGACTGCTTCATCTTCGACTCCGACGACGCCATCACCATCCGCCAGCTGGAGGAGGTCGTCGTCAAGGCCCGGATGCTCCCCTTCTCCCAGGAGAAGGAGGTCGAGCAGGGCGCCTTCCTCCGCAACGGGGACCGCATCGTGCTGCGCTACGACCAGGACGAGACGGAGATCTTCCTGCAGGAGCTGGCCCTCGGCGGCCGCCACAACGTCTACAACTCCATGGCCGCGGCGCTGGCCGCCAAGGCCACGGGCATCAGCGACGAGGTCATCCGCGCGAGCCTGAAGTCCTTCTCGCCCATCGAGCACCGCCTCGAGCCCGTGCTGAGCATACGCGACGTGCTCTACATCAACGACTCCAAGGCCACCAACATCGACTCCGCCTGGTACGCCCTCGAGTGCCAGACCCGGCCGGTCGTCTGGATCGTCGGCGGCACCGACAAGGGCAACGACTACAGCGTCCTGGAGGAACTCGTGCGCAAGCGTGTCAAGGCCATCGTCTGCCTGGGCGTGGACAACGCCAAGATCCACGCCGCCTTCGAGGACATCGTGGGCAAGGACAACATCGTGGACACGCTGTCCGCGGAAGCGGCCGTGCAGGCCTCCGCCAAGTTCGCCCGTCCGGGCGACGTGGTGCTGCTGAGCCCCTGCTGCGCCAGCTTCGACCTGTTCAAGAATTATGAAGACCGCGGCTGCCAGTTCAAGGAGGCCGTCCGTCACCTGTAATAGATTATGGCTGAAGAGAAGAACAAGAAAACCAGTATCTGGACCTTCGCGGATCAGTTCGAAGGAGACAAGGTCGTGTGGATCATCGTGCTCCTGCTCGTGCTGTTCTCGATCGTCTGCATGTTCTCCTCTTCGTCGCGCCTGTTGCGCGACGGCATGACCCGCCTCGACCTCGTGAAGAACCAGTTCTTCGTGGTCCTGGGCGGCCTGGCCGTCATCATCGTCCTGTACAACATCAAGAACATCAAGTTCTTCCGCTGGTGCAGCCAGTGGGGATTCCTGATCTCCTTCGTGCTGCTGGGCCTGCTGGACGCCCACGTCAGCACCTCCTTCCTGAAGGCGCTCAACATCAACAACGCCTACCGCATCCTGTCCATCGCCGGCTTCCAGGTGCATGTCTTCGAAGTCGTCAAGGTGGCCATGGTGCTCTACCTGGCCTGGGCCATGGACGCCCTCAAGCGAGGCGAGCTCCGCGGCCCGGAGAAGGAAATCTGGAAAAAGGTCATCTACCTCTACGCGCCGTTCCTGATCATCTTCGTGATGATCATCCCGGGATCCAACTCCAGCGCCCTGATCATCGGCCTGCTGATGTTCGTGATGATCCTGCTGGGCGGCGGCAACCTGCGCGACATGACCCTGCTCGCCCTGGCGGCCATGCTCATCCTCGGCATCATCTTCGGCCTGTACAGCGCCACCAAGCACACGGAGCACCCGTGGTTCGGCCGCATCGGCACCGGCATCTCCCGCGTCTTCGAGGAAGACGACTGGGAGCAGCAGGTCCTCGACAATCCGCGCGGCAGCATCGCCTACCAGGAAGCCCTCGACGCCATCCGGCAGCCCTACAGCGCCAAGATCGCCGTCAAGCAGGGCGGCCTGCTCGGCAAGGGCCCCGGCCAGAGCACCCAGCGCTACGTGGTCCCGGACATGTCCGAGGACTTCATGTACAGCTTCATCATCGAAGAATACGGCCTGCTGGGCGGTATCTTCGTCATCTTCCTCTATGTGTCGCTGCTC
>Ga0310696_10002348_pt1 | contig 25298 bp, 18 predicted proteins | sample AusTroGonzalo_MG_4_FD_203885 | JGI IMG/M metagenome (GOLD analysis project Ga0310696, IMG submission 203885) | Bovine rumen microbial communities from tropical cattle in Woodstock, Queensland, Australia - Gonzalo_02 (v2) (version 2) | ecosystem: Host-associated > Mammals > Digestive system >...
CGATAAAATATCTTTGGGAAAAAGATAGAGAGTTGGTTAAAACTTCAATTTATGAGGATTTACTTAATACCTATAAAGATCAGATCGCTGAAATTAAGAATGCGAACAGTAAAAAAAGTCCTATCAATAGTCAAATTCGTTCTATTCAAATTAAATTGGAAGAGGAAAGGCGAAAAATTGAAAATTTGATAAGTAATATGCCAAAAGAAAATGAGTATTTTACTTGTGACAAAGAAAAAATTTATTATCTTGGGCAGATAAAAACCAAATTAGATCTCTATAAAAATTCTGAGAATCACAACGATTATTCTAATAAAATAGAATTGTTAAATAAAGAATTGAGTAAAATTAACATTGTTGATACAACTTCTAAAAGGGATAGTGCGAGAACAATTGCAGAAAATCAGATGAAACAATATATGGAAGTTATACGCCAATCTTTAGATAATTATAAAGACTACATTCCTTATTTTGATATAAAAAACAAAAAACTGCACTTCATTAATCCAACGAATAATGTTATTGAAACTATTGGCAGCAGTTCCAATCATATGTTTATGCAATTGCTTTTTAGTTTGGGAATTCAAGAACTAGCTTTTGTAAATAAATCAAAATTTTTAGCTCCATTTTTAATAATTGACCAACTTAGTCGACCATATTATGGCAGTAATAATGAAAAACAACACCTTGATTCTTCTGATGAATCTAAAATCAAACATGCATTTAAATTACTTGATTATTTTATGACTCAAAGGCTTTCGAAAAATGCTCCTTTTCAAATGATTGTTTTGGAACATATTCCAAAGCAATATGTTGAAGATTTGAGCAATGTTCATGTTGTTGAAGAATTTTTAAATGGTAATGCGTTGATTCCTCGTTCTGAATATGAAAAAAATGATGAAACATCTCAGGAGCCGTCCCCAAATACCCCAACTCACTAACCTCAAATCCTTCGAAAGCTGAACCTCAAAAACCTGCGGGCGAGCCGCCCGCGCTCCGACAAATGCATGTCGAGTGGTTGTTGCAAATTTTGCAACAACTCAATTTTTGGCGAGCCGCGTTCGGTCAAAACAAGACACAATAAAATAATTTTTTAAAATTTTTCTAAATCAATATTGACAAAACAATATTCTTGAGTATATTACCGAACTAAAGAGTGGTCCTGCTCAGTGGACGATTCAAAATGAGGCTTTCTTCGGAAAGCCTTTTTTTTTTAGGTAGTTTTTATGAAATTATTGGATTCTGATATTAAACAAACTTCCCCGATAATAGTGAAAGTTGACAGCGAATATCTTTCGTATCTTCACAATTTTGATAATCGCGTCCGCCTGAAAAAAGGGAGACCTTACGTAGGTTTGGCTGTTCGCATCAACGATAAAATGTATGTTATTCCGCTGAGTTCCCAAACCACGTCGGAACGCCGGAAAAAAGGACTTAAAAAAAGAAATCCGCTTACAACGACTTTCATCACAGCTTCTGGCGAAGAAATCTCGAACCTTCTTCATAACAACATGATTCCTGTTCCGCGAAATATGACGGAAAAAATCATTATCGATCCTTTAAAAGACACCTATTTAATGAACGAATACCGATACTTAAGAAAACATTTGGTCGAGATAACAGACAAATCGCTATCGATTTATTTGGAGCGATACGATAAAAGTTCCTGCCATTACGGGTTTTTGACTGCAATCTGCTGCGATTTCAAACTTCTTGAAGAAAAGAGCAAGGAATACAACACTAAATCATAGAAACCGGAGCATATAACTCCCCAAAATAATTCCCATTTCCGTTCAAGGTCATAGATGTTTCGCTTCGCTCAACATGACGGAAGCCCTCTCCGGCACTTTGTGCCGCCTGGCCCTCTCAGTCGCTATGCGACAGCTCTCCCCAAGGGCGAGCCAAGGAGTGAGAGACAAGAATGCGGGCAAGCTGCCCGCGCTCCGACATTGAAGACCTATTTTTTTCTGGTTTCGCGAGATGTTTCAGGAAACGCCTCTACGCCTTGTTTTCGTTCCCTTCGCCACACTGGAGAAGGGTTAGGGATGAGGTCAGAGAGGGGTTAATTTTCCGAATTTTTTTCAAGTTCGATGCTTTTTTCTTCCCATTTTTCCATGAGTTCAAGGAGTTCGTCCTCGATTTTGCCGAGCCGTGAAGCGAGTGCGGGATCGAATGAAGCGGAAATTTTGTCGCAGATTTCCTGCTTTTCTTTTTCTAATGAATCTATTTTATCCTGAAGGTTTTCGATTTCTTTTTTCAGTTTATTCAGGCGGTTACGGATCTCCTTCTGCTGGGCGAAGTCGATTTTTCCTTTGACTTCCTCGGTTTTGGGATCGGTTGTTTTAGGTTTTTCCGTCGCAGTTTCTTCGGAAATCGTTTCGTGGCCGTACATGTCGAGATATTCGCTGTATGTCCCTTCGAAATTGAAGATGTCACCGCGTTTCCTGAAGTAGACTATCGAAGTTGCGAGAGAGTTGATGAAGTGGGAATCGTGCGAAACGAAGATGATGGTCGCCGGAATGCTTTTCAAAGTGCCAAGCAGGATCTCTTTAGAATCGATGTCGAGGTGTGTCGTCGGCTCGTCGAGAAGGAGAAGGTTGCCGGGAGTCATTATGAATTTGATGAAGGCGAGGCGCACTTTTTCTCCGCCGCTGAGAACCGCGATTTTTTTGTCCCAGTCGTCTTCGAAAAAGAGGAAACAGCTTAAAATGTTTTTGATTTTTGTCATCATTTCAAAAGGAGCGATCGATTCGACAAATCCCTGAACCGTCATGTCGGCAGGAAGTTTCGAGATCTCGTGCTGCCTGAAGTAGCAGATATCTATCCCGGCGCCGATTTTGCATATTCCGGCAGTCGGCTGAAGTTCCTGGCCGATGATGTTGAGAAGTGTCGATTTGCCGAAACCGTTTCTTCCGACGAGGGCGATCCTTTCGCCACGGCGCACGATCCTTTTGTAGTTTGAAATGACTTCCAGATCACCGAATTTATGAGTGATTCCGGATAGTTCTGCGACGATTTCGCCTCCGCGCCTTGGTTCGGGAAGGCGGAAAGTCATAGTCGGAGCTTTCTGCGGCAGAACGATGAGCTCTGATTTCAGTTTTTCCAGCGTTTTCAGCTTCGACTGCGCCAGAGCCGCGTGAGCCGCGTTCGTGTGGTTTTTGTCGTAGTAATCCTGAAGATCCCTGATCTCAACAAACTGTTTTTCGCGCTGTTTTTCCAAAAGTGCGATTTTAGCCTCTCTTTCCTTGAGGTAAAAATCGTAGTTTCCCTTGTAAATCGTTATTTCGCCGTTGAAAATTTCCCAGGTCTCTTCCGCGACATCGTTGAGAAAATCCCTGTCGTGCGAAACGAGAAGGACCTGCCCGTCAAACCTTTTGAGCCAGCCCGCAAGGAAGTCGATCGTGACGATATCGAGGTAGTTCGTGGGCTCGTCGAGCATGATGATGTCGGGTTCTTTGACGAGGACGCGGGCGAGGGCGATCCTCATCTGCCAGCCGCCGCTCATTGTTGAAGCCGGTTTTTCCCATTCGCTTCTTTCAAAACCGAGGTTGAGAAGAATGTTTTCAACAGAGTTTTTCTGCTTTGCCTTAACTTCAAGTCTGTGAATTTCTTCAATAATTTCGTTGAGTCTGACTAACAGCTTTTCGTCAGGCTCTTTCGATGAATCGATTTTTTCGATTATTGCCGCCTGTTCAGAGTGGAGCGATTCAAGCTTACTTGAATCAAGTCCTGCTGCCACTTCTTCAAAAACCGTCCCTTTGAAATGGTAGACCGCCTGCTGCGGCAGATATTCGATGACGGCATTCTTTTTGAAAGTTATTTCGCCCGAATCGCAGTATTCCGCGCCGGAAATTATCTTCATCAGAGTCGATTTGCCGGAACCGTTTTTCCCGACAAGCGCAGTTATGTGCTTTGAAAGCGGCAGACTTACATTGTCGAGAATCGTCTGGCCTGAAAACTGTTTTGAAATCCCTTTAAGTAAAAGCATGGAACCTCCGTAAAAGCGGAGCATTTTAAAAAAAAAAGAGGGTAAATCAACTCTGTTTTCTTAATTTATGTTATTTTTGTATTTACAAATAATATGATTTAGGTAAAATAATGAGGTCTTTTATTTGAGGAGAGAAAAATGAAGTTTTCAGCTTTGATTTCCGTTTTATTTATTTGTTTTGTTTTTGCGGCATGTGCTTCTGATGAAGAAGAAACTACTTGCGTTACTGCTTTTGACTGCCCTGACGGCTATTCGTGTGTAGATTCTGTCTGCCAGCCTGGTACTCCGCAATCGGATGTTAATTCAGACTATGATTCTGACACTACAGACGAAATTCCTCCGAGTGGCGATTCAGATGATGTTCTTCCCGGGGAAGACAGTGATTTACCTGAAATACCGGATGATATTCAAAGTTGTCCGAATGCGTGCAGCGGTTTCGGCGAATGTAATTTCGAAACAGGAAAGTGCGCATGCGACGAAACGCATCAGGGTGAAGACTGTTCGGAATGCAAAGAGGGTTATCATCTCGAGGCTGAAGATGACGATGAAGACGGAAATCCAGATGTCCGCTCATGCATGCCCAATATTACATGCAATCCGAATCCATGCAACAACAACGGTTGCAGAGAAGAGGGCGACACTGTTAAATGTACATGCACTGCTGCAAGCCATGCTGCAGGAAGATGGTGTGACGAATGTGCTGAAGGTTATGCAAAAAGCAATGTCGATGGCACATGTAAAGAGGATTGTTCTAAAAAAACCTGCACGGCACCGCAAAAATGCGGAATGGATTACACGACTAACGAAGCAAGCTGTAACCAGTGTGAAAACGAGTTTTATTCCGGCGCTGACTGCAAAAGCTGCGATACGGAACATTTCTGCAACGGTCACGGAACTGCGTGTGTCGTTGAAGGCGGTACGGAAAAATGCACATGCGAGACAGCTTATGCCGGAGATAAGTGCAATACCTGTGCAAACGGATATTTCCAGAGCAACGGCTCCTGCATAAAAAGCTGCGATACAAATACATGCTTTAAAACAAGACAGTGCGAAGGAACTGTTGATTTAGGATTTATGACGATGGATGCGACCGGATCAGGTACAGCACACGGAACCTGCAATAATACGACAGGCGGATGTGACTGTGAGCCCGGATGGTTTACCGGAACTTCAGCTTCAGGTGTTGGAACAGATGTAACTTGTGATTCTGCTCTTTTGAGTTTGACGATTGACACTTTCCACAATGTCGAGTGTGCGATTTGTGACAAAAACAATCCTCCGTCGCAATACGCATCATCAGGCTGTCCGCAGGAACTGACTGGTGATACATCGCTTTGCAACTCTATATATTCGTTTACTTTCTGCGGTATGGGCGGCTCGTGCTACTATGAACCGACAGGAGCGCATCAGCTTTACTGCGTATGCAGCGACGGTTATCATCTTGACAACGGCGACAAATACAGCGGTTACTGTGTTGCTGACGAATAATCCACTTTTTTCTTGACCTTCTAAATTTCAGGTATATAATCCGGCGTTAATGTTTTTTTAAGAGGTAAAAAATGAAAACGTCGAATCGGAACGAACTTACAGAATCTCAGGCAAAAGTTTTAAAAACAATCAATGATTTTATTGCAGAAAACGGCTATTCTCCGACTGCTAAGGAGATTTCAGAAATTCTGCACATAACGCAGACTTCGGTTTTTGAACAGCTTGAAAGACTTGAGAAAAAAAGGTATATAACCCGCCAGAAAGGTGCTGCAAGAACTATCGGTCTTCTGAATCAGCCTGAAAATGAAAAGTCTGTAAAAAAGAGCGATGCCGTAAAATTGGTCAAGGTTCCTGTCATCGGAACTATTGCTGCCGGTGTTCCGATTTTTGCCGATGAAAACATGGACGGCGAGATTCTTGTCGATGAAAGCAATATCGGGAAGGGGAGATTCTTTGCTCTTCGTGTTCGCGGCGACAGTATGATAAACGCCGGAATCAACAACGGCGATTTAGTTATAATAAAACGTCAGCCGCTTGCCGAAAACGGTGATATCATTGCTGCTCTAATAGACAGCGAGGCTACTTTGAAACGTCTTTCGCTTGATAACGGCGAAGTATTTCTTCTTCCTGAAAACGAAAAATATTCTCCGATAAACGTCACATGCCGCGAAGATTTCAGAATTCTCGGCAAAATGGTTACGGTGGTTACTGTTTTGTAGCTCTCTCCGTTAACTTCTGTTTGACAACCTTATGAATATAGCTAAAATTAGCGGTTTTTTTGTGAGGTGTGACAACTATGAACAGTGTTTTTAAGCATTTATTCGTTTTTATGTTGTTTTTTGTTCCCGTCTGTCTTGCAGCTGAGGAAAACGAACCTGCGGCGGAAGAGAGTAAGCCGGAAGTCAGCGATACTGCTGCGGCTTATGCGGAAAATCCGGCTCAGGCAGAAAAGGCTGAAGAAAGCAAAGATGAGAAAAAAGATGACGGCAGAGGATTCGTTTTCGGTTCTTACGGCAGAGTTCAGCCGGCAACTGATTTGCGCGGCGGTTCTCCGAAGTGGGCGAATATCGTCGGTCACGGCAGCAGGCTTGAGCAGTCAAGCTATGTCGAACTCGATTTTGCATATCTTTTCCCAAAGATAGGTGACAACGGTCCGCTTTTTGATTTCGTTTCGACTCTTGCTTTTTCAGAATCGCTTTTCCACGACAACGGCAAATGGATAGCTTTAAACACTGTCAGGAACCTTTTTGTCAGAGCTGAAAATGTTTTCTGGAAGCCGCTTGGTTTCTGGGTAGGAAGCAGAATGTACCGCGGTGACGACATTTATCTTCTCGACTTCTGGCCTCTTGACGATGACAATATTTACGGCGGCGGCGTGACTCTTCACTTCGATACCTGGGCACTTGAATACTATTTTGGCTTCAACCGTCTTGAAGTTGACTGGCAGTATCAGGAACAGCAGGTTGTATCCGATACTTTCGGTTCCGAAAGCATAACATGGATGGACAGGCAGCGCATTGTCACCGGTCTTAAATATATGCAGAGATACAATATTTCAGAAAAGCTTGGTTTAAAATGGAAGTTGATAGGAGAATTTCAGAGAATAAGTGCCGGTGAAAAGAGCAACGATCCGCTGGATGAGGATAATTCGATAGTTTATCCCGAGGATTTCGGCTGGTCTCTTGGTGCTCAGCTCGGTCTTTTCGGATATGCAAAGAACAGTTTTACCGATATTTTCTTCAAATATTCGGGCGGTCTCGCGGCTTACGGTCTGATGAGCGTTCCGTGGGGATTTGATTCCGATTATAAGACGAAAGATGCCCGCGAGATTCTTTTTGCACTCACATCCAATCTTGAAATCGGCTGGTTCGGCGCGATTTTCGGCGGATATGTCCGCTCTTTCAGGGATTCCGACGGCAACAAATACGATAACGACGATTTTGTTGAATACACTTTATCAATCCGTCCGCACTTCTTCATTCACGAGTATTTCTATCTCGCTTTCGAAGTTTCGCATCAGCTTAAGGATATGAACGGTCTTTCGACTTTGAGCAACGGCGAAACCAAGAGTGCTCGCCCGCAGGTCACAAAATTCTCACTTATTCCGATTGTAACTTACGGCGGCGGAAACTACGGCAGACCGCAGCTGCGTTTAGTTTACACTCTGGCAGTTCAGAACGATGACGCCCGCTATTCCTACAACAAAGAGGATTTCCGCGCGAAACACTCAGTTCTCCACTATTTCGGTCTCAGTGCCGAGTGGTGGTTCAACGTTGACCACAGATAATTCCTTAAAAATCTCTTAAAAACTACTGTCATCTTGACACAATTTTAATAAAAACTAAACTTTATCAGTTGTTTTTAACACGAGGCATCGATGCGAAAACTCCTGAATTTATTGCTTGTTATGATGATTTTCGGCTCGTTTTCCTGCTCTTCCTCAAAATCACAAAACGATTCCGATATAATTCCCGACTCCGACATCGATGATTCTGAAAGCATTATTGATGATGAGATAGATTCAGAAGAAGATTCGGATTTTATTGATGATTCTGATGAAACATCGGATCAGGATGCGGATGAAGACACCATTTCCGACACCGATTCCCACATTGAAGAACCCGATGATGGAATTTTCGAGGAAACTGAACCAATCAACGGCTATGCACGCTGTTACGACAAAATTCCGGCAGGAGATTATGAAGGCTTTTTTGCTGACAAAAAAATTGAACCTCTAATCAAGAAAATTCTCGGTTATGATGACGATTACGAACTTACACAAGAAGATCTTGAAAAGATTAAGGAAATAAGCGTCTCGTTCAAAGATCTTAGAGGTTTTGAAAAACTAGTAAATTTGGAATATGTGAAATTTCAGGATACCGAAGGTAATATATACGATTTCACACCTCTTTCAAATCTGAAAAAGTTAAAAAAAATCTTTATTTATTTCCGTCCTCCAGCTGAACTGGATCCAAGCGAGCATCATGAAAACATGACCTGTCTTGACGGATCGTTTTCTCTGCTCACAACTTTAGAAACTCTTAAAATAGAAAACTCTCATTTGAAAGAAATCAAACCGATAGAGCAACTTGTAAACCTGAAAACATTGGAGATTGATCATAATAAAATCGAGTCGTTACCCAAAAACATCGGCAATTTGCAGAAACTTGAATTGCTTACTTTTTCCCACAATAATGTCAAGGAAATTAGTCCCTTTATTTCATTGATAAATTTAAAAAGTTTAGCTTTCACAAACAACCAAGTTGAAGACATTTCCCCACTAAAAAACATGATAAAAATGACGATAATAAATTTTTCTCAAAATAACGTTAAGGATATTTCTGTTATTGAAAACTTCACTGAACTGGAATCATTGGGGGCAGATACTAACAAAATAGAAAAATTGCCTGATTTTCATCTGTTAGGAAAATTGCAATATATATATTTGAGTTTTAACAATATCAGTGACTTACCAAACATGAAGGGGCTTGATTCTCTTGATGAAATGAAACTCGCCTACAACAATTTAAGTGATGAGGAATTCGTTAAACTTGATGAACTCGAACATGTCGGAGTTTTGATTGTTGCTGGAAATAAAAAAATCACAAAAGTTCCGGTTATGAAAAATCTGAAATCACTTAAGGAGCTGTATTTAAACTACAATAGCATAACAGATTTATCAGGTTTTGCAGACAACGAGTCGTTCCCTGCTCTTAAAAGTGTCTATTTAGGTTCAAATAAGATAAGTGATGCTGAAGCATTGAGAGAAAGGAAAGGCTTGAACAGATTGTCAATAGGTAAAAACTGCATTCAAGACCTGTCACCGCTTGAGGAATTGAATGAAAGAGGAACCTATGTCTCCGGCATGAATGACCAGTTGGAAAACTGCGAGGGAGATTGATATGTGGATAATCGTAGTTGCAGCGATATTGCCGGGACTGATCCTGCTTTACTATGTTTACAGCAGGGACTTCAATCCCGAGCCGAAACGCATGGTTTTCAAGGGCTTTTTCTACGGAGTTCTTTCGACTTTTGTCTCGACTCTTATTTCAACGCCGCTGATGTTCCTCGGACTGTTCACGAAAGATCCCGGAAGTTTGGCTGAGGCGGCCAAGATATCCTTTTTCGGAGCGGCGATTCCCGAAGAAAGTGCGAAACTTTTTATGCTCTGGCTACTGCTTCGCAAAAATCCGGAATTCGACGAGCGTTACGACGGCATGGTTTACGCTGCCAGCGTAGGACTGGGGTTCGCCTGTGTCGAAAACCTTATGTATGTGGTTTCATCCGGTTCCGCATGGCTTGTCATGAGCGCTTCCCGCGCACTGTTTGCAGTGCCCGGACATTTCGCGTTTGCGATAGCGATGGGATATTACTATTCCAAAAACCACTTCTCATGGCACAAAAGCACATTCTGGAGCAGGCTGAGGATCTGGCTGATCCCAGTTTTTCTGCATGGGACTTACGACACACTCGCTTTCTTGTCAAAAATCGCCACGGTATGGTCTTTCATCGTTACGACAGCCTTTGTTCTTTTTTGCATCAGGCTTTTTAAATTCACAAGAAAGAGGATACTTGCCGAAGCCGAACGGAACAGGTGTGATGCGCTCAGCATTACAAAAAATCTTTTCCCTCGGACAGGTAGCGGTGACAAACGATAGGAAGCCGTTATTCCGAAAAAATTCCTAAAAATTTAATTATGATTATAATAATGCGTTTTTTGTTGATTTAACTTAAGAAGGTGAATTATGAAACTGGTTAAAAAACTGCTTTTTATTTTAATTATAGCTGTGATTGCAGTTATGATTTCATATTTTGCAAGAATGAATGATACAAATGTCACTCTCAATCTGATTTTTGTCTCCGTAAAGGATATCCAGCTCTGGCTTCTTTCGCTTTTCTGCTTTCTTGCCGGCGTTATTTTTTCAGTTCTGGCTGTTTTTCTCGATATTATTTTTATGTCGGGCAAGGAAAGAAAGCTGCTTAAGGAGCTTAAAAAACTCAAATCTGAACTTTCGGCTGTCCGTAATGAAAAACTGGACAATATTGACGAGTCCGATTTGTCGGAAAACAGCGACAGACTGCCTGTAAAAGAGGAATCAAGCGAAAACAAGGAACAAAATTAGGAGTTTAATTTGTGGCTTTTTGACCGCTTCAGAAAAAAAAGCAGAAAATATACTTCGACTTACAAGTTCCCGTCTGAAGTTCAGGATTTTTTCGATGCTCTACGCGACTGTCACCTGAATAACCGTGCAGAATATTTCGCCGAGTTGAAAAAACTTTCCGGAACTTATCCCGAGGAACCTGTTTTCTGGCTTTTTGCCGGCGATATTCTGCGTGACAAAAATCCGGAAAAAGCTTTGGAACTTCACCGTGATGTCCTTTTCAGGCCTGTAACGACCGGTGTTTTCCGAGCTATGGTTCTTGAGCATATCGCTCGTGATTATATTGTTCTGAAACAGAATAAAAAGGCTGTTTCGGTGCTGAAAGATGCCGTAAAATGCGCCGATTATGCTCCGGCTTCGCTGCTTCTTTCGGAAGTTTACGAAGCAGAGTGCGACTACGATGCCGCTTTGGAAGAAATCAAGAGATATATTTCGCTTACTGATCCTAAAAACGATGTTCTTCTGCACCGTTTCTACGCGAGAGCGGCAAACTGTTTCTTTAGAACAAGAACGGAAAACAAAAACGGTGCTTTGAAATGGCTTTCGGCCTTTTCGAAAAAATGCGGTGATGAGCAGCAGTCTCTTGTTGCCGATTATATCTCGGCCCTTATCAATGCAAATATAAAGAAAAGCTCTGAATACCTGAGAAAAATTGTCGATTTAGGTGAAACTTACGAAATTCTTGCCCGCTCGCTTCTTTTGGTTTTTCAGAACGGAAGCGAGATAAATTATGGTGCAGAAGGCGCGTATAAAGAGTTGTTTCAGGTGCTCTTCAACGAGAACCTCAAATACGAAAGCGGAAATTTGAATGCAGTGGCGGATACTCTTGTTGCGCACAAACTTACTCTTAGAAATTATCTTGCCGGCGACTTTAAAATTTTAAATGCAGCGATACCTGATAATTCTTTATTTATTTGCAGCGAATGCGGCAGAAATTTGACCGAAATTTTACCGGCATGTCCTCATTGCCAGAAAATAACAGGTAGAAAATTCAAAATAAATCTGGAGGCTTAGATGAAAAAACTACTTTTTGTCCTTTCTCTTCTTATGATTCTTTCTTCATGCGGAGGAAATTCAAATTCAAACGAAGATGAAACGAATAAGACTAATGATATGGCTAATTTTTTTGCAGCATATCTTGATGCTCTTTGCAATGCGTCGTCAAAGTGCGCTTCAGGATTTGTAAATGCAGAGAACCTCTCTTATTGTCCGAATACGATACTTAATTCCACCAAGCCTTTTGAAGCTTTTCACAAAGGCGAGTCTGTTATTTTCAAACATAAGTATGAAATGTTAAAAAATGCCGAAGAAATGGGATGGGTGACAGTCGATATGACGCAGGCAAAAGAATGTTTTGAGCTTGTTTCACAAATGGAACCCTGCAATCCGCTTGATGTCCAGCTTCTTGATATTCCTGAATGTGCTAAAGTTTTTAAAGGAACAAAAATTTTGAGAGATGAGTGCTTCCAGGATGAAGAGTGCAAAAACGGCTGGTGCAATATGCGCGGAAGCTTGTGTCCAGGCACATGTGTAGATTACAAACAACCGGATCAGGGTTGTAATTCATCGCTTGATAAATGCGTTATAGGCTATGAATGCCGTTCTTCTGGTTGTTCAAAATCCAGCACCGGTGTTGTAAACGATCCTTGCATTAGCAACAGCGACTGTACGACTTTTCTTTTCTGCTATGTCAAAGAAGGCGATTCTTCTGGCACTTGTCTGAAAAGAAAGGGTGAAGGTCTGGCTTGTACAAGTGCTAACGAATGTGTAGTCGGCTTAAGTTGTGTAGAGAATATCTGTACCCGTTCGAGAATAAGTGATACAGTCGGCTCAAAGTGCGGTGTCCAGCCTGAGCAGGATGAAAACGGAGAAAATATAGTTCTGGAATGCAATAGATTCTCGAAACTTGAGTGCGGAGCCGCCGGTGTCTGCCAGAAAATGCCTGCTGATTCAAATCTCCAGTGTTCTGAATTCTGTGATACCGACAGAGGGCTTTACTGTGATTCGTCGTCGCATACCTGTCAGTGGCCGAAAACCGCCGGTCTTACCTGTACGAAAAACGAGCAGTGTGCATCGTTTTACTGTGCAGTAGTTTCTGACGCCGCAACTGAAGGTGCCGGAGAAGTTCGAGTTTGCCAGGAGCCTCAGTGTTTGTCGTTTGCTGATGAAGAAGAATAACTTTTTTATCATTCTTGCAATCCTTGTTTTTTCTTTGATTTCCTGTGCTTCTGCCGACAAAGTTCAGAATCAGGAACAGAGTGAAACTCAGACAGAGCCTGAGCCTCAACCAGTTGAATTAAAGAAAAAACGTTCTCTTGCCGAAGATATAATTGTTCGTGATATCTACACGAAAGAAGAGTATCCGCTGAGTAAAATCACAATGCATGGTACTGTTTTTATTGAACTTTCTGCAAGCTGGTGCAAAGCTTGCCCCGAAATGAAGGCAACAACGACAAAACTTCTGAGTTACTTCGAAGGGAAAGTCAGTTTCGTGCGGCTTTACCAGTTGAGCGATATTCAGGAAGATAAGGAATACCGTGATGTTATACCTGAAATGGCGATTGTTTCCTCACCAAAGGAACTTGCGCTTGAAAAAACCGATGCGATGCCGAGAGTCATTGTTTTGAGTAATTCAGGCAGTGAAGTCGCTGCCGATATCACGGGAGTTTATCCGATTCTCTATTATTACGGATTGCTTTCTGAACTCTGATTATCTGTCAAAATCTTTTTCGAAGCCGACTTTCTGAAGAAGTCTTTCCTTGTCGAACCACTTTTCCTCGACTCTGACGAAAAGGCTGAGTCCCACCTGGCATCCGTAGATTTCTTCGATGTCGTGCCTTGCGAGAGAGCCGATTTTTCCCAAAGTCGCCCCTTTTTTGCCTAGTACGATTCCTTTCTGGCTGTCTCTAGCGACGTGGATTGTGGCGTCAATCATCAGAATATCCTTTGTTTTGTGGTCGTGCATTCTTTCGACTGTGACGACGACAGAGTAGGGAAGTTCCTGTGAAAGTTCGAGAAAAAGTTTTTCTCTGATTATTTCCGAAACGAGGAAATTGTCTTCCTGATCGGTTTCCATATCTTCCGGAAAAAGTTGCGGCCCAGGTTTGCAGAACTGCTTCAAACCTTCGAGAAGTTCTTCTATTCCGGCTCCTGTTTTTGCCGAAATCGCATAAGCTGCGGCGAATTTGAAATGCTTTTTGTAAACTGCGATTGTGTCATCGACACGCATCGGTTTGACGGCGTCGGCTTTGTTCGCAACGAGTATTACGGGTGTTTTTACTGTAAGGTTTTTAAGAATGTGAGCTTCTTCTTCGCCGATTCCTTTTTCGGGGTGCTGGGTAGAAACATCAACGAAAAACATGGTAAAATCTGAATCCTGAGCGGCCGAAAAACTGTATTTGTTCATCCAGTTGTTGAGGAGTTTGCCGAAATCGGTCGAGGTTATTCCCGGAGTGTCGGTAAAAACAATCTGAGTGTCAGGCGCGTTGTAGATTCCGCGGATTTTGTTGCGAGTTGTCTGCGCCTTCGGGGTGACAATCGAGATTTTTGACTTGACAACTGTGTTCACGAAAGTCGATTTTCCGGAGTTGGGAACGCCGATTATAGCCGCAAATCCAGAGTATTTAAGCTCGTTACCCAACATTTTCGTTTTCCTTCTCGCCTGCGCAGTTTTTCATCATGAACTTTTTGATTTCGTTTATGTCGGAGTATCTGCCCAGAGCGACCATCATCTTGACGAGAGTCGCTTCACGAGTCATATCGACTGCGCTGATAAGCCCATAGAAAGCGGCTTTGGAAGCAACTTCATAAAGTCTGAGGTTGACTTTTCCGATGGGCGACTGGCTGCATACCGCAATCGGAACGCAGTTCTCTGCCGCGTCTTTGAAAAGTTCTTCCAAACCGGGGTTGTCACTCGGAATGTTGCCGCTGCCGTAAGCCTCGATGACGATTCCTTTGACCTTTTTGTTTCTCACCATGACTGAAAATGTCGAGAAGTCTATTCCCGGGAAAAACGGGATTATTACGACCTCTTCCATAACCCTTGTGTCGATTTCGAATTTTTCGGCCGGCTTAGGCAGGAAGCGGTGTTTCTTGCTCTCCATGCCGATCCCGAGTTTTATGAGGGTGTTGTAGTTCGGGCTGTAGAATGCGTCGAAATCCCACGCGTCTTTCTTTTTCGCCCTGTTTCCTCTGAAAACCGTGTGGTTGAAGAGGATAACGACTTCGTTGAGACCGCTGTTTATCGCTACTTCCATTGCATCGACAAGGTTCATGAAAGCGTCGCTGCGCCTGTCGATGAGCGGAAGCTGGGCGCCTGTCATGACAACGGGTTTGCCGAGATTTTTCAGCATGAAAGAAAGGGCCGAAGCGGTGTAAGCCATCGTGTCGGTTCCGTGGATTACGACAAAACCGTCGTATAAATCGTAGTTTTTCGCGATGTGTTCCGCTATCTGGACCCAGTGCACAGGTCTGAAAAGCGAAGAATCGAGGTTGAAAAGCTGCTCCTGCACGATTTCCGCGTCAAAAAGCGGCTTGATTTTATCCGAGATGTAATCGAGCGCATAATTTCCCGGTGTCAGAAACCCCTGTTCGTTAGATTCCATAACAAAAGTTCCGCCAGTGTGGATGATAAGTATTTTTTTCTGAGTCATAGCTCCCTCCTTTGCTGAGAGAGGAATTTATATGATATTTTTTTTATTGCAATAGTTTGTTTCTTCAAAAACCTTTTTTTAAAATGATTTTTCAATATACTTTCGCGTTATTTGTTTTTAGAGGTTTTGATGGAACAGAAAAAAACGCTGGCGCTTTTCGATTTTGACAAGACGATTACCGACAGAGATTCATTTTTGCCGTTTATGTTTTTTGCATTCGGTTACCTAAGGATTGCAGTTCTTGTCATTCTGTTTTTCCCGCATGCATTGTTGTGTTTCGCCGGTTTCATGTCACGCAAAAAATTCAAGGAAAACTTTTTCAAGCTGACGATAAAGGGATGGACTAAGGAAAAATTCCGCACTGTGGCACTCGATTTTTATCAGAAAAAAATGCGTTCATGGGTTAGAAAATCTGCTGCGGACGAAATAAGGCGTCATCTTGAAAACAACGCCGATGTGTCGCTTGTTTCGGCTTCACCCGAAGATTGGTTGTGGCCTTTTACCGATGAATACGGTATCAACCTGATAGGGACGAGACTGGAAACAAAAGACGGCCGCTACACAGGAAACATTGTCGGTGCCAACTGCCGCAAGGCTGAGAAGGTGAACAGAGTCAAAGAAGTTTACGACCTTGAAAAATATTCCGATATTTATGCCTACGGCGATTCAAGAGGTGATAAGGAAATGCTCGAGATGTCAAACCATCCCCATTTCAGATTTTTCAATTAATTTTTCTTTCTGATTTCGTCCGCGATTTTTCTTGTCATATCGACAGGGTGGTAATTTGCGAAAATACCGGAAACTTTGAGTGCGTTTGCTGCGATAGTCGTATTTTTATCAACCGAATACTGTGAGAAAAAGTAAAAAGGAATCTCTGAAATCTCTTTTTTGTGTTTGATTGCAGCGAGCAGGCGCAGAGGAGTGATTGCTGTATCGGTCATATCTATATCGCAGAGAATAAATCCGAGGCGATCCTTTTCTTCTTTTATTATCTGGGCCGCTTTTTCTATAGTTTTTGCTTTTATAACTTCAATATTTAATCTGCTGAACTTGTCGGCAATATCGTCAAGGTCGAATTTTTTCTGGGAAATAACAATTGATGTGATTTTTTTCAAGGAAGAATTTGCTTCAGAAATCTGCTGGGTCTGTTCAAGTGCATTTATGATTCTGTCGCTGAAGAACATCATTTCTTTCAGCTGTTTCAGCGCATCTTTCGGCGGAATGTTGGAAATTCTAGTCATAAAGTCGTAAGTGTTCGCAAGAAGCAGAATAAGTGAGCCAACAGGAATTTCATTCAGTTTGAGATTACGCGGAAAACCTTGCCCGTTGTAGGTTTCATACATGTTTTCAAGGCAGTTTAGCGCAAGTTTTGAAAGCTGGACATCCGCAAAAAGTTTTGTAGCTATCTGCGAATAAGTCTTCATTTTATCGGTGTTTGCCTGATTTTTTATATCAATGGCGGTGAGATGGAGTTTTTTGCCGACATCGTGAAGGTAAGCTGCGATTGTGAGGTCGTAGATTTCGACTTCGGAAAGGTGTATCGCTTCACCGATCTCCTTGCATAGTATAGCGACTCTCTGCGAGTGGGCGAAGTATGCGTCACCGTGGTTTGCTACATCGAGAAGGTTGGAGAAGATGCGGAGAAGTTCGATAAGCTGGTTTCCCTGTTCGCGTACCCAGCTCGGCATATTGCTCATCATCGAAGTCGTTACCGAAGTAACATCGACTTTTTTGTCGGAAAGTTCTGCCTGGTTGACGATCATTGAGAAAGTCTCTCTTCCTTCCTGACGCAACTTGTCCTCATCCATCGTGGCTATATCCTGAATTCTGTTCGCCACATCGACATCGTTAGGATTATCGAGACTTATAATAGTTTCGTTGTTATAAATATTTTGACCTACCGAAACGGAGTTTCTGACGAGTCTGTCGAAAGCAGTAATATCGTTGTTATACTGCTTCATAATCAAAGCTTTGATAACGTTCGAAGTAGCAACAACCGGAACTACGGTATGAACTCCGTTTAGAAGTATTTTAAGTTCGTCAAAAAGAACAATGTTCTGCGGTTCGTAGGTTAAAAGGGTAAGACGGTAGTTGTTGATGCTGTATTTCAAGGGGAAAATGGTTTTGTCCATAGCCATTTTCACCGGAATAATATCGGAAGGGTTTATTACGGCCATTTTCTCAAGCTTTTCGCTGGAGATATACTGTACATTGAACTTCTTCGAAAGATATTGCAATAGTTCAGCTTCAGGTATTTTGCCGAGTTTAAGGAGAATTTCTCCAAGGTAGGTGGGGTGTGATTTCTGAAAATTCAAAGCTAATGAAATATCTGTTTCAGAAATAAGTCCTTTATTTAAAAAGTATTCTCCGACTCTCATGTTCATAGCGCAACTCCATATCAAGAATCACTTTCAAAAAATACACGGCATTATAGATATAAAAAATAATAAATCAAGTAACCTGTTTTAATTATTCTCCAGGAATTTAACTGCTGCTTCATGCATTTCCATAATCAAATCCTCTTTCCCGGAACAAATAAGCATTTTGTCCGTGCCGCTTTTGAAGAAAAGTTCCGTTTTCTCTTTTGCCGAAAAGACATCAAGTGCATGCATTTCAATGTCGTCGGTCATCGAAACGCCGATGAACCCTGTATCTTTGCGGAGAATCTTGTCCCATTCCGGGGAAAGTGAAGCCGGAAGGTTGCTGATTTCCGGCAGAAGAAGATGGGCTTTCATTACAAATCCGGCAGCGTTCGCAAGTTTTCTGTAAGGGAACATATCTTCGTTGAAAAGTTCTTTGAAAGGTTTGTTTATGAGCGGAAGTTCGGAGTGGGAGTCGATTACCGTCGTTCCGTGTCCCGGAAAGTGCTTTATCACCGGAAAAACGCCGTGTTCCTGCATTTTTTTGATGTAGATTCCGGCAAAATCAACGACTGTTTCGGGATTTTCACTGAAAGACCTGTCTCCGACTATAGAATTGTCTTCGCCGCTTCTCAGGTCTACATTAGGTGCCATATTCATGTTGATACCGGTTTCATGCAGTTTTTGAGCCAGAACGGCGATTTTTTCTGCGGCAATATCTTTTCCTGAAGCTGTGAGTTCTTTCATCGAGGGAAGTGAGTAATCGCCTTTCGGAAGTCTGCGTACTCTTCCGCCTTCCTCGTCAATCGAGTGAAATTCGATTGATTCACAAAATTTTGTTGATTTTATTAAACTTCCAAGCGATTCACAGCTTTCGACATTTCTTTTGAAATAGATTATTCCGCACGGTGACACTTCGCGCAGCATCGACATTTCGCTTTTTGTGAGCGAACTTCCGGAAAGTGAGACGAACATACGGTTTCCAGCTTCTTTTTTCAATCTTTCAAGTTTCGGTGATATCATTTTACCCTCCAAAAAAATCACGAAAATATAGCCGAAAGGATTTTCTCTGCAAATTTTGCCGACAGATTTTTTTTATCTGTTTTTGGATTGAGAAAAATTTATCTTAAATTTGACAAATATAAATAGTTAAATAATATTAAAATTGTTTGTTGATTATTTATGAGGTTGGTGTAATGTTTACAATATTAAAAAGCGGTTCGGTTTTTGGCATAGACGGAAATATTATAGATGTTGAAGTTGATATTTCAAAGGGAATGCCGGCGTTTTCTATAGTCGGTTTGCCTGACAATGCCGTGAAAGAGTCCAAGGAACGCGTCAGAACGGCGGTAATTAACAGCGGGCATCTTTTTCCTCAGAACAGGATAACGATAAATCTGGCACCTGCAGGAATAAGAAAGGAAGGGGCAGGCTTCGATCTGCCGATAGCTATGGCGATAATTGCTTCGATATACAGCATTGAAACTGATAAAGTTGACGGCTACATGATAGTCGGTGAACTGGCGTTGAACGGTGAAATAAAGCCTGTGACGGGAGTGCTAAGTCTGGCAATAACCGCGAAGGAATGCGGTCTCAAAGGGATAATTGTGCCGGAAGAGAACGGGGCTGAGGCTGCTGCTATAACCGAAATAAATGTTGTTACAGTAAAAAATCTGGACGATATTTTTTATATTCTTAAAGAGGGGCCAAAAGAATTTTATCACTCTGAATCAAAGGCGGAAGAGAAAAAATATATCGTTGATTTTGCCGAAGTCAGGGGGCACGAACAGGCAAAAAGGGCGATAGAAATCGCTGCGGCCGGAGGCCACAACATTCTTATGGTCGGCTCTCCAGGAAGCGGAAAAACGATGCTTGCAAGGCGTATCCCGACTATTCTGCCTGAACTTGAGCGAGAGGAAAGTATAGAGACAACAAAGATTTTCAGTGTTGCCAACCTTATGCAGGGGAACGGCCTTATCAACGAGCGTCCTTTCCGTTCACCGCATTCATCATGTTCCCATATCGCCCTTGTCGGAGGCGGCAATCCGCCGAAACCGGGCGAAGTCAGCCTTGCGCACAACGGAGTTCTTTTTCTTGACGAACTTCCGGAATTCAGCAGAAACGCCCTGGAAGTTCTACGCCAGCCGATGGAAGACGGTGATGTTTCGATATCAAGAGCGACTCATACAATCCGTTATCCTGCCAATTTCATGCTCGTTGCCTCGATGAATCCGTGTCCGTGCGGTTATCTTTTCGACAAAAAGAAACCGTGTGTCTGCTCAACACAGGCTGTACAGAGGTATCAGCAGAAAATTTCCGGTCCGCTGCTCGACAGAATAGACATTTCAATCGTTGTAAATTCAGTCTCTTTCGACGATTTGAGAAGCCGCGGCACGGGTGAAACAAGTGCGCAGATTAGGGCAAGAGTAGAGCAGGCGAGAGGCGTGCAGCGCGAACGTTTCAAGGATTCTCCGTTTTTCACAAATTCAAAGATGCAGGCTTCTGATATCGACAGATTCTGCCGTCTTGACAATGCAGCGGAACTTCTTCTGAAAAATGCAATGGAAAAACTCAGTATTTCGACACGCGGATATTCAAGGATACTCAAAGTAGCGAGAACTGTAGCAGATATTGACGGAAAGGAACAGATCGAATGTGCTCATATCGCTGAAGCGATACAGTACTATAACCGCTCGATGTTCAACGATATTCAGAGTGTTTAGATATTTTCTCCTTAATGTCAGTATTAAATTTCTAACAAAAAATCTTGTTGGCGGTTGACTTATTGAAATCCGCGCTTATTTACTTTGCCGTTTTGTGAAACCTATGAGGTAAAAATGAGTTCTGAAAATTTTATGATGACAGAGATTCCGGCAACTTTACCTGTTTTTGTACTTAGAGAAGGGGTTCTTTTTCCGTTCATGCTGATGGGAATTGCGGCTCCTAACGAAAAAATTTTTGCTAATCTGCTCCGTGCGGCTGAATCGACCGGAAACTATATCGTGGTCGTTGCCGAAAAGAGGCCGACTGAGGACAAAAGTCTGCTCCCGAGAATTGTAAGTATGGAAAATATTTACTCAATCGGAACGGTGGCTGCTGTTGTAAGGGAAAATTCCGGTGAAAACGGACGCGGCAACATTTTGCTTAAAGGCTTGAAGAAAGTCGCTGTAAAAGGTGTCCTTTTCAATCCTGTTTTTGACATGAGTTTCGCGAGAGTCGAGGTGGTTGAAGAAAATAATTTCCTCGAGGCGAAGGATGAACAGCTTCTCCGTAGCGCCGTTATTGACACGCGGGAGCTTTTCAACGCGATAGGTTCGCTTAACGCTTTTCCTCCGGCAGTTGCCAAAGAGTTCAAAAATATCAGCGACCCGGCGAGACTGGCCGAGTTCATAGCTTCCAATTTCCTGCGTAATACCGGAGAGTTGCAGAAAGTTCTGGAAGAAAATTCACCGCTTAAAAAACTGACTCTTGTTAGGAAATCGCTTGAGGAAGCCCTCGCTTTCATGCAGGTGAAAAACGACATCAAACGTAAAACGATGGCGAAAATCGACAAAGGGCAGAAGGATATGATTCTGCGCGAGCAGATGAAGCAGATTCAGAACGAACTCGGAGAAAGTGACCCGTTTTCTGCAAGCATTCAGGATTACGAGAAAAAATTGTCCCAGAACATTCTGCCGGAATACGCCGCGACCGAAGTCAGAAAGCAGATCGACAGGCTTAAGAGCATGAGTCCTTTTTCTCAGGATTCATCGATGCTTTCATCGTGGATCGACTCTGTTTTCGATCTGCCGTGGAAGGATTCGACCGAGGACAACAAGGATATAAACGAGGCTGAAAAAGTGCTCCAGGCCGATCACTACGGGCTTGAAGACGTCAAAGAGAGGATTCTGGAGTTCCTGGCAGTCCGTCAGATAAAGGGCGACCAGAATTCGAAATCGCCGATTCTCTGCTTTGTCGGGCCTCCAGGAGTCGGCAAGACCTCGCTCGGAAAGTCGATAGCGCGCGCTTTGAAACGTAAATTTTACCGTCTGAGTCTGGGCGGTCTGCACGACGAAGCCGAGATACGCGGTCACAGGCGGACTTATGTCGGCGCGATGCAGGGAAAGATTTTGAAAGGGCTCACGACCTGCAAGTCGAACAACCCGGTTTTCATGCTCGACGAGATCGACAAACTCGGCAAGGATTTCCGCGGAGATCCTTCGTCCGCGCTCCTTGAAGTGCTCGATCCGGAGCAGAATTTCTCGTTTCTCGACAACTACATCGGCCTTCCGTTCGATCTCAGCAAAGTCTTTTTCATTGCGACGGCAAACTGGGAAGACACGATCCCGGAGCCTTTGAAAGACAGAATGGAAATAATCCGCCTTTCGGGCTATACCGACTTGGAACGTATTGAAATCGCTAAGAAATATCTGATTCCTCGTCAGCTTGAAAACAACGGTCTTTCTCCGAAAGAGATCCAGTTCACGAAAGAGGCGCTTCTTTTCATTTCGAGAAGATACACCCGTGAAGCGGGAGTTAGAAACCTTGAAAGGTGCATCGGCTCGATCTGCCGCAAGACTGTCACTCTCAAGGTGCAGAAAAAGGATTTCGCGAAGAAGATCACTCCGAAAGTAGTAGAACAGTATCTCAAGCTTCCGCCGTTTTCGGAACACGATTTCGATGAGGAAAAGAGGGTAGGAGTCATTACAGGCCTTGCCTGGACGCAGTTCGGCGGCGCGACACTTAAAATCGAAGCGAATTCGATGAAAGGAAGCGGGAACCTGCTTCTCACCGGAAAACTTGGCGAAGTCATGCAGGAATCGGCACGGATCGCGCTTTCCTTCATCCGCAGCAACGCGGCTAAATTCGGGCTCGGCGGCGACTTCACGATAAGCGACAAGGATATCCACATCCACTTCCCGGCTGGAGCGACCCCGAAAGACGGTCCGAGTGCCGGAATCGCGATAACTTCGGCACTTCTGAGTTTGTTCTTGAACAAGGCGATCGACCCCAAAACCGCGATGACAGGCGAGATAAGCCTCACCGGCGAAGTCCTTCCTATCGGCGGCCTCAAGGAAAAACTTCTCGCGGCAAAACGCAACGAAGTTACCAAAGTCCTTATTCCGGAGCAGAACCGCGCCCTTTATGAAAGCATCGAAGACGAGATAAAATCAGGCATCGAAGTAGTTTTCGTCAAGGAATACAACGACGTTTTCAAAGTTTTGTTCGGGTAAATTTCACTCGATATTCCTGACGCATTTGACCTTAACGGCATTCGTTTTTATGTTTTCTATCCGCTCCTATTTGATAAAACAGCAGAAATTCATATTATCAGTCTGAATTTTTTGTGGAGGTGCTTTTTTGTTCACGATTCTGCTGCCTCTTTCTCTTGTTGTTTTGTTTTTCTATTTCCTTTTTAAAATTGCTATCTTGTTGATAAAAAAGGATTTTTCTTGTAGGGAAACGCCTCAGAGAAAAAAACCTGATTATGACAAAAATCCACGTCTTAAGGTTCAACGAGATTCTCTGATTGTCAAAATTAATCAGGCAGTGTCGAAGCTGCCTGACAAATACATCAACCTGACAGATGACAGAAAAATTCTTGTTCCGCTTAAAAAATATGCGGACAGGGTTGTTTCCGAATTTTGCGAAGAGGCTTATACTTTAGAAAAATGTCTGCACCGCCATAATGAAAATTTCATAAAAAGACATATTTCAGATGCAGTTTTCGATGATATAAACGGAAAAGGGTTGAGTGAAGAGCAGAGGCGGGCTGTTTTGTGCGATTCAAAATCATCGCTGGTGCTTGCCGGCGCAGGTTCAGGAAAAACATTGACGATATGCGGTAAAGTCAAATATCTGCTGGAGAAAAATTTTGCTAAGGAAGATGAGATTCTTCTGCTTTCATATTCTCACGATTCGGCAATGGATCTGGAAAAGAAAGTTTCCCAAATAGCGCACGGGCTGACTGTGAAAACTTTTCATTCGCTCGGATACAATATTCTGACTGAGACTTTCGGCCAAAAGAAGACGATAGAAGAACAGTTTGATAAATATATCAAGCAATATTTCGACGAAGTCCTTGTCAAAAACAGAAGAGCGGCCGGAAAACTTATTGATTATCTGGCTTCTTATTTTGATCTGCCGGAGGTCAAAGGTAGAAACAAGTGGAACAAAATAAAGGGATTCCGGTCAAAAAATTTCGAGACGATGAAAAATACTCTGCATGATCTTACTCCTGAAGCGGATAGGAAAATGACTATGCAGAAGGAGTATGTAAAAAGCGCCGAAGAGCTTGTTATCGCAAACTTTCTGCTGCTTAACGGCATAAAATACGAGTATGAAAAACCTTATGAAATACCGACTGCAACGGCTGAAAAACGGCAGTATCTTCCCGATTTTTATTTGACGGATTACGGAATTTACATAGAACATTACGGCATAAACAAAGAGGGAAAAACGCCGCAGTATTCAAGTGCCGTCAGCAAAAAATATCTCGAAGGGATTGAGTGGAAAAGGAGACTCCATGCGGAAAACAGCACTGTTTGCATAGAAACGTATTCGTATGAATTTGAAGATGAAACGCTTTGTGATAATTTGGAGCGTAATCTGAAAGCTGTCGGGGTGAAATTCCGTCCGCTCTCGGATAAGGAGATATTCAATGTTCTGCATTCTGTGTACGAAGGAAGAAGTTTTAAGAAATTTCTAAAGGTTATGAGAACTTTTTTAGCTTTGTACAAGTCAAATTACCGTGCAAACGAGAACGGTTTCAGGATTTTGGCGCAGCAATATCAATTCGGGACAGCAAGAGCTCAGGCAAGAATGGTGATTTTTTTGGAAATTGCTGAAAAAATATACAAATATTATATTTCCAATCTGGAAAAATCGGGTAAAATCGATTTCGACGATATGATTTTGAGAGCAGCCGACTGTCTGGACGGGCTGGAAACTTTCCGTTATAAATACATTGTTGTTGACGAGTTTCAGGATATTTCGCAAAGCAGAAACAAACTGCTGCTGAAGTTGATAAAACACGGAAATTCGAAGCTGTTTGCCGTCGGCGATGACTGGCAGGCGATATACAGGTTTGCCGGAAGCGATGTCGGCATTATCCAGAATTTTGGAAATATTTTTGATGATTCTCAGATTAATTTCATTTCGACAACATACAGAAATTCTGCCGAACTTCAGCATGTTGCCGAGAAATTTATTACGCAAAATCCATCTCAGGTTACAAAAAACATCCGTTCAGACAAACATCAGGAAAATCCGATAAGAATTGTTTATCACGACAAAAACCGTGCTGCGGCATTGACGGAAGCGCTGAAGGATATCGCTTTGCTCAAGAAAGATGCAAAAATTATGCTTTTAGGGAGAAACAGAAGAGATATCGACGCCTTGAAAAATGACGACAGAATAAAAATTGCGGGCGAAAAAGATTTTAAAGAGGGGAAAGGCAAAACGGAAAAGTTCGTCAGACATCGGGATTTCCCGGATATGGAGATAAAATACTACACTGTCCACAGTTCAAAAGGGCTTGAAGAAGATTTTGTAATTTTGTTGAACGGAGACGATGATTACAGTGGATTCCCTAATAAAATGGAGGATGACCCGATAATTTCGATGCTTTTGGGCAACAGCGACAACTATCCTTTTGCAGAAGAACGAA
>Ga0310696_10002349_pt1 | contig 25291 bp, 20 predicted proteins | sample AusTroGonzalo_MG_4_FD_203885 | JGI IMG/M metagenome (GOLD analysis project Ga0310696, IMG submission 203885) | Bovine rumen microbial communities from tropical cattle in Woodstock, Queensland, Australia - Gonzalo_02 (v2) (version 2) | ecosystem: Host-associated > Mammals > Digestive system >...
TGCCCCTCGACTTGCATGTGTTAAGCCTGCCGCTAGCGTTCATCCTGAGCCAGGATCAAACTCTTCTTTGTATATTTTTATACTTCTAGTCCGCTCCTGACACCTATCAATTTCCAAAGAAATCAACGCTCTCGATTCTTAGTTTCTCGGTACTTGCTTGTACTTATCTTCCAATATTTTCAATGAACTTTCCCAGTCCTCTCGGAAAGGGACTGCAAAGGTAAACGACTTTTTTGAATTCACCAAATTTATCTGCAAAATTTTCAACAAAAAATTTCCTACCTTTGTTCTCGATGGAAGGATACAAATTAACCGAGCCCCGTTACGAGGCGATGAACTACCGCCGCTGCGGCCGCAGCGGCCTGCTCCTGCCGGAGATCTCCCTGGGTTTCTGGCACAATTTCGGCGAATCCGCCGACCCCGAAAAGTGCCGCGCCATCGTGGAGGCGGCCTTCGACAACGGCATCACCTATTTCGACCTGGCCAACAACTACGGTCCGCCTTACGGCTCGGCCGAGACGATGTTCGGCCGTATCTTCACGCGCTCGCTCAAGGCGCACCGCGACGAGATCCTGGTGGCGACCAAGGCCGGACACGACATGTGGCCGGGGCCGTACGGGGAGTGGGGCTCCCGCAAGAACCTGATGGCCTCGCTCGACCAGAGCCTGCGCCGCCTGCAGCTGGACTACGTCGATATTTTCTATTCCCACCGTCCCGACCTCCAGACGCCGCTGGAGGAGACGATGCAGACGCTCGTGGACGTGGTCCGCGCGGGCAAGGCCCTCTACGTCGGCATTTCCAAGTATCCGCCCGAGATGGCGGCACGCGCCTACGCCTACCTGCGCGACGCGCACGTCCCTTGTCTGGTTTACCAGGGCCGCTACAACATGCTCGAACGCACGCCGGAAGAGGAAATCCTGCCGCAGGCCGCCCAGGCCGGAGCCGGCTTCGTGGCCTTCTCGCCCCTGGCGCAGGGCCTGCTGACCGACCGCTACCTCAACGGCATCCCGGAGGACTCCCGGATGCGCCACAGCCAGTTCCTCAATGAAAGTATCCTGACGCCGGAGCTGCTGGAGCGGCTGCGCGCCTGGAACACCGAGGCCCGGGAGGAAGGCCTGACACTCGCGCAATACGCCCTGCGCTGGATCCTGCGCCGTCCGGAAGTGACTTCCGTCATCGTCGGCGCCAGCAGCGTCGAGCAGCTGCAGGCCAACCTCAAAGCCATTCACGCATAGCTTTGTTATTTCGCGCAGAGCGCGTATCTTTGCACGCAATTCGGGGTGTGGCGCAGTTGGCTAGCGCATCTGGTTTGGGACCAGAGGGTCGTGTGTTCGAGTCACATCACCCCGACCAAGTATGAATTCCGTTTCGCTCTGGAGACTGTTCGGCGTGTTCGCCAAAATGGGTGCGTTCACCATCGGAGGCGGCTATGCGATGCTGCCCCTGATTGAGGACGAGATGACCCGCCGCGACTGGATCTCGCGGGAGGATATCCACGACATCATCGTGCTGTCCCAGAGCGCACCCGGCATCCTGGCCGTGAATATGGCCATCTTCACCGGCCACAAGATCCGGGGACTGAAAGGGAGCATCGCCGCGGCCATCGGCGCCACCCTCCCCTCGCTCCTCATCATCCTGCTGATTGCGGTGTTCTTCACCGAGTTCAAGGACAATCCCTTCGTGCAGCGTTTCTTCCAGGGCGTCCGCCCCGCCGCCGTGGCGCTCATCGCCGTGGCGGCCGTGCGCGTGGCCCGCAGCGGCTGCAAGTCCTGGTGGACCTGGGCGATTGCGGCAGCAGCCCTGCTGGCGGTCGCCTTCCTGCAGGTTTCCCCGATCTGGATTGTCCTGGTCACCCTGTCCGCGGCCATCTGCGTGTCCCTGCTCCAACAAAAGAAAAAGCCATGACCGGACTGCTGGGACAACTCTTTTTCACCTTCTTCTTCATCGGCCTGTTCAACTTCGGCGGCGGCGGGGCGATGCTGTCCCTCATCCAGGGGCAGGTGGTCACCGCACACCCGTGGATCTCGCAGGCCGAGTTCACGGACATCGTCGCCATCTCACAATCCACCCCGGGTCCGATCGGCATCAACTGCGCCACCTATGTCGGCTACTCCGTGATGGAAAATGCCGGCTACGGCACCCTCGCCGGTATCCTCGGCTCGACCCTCGCCACCCTGGCGGTCGTCCTCCCGTCATTCATCGTTTTCTTCCTGATAATCAGAATATTCAACAAATTCCACGAGAGCCGTACCTTCGCGGACACGATGCGGGCGATGCGCCCCGCCGTGGCCGGCCTGATCGGGGCGGCCGCCCTGGTCCTGATCTTCCAGTCCGACTGGGAAGGCGGGCGCCTGGGAGTCAGCCTGCTGCGCGAGAATTTCCCGGACTGGAAGGCCTGGGCCCTGTTCGCCGCCGCCTTCGCGCTCGGAATCACCAAAAAAGCAGGTCCGATTGTCATAATTTTAGGCGCTGGAGTGCTCGGGTTGTTGATTTATTGATTATCTTTATGAGATGAAACAAATCCTGACCACCGTTTTCCTCTGTCTGCTCGTCTTGTGTGCGCGCGCGAACGCGCTGGAGGGCATCATCCCCCAGCCGGCCCATGCCGAGCTGCAGAAGGGGTCTCTGCGGGTGAGCGGGATTTCCGTCAAATGCGACCCGGCCCTCGGGCAGGAGGCCTTGCAGGCCGTCTCGGGCTTCGCCCTCCACCTGGGCTATGTCAGCGGCAAGGCTTGCACCGTGTCCGCGCCGCTCGGGCTGCAGGGTTCGCTGGAAAGCGGCAAACTGAAGGGGCTCGTTTTCCTGCAGGACACCTCCCTGGCCCCGGAAGCCTATACTTTGACCGTCACCTCGGGCAACGCCGTCATCCGCGCCAGCGCACTGGGCGGCGTCATCTACGCCCTGGCCACCCTCCGGCAGCTGCTACCTGCCGCCATCTATGGCGACAAGCCCGCCGAAAAGGAGCGCTGGGTCCTGCCCTGCTGCGAGATCCGGGACGAACCCCGTTTCGCCTGGCGCGGGATGCACCTCGACTCCGCCCGCCATTTCTGGAGCATTGACGAAGTCAAACGCTATCTGGACGTGATGGCGATGTACAAGCTGAACCGATTCCACTGGCACCTGACCGATGACCAGGGCTGGCGCATCGAGATCCTCTCCTATCCCCTTCTCACGCAGGTGGGCGCCTGGCGCGAGGGTACGATGATCGGCCACGACTTCTCTTCCAACGACCGCATCCGCTATGGCGGTTTCTATACGCAAGACGAGATCCGCGAGGTGGTGGACTATGCCGCTGCCCGCGGCATCACGGTCGTCCCCGAGATCGACCTGCCCGGACATATGCTCTCCGCGCTGGCCGCTTACCCGCAACTCGGCTGCAGCGGCGGCCCCTATGCGGCTTGGACCCGCTGGGGCGTGTCCGACCAGGTGCTCTGCGTCGGCCGCGAAAGCACGTTCCAGTTCCTGGAAGCCGTGCTGGCCGAAGTGGCGGAGCTCTTCCCCGGGGCGTATATCCACATCGGCGGCGACGAATGCCCCAAGAGCGCCTGGGAGCAATGCCCGGACTGCCAGGCGAAGATCCGCGAACTCGGACTCGCCGGGGATGCCCGCTTCACGGCCGAGCAGCGGCTGCAGAACTATGTGACCCGGCGCATCCAGGCCTACCTTGCCACCCTCGGCAAACAGGTCATCGGCTGGGACGAGATCCTCGAAGGGAATCCGGTGCCGGGCGCTGTGGTGATGTCCTGGCGCGGTACCGACGGAGCCCGGCAGGCCGCGGCGCTGGGCATCGACGCCATCCTCACGCCGACCTCCCATTGCTACTTCGACTATCTCCAGTCGGAAGACGCCTCCACCGAGCCGCTGGGCTTCAACGGCGTCGTCACTCTGGAGAAGGTCTACTCGCTGGACCCGCTCGACGGGATCGCCCCGGAGCAGGCCGGCCACATCCTCGGCGTGCAGGCCAACCTGTGGACCGAGTACATCGCCACCCCGGAGCAGCTCGAGTACATGTTGCTGCCCCGCCTGCTCGCGCTCTCGGAGGTGCAGTGGTGCGCGCCCGGGCAGCGCGACTACGCGCGCTTCCTGCAGGCCCTGAACGAACACGAATTCCCGGTCCTGGACCAGGCCGGCTACAAATACCGCAATCTATCAATCAATTATCAATAAACCATGGCAAATGTAGTCATCATGCCCAAACAAGGGCAGTCAGTGGAGAGTTGCATCGTCACTGAATTCAAGAAAAAGCCGGGCGACAAAGTAGCCGTCGGCGACATCCTCTTCAGCTATGAGACCGACAAGGCTTCGTTCGACGAGGAGTCCAAGTTCGAAGGCACCGTGCTTGCCTGCTTCTGGAAAGATAACGACGAGATCCCCGTCCTCAGCAACGTGATGGTGATCGGAGCCGAGGGCGAGAGCTTCGCCGAGTTCGCGCCCGGTGGAGCAGCACCCGTGGCCGCAGCAGACGCGGCAGAGGGGTCCCCTGCTGAAACCCGTGCCACCCTCGGCATCGTAAGAGGGGGGACCGGGAGCGAAGCGAACGGTGGGGTCGAGCGTAGCGAGACGGTTTCAGCAGGGGTTCCCGCAGCCGCGGTTGTCCCTGGCGCACCCGTCTCGCCACGGGCGCGTAAACTTGCCGCGGAGAAGGGCGTCGACACCGCCCAGATCGCGGGCAGCGGCCCCCACGGCCGTATCATCGAGCGCGACGTCGCGGCAGCCGCGGTTCCGCTCAGCGGACTCGCCAAGGCGATGATGGCCGAAGGCGGCAAGGCAGCCCCGCAGGCCGGCAGCGGCCTCGCCGGAACGGTCAAGGCCGGCGACCTCAAAGTCTGGCAGCCCAACCATAGCGACATCCCCGGCGAAGGTGAGGAGTTCCGCGTGGAGAAAATGTCCAACATGCGCAAGCTCATCGCCAAGTCGATGTACAACTCCCTGCAGAACAGCGCCCAGCTCACCCACATGCTCGGAGCCGACGCCCGCAGGATCCAGGCCCTGCGCAAGAAAGCCAAGAAAGCCCTCGAGGAAGGCAGGATCGATGCCAACATCACCATCAACGACTTCGTCTGCTACGCCGTCATCAAGGCGCTCCAGAAGTTCCCCAGCGTCAATTCCCACTGCCTGGGCGACGCGATGCGCATCTTCAATACCGTCAACCTCGGCTGCGCCGTCGATACGGAGCGCGGCCTGATGGTCCCCTGCGTCAAGAACGCCCAGGACCTCAACATCGCCGGCCTGAGCAAGAGCCTCAAGAAGGTGGCGGACGACTGCAAGAAGGGCAGCATCAACCCGGACCTGCTCGCCAGCGAAGCGGCCTCCTTCACGGTCAGCAACCTCGGCGGTTTCGGCGTGGAGTGGTTCACCCCGATCATCAATGTCCCGCAGAGCGCCATCCTCGGCGTCGGCACCATCGTCCCGCGTCCCAAGGACCTGGGTGGCGGAGTCTATGCCTTCGTGCCGTATATGGGCCTGTCCCTGACCTACGACCACCGTGCGATCGACGGCGGCGAGGCGACCCGCTTCCTCAAGCAGGTGGCCGTGGAGATCGAGAACCTCGAAGTGGAATTCTAAAACCAACTCAACACATATGTACGATTTAGCGATTATCGGCGGCGGTCCCGGTGGTTATGTGGCCGCAGAACGGGCCGGCGCAGCCGGACTCAAAGTCGTTCTTTTTGAGAAGAAAGCCCTCGGCGGCGTCTGCCTCAACGAAGGCTGCATCCCGACCAAGACCCTCCTCTATGGTGCCAAAGTCTACAACTACGCCCTGACCGGCGACCACTACGGCGTCTACGTGGAGAAGCCTGCTTTCAAATATGAAGAATTCGTCTCCCGCAAGGACAAGGTGGTCCGCAAGCTCGTCGGCGGCATCAAGGCCGCGATGAAGGCCTTCAAGGTGGAGGTCGTGAACGAAGCGGCCGTCATCCAGGGCCGCAGCGGCGAGGGTATCACCGTCAAGGCCGGGGAAGCGGAATACGTGGCCCGCAACCTGCTCATCTGCGCCGGTTCCGAGGCGGTCGTTCCCCCGTTCCCGGGCCTCAAGGAGGCCGGCGACGTCATCGTGACCAACCGCGAGATCCTCGCGCTCCAGGAGCAGCCCAAGGAGCTGGTGGTCATCGGCGGCGGCGTGATCGGTATGGAGTTCGCCGCTTTCTACAGCACCCTCGGCACCAAGGTGACCGTCGTGGAGATGCTCCCCAAGATCCTCGGTCCGCTGGACGACGAGATCAGCACGATGCTCCAGAACATCTACGCCAAACGCGGCATCAACTTCTGCCTGCGCTGCAAGGTGACCGGCATCGAAGGCAACACCGTGGTCTACGAAGATCCGGACGGCAAGGTCTGCCGTGTGTCCGGCGACAAGATCCTCGTCTCCGTGGGCCGTCGCGCCAACCTCCAGGGCTACGGCCTGGAGAACCTGGGCGTCGCCTACCTCGAGAATAAGGCCGGCCGTCCCGTCGGCATCAAGGTGGACGAGAAGATGCGCACCAACATCCCGGGCGTCTGGGCCGCCGGCGACGTGACCGGCTTCTCGATGCTCGCCCACACCGCTTCCCGCGAAGGCGAGGTGGCCGTCAACAACATCCTCGGCAAGGCCGACCGGATGCGCTACGATGCCATCCCGGGCGTGGTCTACACCAATCCGGAGGTGGCCGGCGTCGGCCTGACCGAAAGCGAGGCGAAGGCCCGCGGGATCGACTACGTCGTCCTCAAGCTCCCCATGGCCTACTCCGGCCGCTTCGTGGCCGAAAATGAAGGCGGCGAGGGCATCTGCAAGATCATCGCCGGCGCGAAGTACCACGAGGTGCTGGGCGTCCATATGCTCGGCAACCCCTGCTCCGAGATCATCCAGAGCGCCTGCATCGCCATCGAAGCCGAGATGACCGTCGAGCAGCTCAAGGAAGTCGTCTTCCCGCACCCGACCGTCTCCGAAATCATCAAGGAAACCGCATTCTCCCTCAAGTAACCAAACAACCCATTCATATGCCTAAATCACTTTACATCGATCCCAACAAGACGCTGCGTCCGGAAGAGCACGAAATCGTGATCCCCAAGATTCCCGTGATGCAGTACAAGAAATCCGTCAAGGATGAACTCAAGGAAGGCAACTTCACGAAGGAAGACCTCCTGCGCATCTACCACGACATGTTCGTGATCCGCGAGTTCGAGACGATGCTCAACCTCGTCAAGACCACCGGCGGCTACAACGGCGTGGAGTACAACAACCCGGGTCCCGCCCACCTCTCCGCCGGCCAGGAGGCCGCTGCGGTCGGCATGGCCTACAACCTCGACACCGACGACTTCATCTTCGGTTCCCACCGTTCCCACGGCGAGATCCTCGCCAAGGGCCTCCGCTCCATCCAGATCCTGCCGGACAAGGAGCTCGAGAAGATCATGAACGAGTTCTGGGGCGGCGCCACCGTGGCCGTCGCGAAGAAGGACTTCAAGGGCACGACCAAGGAGCTCGGCATCCGCTTCCTGCTCTACGGCGCCATGGCGGAGATCTTCGCCCGCACCACCGGCTTCAACAAGGGTCTCGGCGGATCGATGCACACCTTCTTCACCCCGTTCGGCATCTACCCCAACAACGCCATCGTGGGCGGCTCCGGCTCCATCGCCGTGGGCGCTGCCCTCTATAAGAAAGTCAACCGCAAGAAGGGCATCGTCGTGGCCAACCTCGGCGACGGCGCCATGGCCCGCGGCCCGGTGCTCGAGGGAATGACCTTCGCCTCGATGGACCAGTTCCACACCCTCTGGGAGGGCGACATGAAGGGCGGCCTGCCCGTGCTCATCAACGTGATGGACAACCAGTACGCGATGGGCGGCCAGACCCGCGGCGAGACGATGGGGTATGATTTCCCGGCCCGCCTGGGCGCCGGCTTCAACCCCGAAGCCTGGCACGCCGAGCGCGTCAACGGCTATGATCCCCTCGCCGTCATCGACGCCTTCCGCCGCAAGAAGGCCCTCCTCGAGAAGAAGGAAGGCCCGGCCCTGCTCGATGTCGTGACCTACCGCTACAGCGGCCACTCCCCGAGCGACCAGTCGTCCTACCGCACCAAGGAGGAGATCGCCGCCTGGGAGGCCGAGGACTGCATCGTCGCCTTCGGCAAACGGCTCATCGACGCCGGTGTCGCCGACCAGGCCGCCCTCGACGCCATCCAAAAGGAAGTCAAGGACGTCATCTTCGACTGCTACAAGCTCGCCATCGACGAGAAGATCTCCCCGCGCATGGACCTCAACGGCCAGGACGAACTCCTGGGCGACATGATGTTCTCCAACCAGAGCGTCGACTCCCTGAGCGACGCCAAGCCCGACGTGCTGATGCCTCTCGAGGAGAACCCGCGCGTCAAGCAGATCGCCGGCAAGGAACGCTTCTACCTGGACAAGAACGGTAAGCCTGTCTCCAGCATGAAGATGTACAACTTCCGCGACGGCGTGTTCGAGGCCATCGTGGACCGCTTCTACAAGGACGCTTCGCTCGTGGCCTACGGCGAGGAGAACCGCGAATGGGGCGGCGCCTTCGCCGTGTACCGCGGACTCACCGAGGCGCTCCCGTACCACCGCCTGTTCAACTCCCCGATCGCCGAAGCCGCCATCATCGGCACGGCCATCGGCTACGCGATGTGCGGCGGCCGCGTGATCCCCGAGATCATGTACTGCGACTTCCTCGGCTGCTGCGGCGACGAGATCTTCAACCAGCTGCCCAAGTGGCAGGCGATGTCCGGCAACATCCTCAAGATGCCGGTGGTCGTGCGCGTGTCCGTCGGCTCCAAGTACGGCGCCCAGCACTCCCAGGACTGGACTTCGCTCTGCACCCACATCCCGGGACTGAAGGTCGTCTTCCCGGTCACTCCGTACGACGCCAAGGGTCTGATGAACAGCGCCCTGCAGGGCACCGACCCGGTCATTTTCTTCGAGAGCCAGCGGCTCTACGGCATCGGCGAGCAGTTCCACGATGGCGGCGTGCCGGCCGAATACTATGAGATTCCGCTCGGCGAGCCCGACGTCAAGCGCCCCGGCAAGGACGTCACCTTCCTGACGATCGGCGCCACGCTCTACCGTGCCCTCAAAGCGGCCGACATGCTCAAGGAGAAATACGGCATGGAGGCCGAGGTCATCGACGCCCGCACCCTGGTCCCCTTCAACTATGAGAAGGTCATCGAGAGCGTCAAGAAGACCGGCCGCATCATCATCGCCGGCGATGCCAGCGCCCGCGGCTCCTTCCTCAACGACCTCGCGGCCAACATCACCGAGCTGGCCTTCGACTACCTGGACGCCGCTCCCGTCGTGCTCGGGTCCCGCAACTGGATCACCCCGTGCCACGAGCTCGAGAGCGCCTTCTTCCCCCAGCCGGAATGGTTCCTCGACGCGATCAACGAGAAGATCGTCCCGCTCAAGGACTACGTCCCCGTCAGCAACCAGACCGACGCCCAGGCCATCATCCGCGCAAAGAAAGGTGTCTAGCGTATGAAGACCTTCGACGTCAACGCCCATCTCCACACCCCCTACTCCTTCAGTGCCTTTTCTTCGATAAGCCAAGCGCTCGATATGGCAGCGAAGGAGGGGGTGAACGTGGTGGGAATCAATGATTTCTACTCGATGGACGGATACCGCGAGTGGCGGGAAGAGTGCGCCAAGCGCAGGCTCTTCCCCCTGCTGGGTATCGAGTTCATCTCCCTGAACGTGGAGGACCAGGCCGCCGGGATGCGCGTCAACGACCCCAACAACCCGGGCCGCACCTACCTCAGCGGCAAAGGCCTCGCCTGGCCCGTCATCCTGAAAGGCCAGGAAGCGGCGCAGCTCGCCGCCGTCAAGGCCGAGTCCAATGCCCAGGTCGAGAAGATGTGCGAGAAGCTCAACGCCCACCTGGACGCGGTGAAAGCCGGCTTCAACATCTCCTTCGCCGAAGTGCGCGACACCCTCACCCGCGGCTCCATCCGCGAGCGTCACCTGGCCAAGGCCCTGCGCCTGGCCGTGGACGCCCGCCCCGGCTGCGACAAGTGCAAGTGCGCCCTCTATGAGCAGATCTTCGGCAAGCCCCTCAAGAGCGACCCGTCCAACGCGGCGGCCGTCGAGAACGAGATCCGCGGCAACCTGCTCAAGGCGGGCGGCGCGGCCTTCGTCCCCGAGGACCCCAAGGCCTTCCTGCCGATGGAGACCGTCCAGCACATCATCGAAGCGGCGGGCGGCATCCCCACCTATCCCTTCCTCGCCGACGACGCCAAGGGCGCCTTCACCGACTTTGAAGGAGACCTGCAGCGGGCGGCCGACACGCTCAAGAAGCGCGGCTTCCGCTCCGTCGAATTCATCACCACGCGCAACACCACCGCCGTGCTGGAGCAGTATGCCGGCTACCTGGAGGACGAGGGATTCATCGTCACCTTCGGGTCCGAGCACAACACCCCGGCCCTCGAGCCGATCAAGCTCCGCACCCGCGACGCCGCCGACCTCTCCGACAAGCTCAAGGAGATCAACTATCGCGGCGCCTGTGCCGTGGCCGCCCACCAACAGGGTCTCAAGACCATCGAGGAGGGCGATGCGCTCATCACCAAAACCGTAGCATCATGAAAGAAATCGAGGCTCTCATAGCCATCTCACGCAAATACGGCGCTGACGACAGGTTCGTGATCGCCGGCGGCGGCAACACGTCCTTCAAGACGGCGGACCGCCTGTGGGTCAAGGCCAGCGGCCACGCCCTCGCCACCATCGGCGAGGACGGATTCGCCGTGCTCGACCGCGCCCTCCTCAACCCGATGGGCGACAAGAAATACAGCGCCGACACCGCCACGCGCGAAGAGCAGGTCAAGAATGACCTGGCCGCGGCCTGCATCACCAAGGGCCGCCGCCCTTCCGTCGAAACCTCCATGCACAACTGCCTGGAGGCTCCCTACATCGTGCACCTCCACCCGACCCTCGTGGGCGGTCTGATGTGCTCAAGGGATGCCGCGGAGCGTTGCGCGAAGCTCTTCCCGGACGCCCTCTACATCCCCTACACCGATCCCGGCTACACCCTCTTCAAGAAGGTCTATGACCAGGTGGCCGCCTACAAAAAGACCCACGGCTGCGAGCCGCAGGTGATCTTCCTGCAGAACCACGGCATCTTCGTCGGCGGCGCCTCCACCGAAGAGATCGAGCGCATCTACGACGGCATCCTCGCCACCCTGGAGAAGCAGGTGCGTCCTGTCCCGCAGGGCGAAGCCCCGGTATGCGACTGCGTCAGCGAGACCATCCCGGCCATCCGCACCATCCTCAGCCGCGGCGGCCGTGGCCTCAAGACGCTCCAGGTCACCAACAACGCCCTGATCAACGCCTTCGTCGGGAGCAAGGAAGCCGCCGCTGCGGTCCTCGCCCCCTTCACCCCGGACGGCATCGTCTACTGCAAGTCCGAGTACATCTACCTGGACGCCCCCTGCGACAAGCTGGTCGCCCAGGCCGAGAAGAAGATCGAGGCCTACGTCGCCAAGCGCGGCCACACTCCGAAGGTCCTGCTCATCAAGGGCGTCGGGCTCGTCGCCGTGGGCGACCATGCCAAGAACGCCCGGATCATCACCGACGTCTTCTACGACGCAATGAAGATCACCTGGTACGCCCAGAGCTTCGGCGGCCAGCACCCGATGACCCGCCGCCAGATCGACTTCATCGACAACTGGGAGGTGGAGAACTACCGCCGCAAAGTGGCCGCCGGCGCTGCCCGGGGCCGGGTGGAAGGCAAGACCATCATCGTGACCGGCGCCGCCCAGGGCTTCGGCGAGGGCATCGCCCGCAACCTGATGAAGGAAGGCGCCAACATCGTGGTCGCCGACCTCAACGAGGCCGTGGGCGCCCAGACCGCCGCATCCTTCAACGAGATCGCCGGCAGCAACCGCGCCATCTTCGTCAAGACCAACGTGGCCGATATGGACAGTCTCCACGCCCTGATCCGCGAGACCATCCTCAACTTCGGCGCCCTCGACGTCTTCGTGTCCAATGCCGGCGTGCTCCGCGCAGGCGGCCTGGAGGCGATGACGCCCGAGAACTTCGAGTTCGTGACGAACATCAACTACAAGGCCTATTTCTTCTGCGCCAAGGTCGCCAGCCACGTGATGAAGATCCAGACCGCCCTCGATCCGGAGTACTTCGCCGACATCGTGCAGGTCAACTCCAAGAGCGGCCTGCGCGGCTCCAAGGCCAATTTCGCCTATGCCGGCGGCAAGTTCGGCGGCATCGGGCTCACGCAGAGCTTCGCCCTCGAGCTGGCACCGTTCCGCGTCAAGGTCAACTCCATCTGCCCGGGCAACTTCTACGACGGACCGCTCTGGAGCAATCCGGTCAATGGCCTCTTCGTCCAGTACCTCGCGGCAGGCAAGGTGCCCGGCGCCAAGACGGTCCAGGACGTGAAGGACTTCTACCTGAACCAGGTGCCGATGCGCAAGGGTTGCAATCCCGAGGATGTGACCAAGGCCATCCTCTACGCCATCGACCAGACCGGCGAGACCGGCCAGGCCATTCCGGTGACCGGAGGTCAGGTAATGTTGGCTTAAAACACAAATCAACCATATGAAAACCAAAGCAGTACGACTTTACGGAAAAGATGACCTGCGGCTCGAGGAGTTCGAGCTTCCGCAGATCAAGGAGGATGAGATCCTGGCCAAGGTGGTCAGCGACAGCATCTGCATGTCCTCCTACAAAGCCGCCCACCAGGGCCCCGAGCACAAGCGCGTCCCCGACGATGTCGCGCAGAACCCGACCATCATCGGCCACGAGTTCGCCGGCGAGATCATCGAGGTGGGCAAGAAGTGGCAGGGTCAGTTCAAACCCGGCGACAAGTTCTCCATCCAGCCCGCCCTCACCTACGAAGGCGGCCCGGTCGGTGTCCTGTCCGCCCCCGGCTACTCCTACAAATACATCGGCGGCGACGCCACCTACGTGGTCATCCCGGCCGAAGTGATGGAGCAGGGCTGCCTGCTGCCCTACAAGGGCGAAGGCTTCTACCCCGCTTCGCTGAGCGAGCCCCTCTCCTGCGTGATCGGGGCGATGCACGCCTGCTACCACACCACCCCCGGCTCCTATATCCACGCGATGGAGATCAAGGACGGCGGCAAGATGGCGCTCCTCGCCGGCGTGGGTCCGATGGGCCTCGCCTGCATCAACTACGTCCTGCACCGCGATGACCGCAAGCCGTCCCTGTTCGTCGTCACCGACATTGACCAGGCCCGCCTCGACCGTGCCGCTTCCCTCTACACCAAGGAGTTTGCGGCCGCCCGCGGCATCGACCTGCGCTATGTCAATACCGGCGGCGTCGAGGATCCGGCCGCGATGCTGCGCGAGATCAGCGGCGGCACCGGCTACGACGAAGTGGTGGTGATGGCCCCCGTCCCGGCCGTGGTGGCCCAGGCGGACGACATCCTCGCCTTCGACGGCTGCCTCAACTTCTTCTCCGGCCCCGGCCGTGCGGACTTCAAGGCGCCGTTCAACTTCTACAACGTCCACTATGCCTCCACCCACGTCGTGGGTACCAGCGGCGGCAACACCGACGACATGAAGGAAGCCCTCCACTATATGGGCAAGGGCATGGATCCGGCCGGTCTCGTCACCCACATCGGCGGCCTCAACGCCGTGATCGAGACCACGCTCAACCTGCCTTCCGTCCCGGGCGGCAAGAAGCTCATCTACACCCACATCACCATGCCGCTCACGGCCATCGCCGACTTCGGCAAGGTCGGGAAACCGGTCTACGACGAGCTCGACCGCATCTGCAAGGCCCACCAGGGCCTCTGGAGCGTCGAGGCGGAAAACTACCTCCTCGCCCACGCTGACGAGTTATAGCGTTTTCGCAAGCAATATGAAACAACTGAATACGAAATTGATGCATCCGGCGGAGCAGCTCGCGCTGATCATCGGCCGGATCTATCGTGGAGGCCTCACGACGACCTCCGGCGGCAACCTGTCCATCATGGACGAGAACGGAGATATGTGGATTACCCCGGCCGGCATTGACAAAGGCTCCCTGACCGCCAAGGACATCATGTGCGTCAAGGCCGACGGGTCCATCGTCGGGCCGCACCGCCCCTCTTCCGAGTACCCCTTCCACAAGGCGATCTACAAGATCCGCCCCAAGATGCACGCGGTCATCCACGCGCACCCTCCGGGACTGGTGACCTTCAGCATCGTGCACCAGATTCCGGACACCAGCATCCTCCCGCAGGCCCGCAATGTCTGCGGCCCGATCGGCTTCGCCCCGTATGATGTGCCGGGCAGCGCCGCCCTGGGCGAGAAGATCGCCGGCGAGTTCAAGAAGAATCCCGACTACAAGGCGGTGATCATGGAGAACCACGGCGTGGTCCTCTGCGGCGAGGATATCGCCGACGCCTACCAGCGCTTCGAGACCCTCGAGCTCTGCGCCCGCACCATCCTGAACGCCAAGACCCTCGGGAATCCGCATTACCTCTCGGAAGAGGAACTGCTCTTCCACGAAAGCCATCAGATTGGTGATTACCAGCACTTTATGAATGTCGAGCACCCGTCTGACGAGCGGGCGATCCGGACCGAAATCGTGCGCCTGGTGCGCCGGGCCTGCAACCAGAAGCTGATGAGCAGCTCCTATGGCACCGTGTCGATGCGCTGGCGTGGCAACGACTTCGTCATCACGCCTCCGGGCATCCAGCGCTGGGACATCGACGAGGAGGACCTGGTCCAGATCAAAGACGGCATGGCGGAAGCCGGCAAGACCCCGAGCCACGCCACGGCCCTCCACTACGAGATCTACCGCCGTAACCCCAAGGTGAACGCCATCATCCTGACCCAGTGCCCGGGCCTGATGGGCTTCTGCACCACGGAGGCTGAGTTCAATGTGCGCACCATCCCGGAGAGCTGGATCTTCCTGCAGGATGTGCCGAAGTTCCCCTTCGGGGCGCTCGTCACGGATCCCGGCAAGGTGGCCGAGGTCTTCAAGAACCGGCCCTGCGCAATGATGGCCAACGACTCCGTGGTCGTGGCTTCCGACAGCCTGATCAACGCTTTCGACCGCCTGGAGGTGGCCGAGTTCGCCGCCAAGTCGCTGATTCTCGCGACGCCGGTCGGCAAGCTCCATCCCATCACCGACCAGGAAGTCGAAGACCTGCGCGTCGCCTTCCACGTCGGGGAATAGGCCTGTTATTGTAACTCTTAATCAAATAATGATTTACTTTTTTGCCCCGGGGCGTTTTCCCCGGGGCAAAAATGTAAGTAACTCTGGCTGTTTTAGTTGCAAAAACGCCAGCCTTGGCAAGGCTGCCTGCTAATCTAGAGTTTCCGGGCTTTGACGTCGGTGATCATGTCGATACGCTCGTCGGACATTTCGATATAGCTCGATTCAACCGGGAGGTCGGAGGCGGGGGCTCCGTAGGTGGCCGTTCCCGTGTAAGTCACGACGCTCGCTCCGTTGTAAGTGGCTTCCAGGAAGAAGCGGTATGTCCCCTCGGCGACCGGCTGACCGGCCTGGTCGGTGAAGTCCCAGATAAACGTCTGGACGCCGCTTTCAGCGGGCGTGGCACCGGTGAAGGCATCCAACTGCTCGTCCGTCAGGGCATCGGCATTCACGTGCTGGACCCAGGTCGGCACACAGGAGGTGCGGAAGGTATAGCCGCGGGCGGGCTTGGAGCCGTCGCGACTGCGGCCCTTGGCCGCAAACTGCGTGACGAAAAGGGTCTTGACGACCTGGCCTTCGGCATTTTCAACCCACACGGCATACTGGTTGGAACCGGGTCCGGCCTGCTTGGTATAGTTGAAAGAGATCTCGACGCTGCCCGGCTTGGGAGCGCAGGAAGCCATCAGCGCCGATGCGGCGCAGAGCAGGATAAAAGAATAAAACTTACGCATATCGGAAACAATTGGTTTGCACAAAGATACGTTTTTCTTACGAATATCAGCCGCCAAAAATCAGGTCCAGCAGTTCGTCCGCCGTGACGCCGTCGAAAAAGCGTCCTGGGTTGGCCGCGCGCAGGGCCTCCTGCAGCTCCTCCCGCCCGAAACGCAGCCCGACCAGTTTCCCGGCCAGCTCGGCCGGGGGCAGTCCCCCGAGGAAATCGCCTCCGAAAGTCAGTTCGCGGATGTCGCCGCGGTCCAGGCAGATGCGCACTTCGACGTTGCCGCAGGCAAGGCGGGTCCGCCGCACAATGTCCGCCTCGCGCGAACGCCCGTAGATCCAGTCCCAGGTAGAGAATTTCCCGTCGGAGATGCGTTGCACCTCCGCGCGGCGCTCCGGCCCGAAGGGCAGTTCCGCGTCCCCGTCGGAGAGCAGCTCCTGGAGGGCAGCCTGGAAGGCGTCGAGCGAGGAGAACTGCGGAAGATACTCCTTCAGGTTCGCCACCCGGCTCCGCACGGAAGCGATGCCTTTGGCGGACAGCTTGGAGCCGGGAACGTCCAGCACCTTCCCCAGCGTCTCCAGGTCTACGTCGTACATCAGCGTCCCGTGGACGATCTGCCGCCCGTGCCAGACGCGGCGGGCGTAGCCGGAGACCTTGCGGCCCTCGACGAAGATGTCGTTGCGGCCGGTCAGCTCCGCCGGGACGCCCAGGCGGCGCAAGGCCTCCACCATCGGTCGGGGGCTCAGGTCCTCCCCGCCGACGAAGGTGTAGTTGAGATTCTGGAGGTCGTGGTAGACGGCCCCGCCCCCCGTCACCCGGCGCGCCAGCAGGATGCCGTGGGCGCGGAGGTAGCCCAGGTTCACTTCGCTGTAGGCGTTCTGGTTGAGCCCGATGATGACGGAAGGGCGGTTGCGCCACAAATAGAAATAGTTGTCGTCCGGCGCATACTGCTCCAGGCAGTACTCGTCGAACGACATATTGTACCAGGGGTCTGTCGAAGGGTTGGTCAGGAACCGCATACGCCAGCCCCTCCGATTACATCTCGTTGCCGACCTTGCGGGCGCGCTCCGGCTTGTCGAGGTTGATGCCGTCGCTGCTGGCCACCTCCACGAGGATGTTCCAACCGGCGCAGAGATACACGTACGGCTGCAGCTCACCGGCATCCGGGACGACGATCGTCCGCTCGAACGGCGTCGGCTTGGTATCGATGGCAACCACGTGCACGCCAGCACCCTTGAAAACGGTGAGGAACTTGTCGTACTCCTCCTCGATCGGGTTCACGAGGAACACGATGTCGCCTTCCTGCATCACTTCCTCGATGCCGTGGACCGCATAGGTCCCCTCCAGGAAGTCGCTCTTGCGGCGGGTGATCTCGTTGGTCTTGAGCGTCAGCTCCTCGGCCACGCCGTCATTGTAGCCGCTGAAGTAGATGGTGTGTGCGCCCTTCACCCACTCCACGATCTCGGCCGGGACGGGCAGGGTCAGCGCGGTCTCCAGCTTGGCGGGGAGATCCTTCAGCACGGGCTTCATGTCGCGGCCCTCGAGGTTCCAGAAGATGGACTCGCAGAAAATGGCCTGCTCGACCACGCTCTTGGTAGCGGCCACCGCCTCTTCCCAACCGCAGCCAAGCACGTGGCCCGCCACGCAGGCCTGCTGGATCGGCGTGTCCGGGTTGGCGCTCAGGGAGAAGGTGTTCTTATTGCCCTCCGCCTGCAGTTTGCGGGCGAGCATCAGGGCCTCCTTGGTACGGCCCGAGTTGGAGTCGATCAGGACGGTGAACTGGCTGAGGTCATAGCCCATGGCCTGGTGGGAGCCTTCCACCTGGACATTCACGTCCAGGCCGCGGGTCAGCGCGACGCGGCGGCTGTTCTTGGCCGGGAGGAGGCGCGAAGAGCCTTCGCCGGAGAAGAGGATCTTGCCGGTCTTGCGGACGGAATCCGCGACGAACTTGGAGGCATCGGGGTTGAACTTGGCCACGGTGGGGACAGTCCCCATCATTTCCTGCACCAGGTAATACTGGGCGTATTTGCTTTCTTTCAGATTCATAGGGTTGTGTTATTAAAATCAAATGCGCAGACGCAGTTCTTCGAGGCGTCTGAGGTTGGTCTCGGTCTCAGACCGGACCTGGCGGACGAAACTGTTGTCTTCCAGCGTCCCGATCGCGGCGGTCATCTCCTCGGCGTTGCGGTAGGTGGCCTGACGGAAGGGGTTCTCGTGGTCTTTCTTGCGGGTGAGGTACACCTGATCACAGATATAATGCTGGATGCGTTCCTCCTCGGCGATGGCATGCTGCCAGGCCGCTGCGTCCATCTTGTCGACCCCCAGCAGATCGCACAGCGAGAGATAGGCATGACGCAATTTGTCAACGGGATAGCGCCTCCAGATGTCATTGTACCGCTTGTGGATATCTTTCCAGGAAGCCAGCTTGCCGCTCCGGATGTCGGCGCGGAGACGGTCGAACTCGGTCGCCATCATCAGCTGTCCTCCCAGATTGACCCATTCGCGCTGACGGCGGCTCTTGAGAAATGCAGACAGGGAAGTGAGCGTCTCACCCGGGTTGGCCTCCAGGTAATCCATCGCGTTGGTGACGGCGTAATGCACGAGCATGTCGCCGTAGCCCCGGTACGCGCGGGCCACCCTGCGGATGAGTACGCTTCTGTGGCTCTTCTCCATGTTTTCGCCGAGAATCTCAAGGGCGTCCACGATCTTGGAGTCTCCGTTGAGCAATTCGCGGCCCTTAGCCCGCAGTTGCTCTTCCGTGAGTTGGTCGATAGGAGTATTCTCTTTCCGATACCACGCCTTGGCGGTCCAGAGCTCCAGCAGGGCGCGGGCCTGGATCACCTCCTCCATACTGTCGGGGGCGAAGGTGTCGAATTCAATGTTCTGGGTCTTGGTGATCCGCTTGTCGCGGGTCTTGTACTTCCAGTTGTTACGCGCGAGGGCGTACATGTTGTGGCTCCACCAGAAGTTCGGGGTGACCTCCAGCCGGTCCTCCTTGGCGTTGTTGCTCAGCAGGGCAAACGGGAGGGGGATGTTCAGCTCGGCCGGATAGTCCGCCTTGGCCAGGAGCGTGTAGCTCGCGAACTTGCAGGAATGCTTGACGCTGGTGCACAGGCCCGGCCAGAAGCCGCGTCCGGCCACCACCTCGTTGTCGTTGGTGCGGCTGTTGTGGTTGGAACCGATGGTCGCGCCGGCGGCCATGTTGCTCTGCCCCATCACGCAGGCGGCGATCAGGAAGGAGTTGTTGTGGTGCTGCTCGTGGGCCGGGAAGATGAGGTTGTGGAGCACTTCGCAGCAGGAGATCGTGGAGTTGTCGCCGAGGATGGAGTTGATCAGGCGGGCGCCGAACTTGAGGGCGCTGTTGTTGCCGATCACGAAACGGATGGCCGTGCAGGAGTAGAACACGCGGCTGCCGTAACCCATGATGCCGTTGACCATGATCACGTTCTCGCCGATCTGGGAAGGCTCCTTCTCGGAGGAATTGATGGTGATGTTCTTGAGCTTGCTGGCCCCCTTGATGTAGCAGGCGGGGCCGATCTTCGCATCCTTGAGGATGGAGGAGTTCTTGATCACGCAGCCCTCGCCGACGGTCCCGTAGTAGCCGCGGTGGCTGTCGACCATCGCCTGGGTCATCTCGCGGAGCCGCTGCTGCAGGGGTTCGTCGTCGATGTACTTGGCCCACATATAGGCGTCGGCGGTCGTCATCCCGTCGAAGGGATACACGGCGCGGCAGCCGGTCTCGTTCATCACCTCGACCGTCACGCGGACGCTCTCGCTCTCGCCGTCCTTGATGATGCCGTTGCCGAACTTGGAATGGTCCGTGGTGCACATCTCCTCGATGTTGAACAGCATGCAGCGGTCGCCGATGATGTAGTGGCTGAGGTAGTGGACGTCGTGGATGGCGCAGTCGTCGCCGATGTCGCAGGAATGGATGGAGGAGTTCGTGATGCCGATGGGCAGGCGCAGGTCATGGAACTGGAGGCCGTTCTCGCTCACGCGGCCGATCCGGACGGTGCCATAGAACTTGTTGTTCTTGAGCATCTGGGGCAGGAACTCGTCCGTCACCCAGATCGTGTCCCAGCTGGCCGCCGTGTTGTCGTTCTTCACCAGACGCTCGATCTCGTCGCTGGTCAGGTGGCGCCAGCCGCCGCGCGGCTTGCGGACCTGCTTGTTGCGGATGTAGTACTTGTCCTTGCCATCCGGCAGATACTTGGGGTCGATCCAACCGTTGAACAGCTTTTCGTGGGAGAGAACGGTTACTTTTTCCATATGGTGGTTAGCTTGTTAAATCTTTCAAATTTACGGATTTCCCGTTTTTTCTCAAAGAGTTGGGACGTGTTTTTTTACCAGGGGGACCAGATAGCGCTTGAGCTCCGGGAAGACGGGCAGGTGGGCGCCGGGATAATAGAGAATCCGGTCCGGGTAATGCAGCTCGAACTCCGGGCCGCAATGTACCAGTTCATCCTCCGTAGCGAACATCCCGGCCGTCAGGGCGATCTCCTCGGGCGTAAGGCCCTCGAATTCGGTCCGTTCCAGGGCCTCGTAGGCATCGCAGATCTCCCCGGTCAGATGGAAACGCTCCGCCCCGTCGCGGCGGGGTGAGAGGTACTTCACTTCGCCGATCATCGTGCGCAGGAGGCGGGAGGGATGGAAATCGGGGTTGACGAGGAGTTTGCGGCGGCCGCGCAGCTTCTGGGCCCAGAAGCCGCCGAGCGAGAGCCCGACGACCAGGTCGGGCTCCAGCGCGGCGCATTCGCGCTCGAGGAGCGCGAGCGCGGCCGCCGGCTCGATCGGGACATCCGGCGCGACCACCTCGCAGGGTTTGAGCAGGATCCGCAGCGAATCCGCCATCTTGTAGGCGCCCGACGAGGCCAGTCCGTGGATGAAAAGGATTTTCATGGTGCAAATATACAAAATAATGTTCGCCGCATCTCCCGACGCAGCGAACACGCAATTCTAACCTAAAATTAAACCTATGAAAAAACTATTCGGTTCAACTAGGTAGCAAAGTCTGTGCCAGACCGGCCTTATTCGGCCAGTTTAATGGTGACAATCTTCACGTCCTGCAGCGGGCAGTCGCGGTTGTCTCTCGCGACGGCGGCGATTTTGTCGATCACATCGAGCCCTTCGATGGTCTCGCCGAACACGGTGTAGTCACCGTCGAGCTGCGCGCAGGAGACCGGGTTCTGCACCAGGTAGAACTGGGAGCCGGAGGATTCCTTATAAGGATTGACGGCGTCGCCGCGGCGCGCGGCCGCCAGGGCGCCCTTCTTGTGGGTATGCTCCGGGACGAATTCGGCCGGAATGGTGTAGTCCGGGCCGCCGGTGCCGAAACGGGTCTTGTTGGCGGGATCCTTCGTGAGCGGGTCGCCCGCCTGGATCATGAACCCGTCGATGACGCGGTGGAAGAGGATCCCGTCATAGTACTTCTCCAGGGCCAGCTTGGCGAAGTTCTCGCGGTGCTTCGGCGTGTCCGCATACAGTTTGACTTTGATGACACCCATCGAGGTGATGATGTCGAATACCGGCTCTTCCGGCAGTTTGGCGATTTTGTCCATCGTTCTTTGCGTTTGTTCCGCTGCGGCGATGGAGTCGGCGGCGGCTTTGTCCGCCTCGGCGGCAGCCTTCCTAGCGGCATTGTTGCCGCACCCGGCCAGCAGCGCCACGGCGCCCAGGCAGCAGAGGGAGATTGTTAAAATGCGTTTCATATAGCTTTTGAAGATTTGATTTCACGCCACGCGAACAGGGCGAAGACCCCGAGCAGCACCGTGCCCGCCGTCAGCTGCAGCCAGACGGGCAGCGAGCGCAGCCAGCATGCGTGTACCGCGAACATCGCGGCGGCCATCAGGAAGAACAGGCCGATGGTCTTCAGGTCATACGGGATGGGATACTTCTTCTGCCCGAGGAAATAGCTGATCAGCATCGACACGCCGTAGCCGGCGAATCCGCCCCAAGCGCAGGCCCAGTAGCCGATCTTCGGCACGAAGAGGATGTTGATGCCGACCATCACCGCCACGCCGATGGTGCTGATGATGGCGCCCCACCAGTTCTGGTCGGTGAGCTTGTACCAGAAGGACAGGTTGAAATACACCCCCATGAAGATTTCCGCCATCATCACGATGGGGATGACCCCGAGGCCCTCCCGATAACCTGCGCCGATGAAGCCCTGCAGCAGCGGCATGTAGAATACCACGGCGAGGAAGGCGAGCAGGGTGAAGATGATGAAATATTTGGTCCCGTCGGCGAGGGTCGCGGGAGAGTTCTTGTCCTTGTTGTCCGCGAAGACGATGGGCTCATAGGCATAGCGGAAGGCCTGCGTGAGCAGCGACATGATCATCGCCACCTTGACGCACGCCCCGTAGATGCCCAGCTGCACCAGGCCCTCCTCACCCGGCATCAGCTTCGGCAGCAGGATCTTGTCCGCCACCTGGTTGAGCACGCCGACCAGGCTGAGCAGCAGCAGCGGCCAGGAGTAGCCCAGCATCTGCCGGGCAAGCCCCTTGTCGAAGCCGTACGCGATGCCGCGGATCTCCGGGAGGAAGAGCAGCGAGACAAGCGTCGTGCAGACCAGGTTCGCCACGAAGATCAGCCCCACGCCGTAGTTGAAGCGCACGAAGAGGTCCTGCAGCGCCGGGATCTTGTCCATCACCAGGAAGATGAAGAGGTTCAGCAGGATGCTCGGGATGATGAAGGCGAACTTCAGCGCGACGAAGCGCAGGGGCCGGCGCTGCTGCCGCAGGCGGCTGAACATGATGGCCTGGAAGGCGTCCTGCGCCGTGATCAGCGCAAAGATGCCGATGTACTCCGGATGCGCCTCGTAGCCCATCGCCCCGGCGATCGGGTGCAGCAGCAGGAAGACCAGCACGAGGAAGCCCAGGCCCACGCCGCCCACCATCCGCAGGGCGTTGCTGTAGACCATCTTCTCGTCGGTCCCGGGCTTGCTGCCGAAACGGAACAGGGTCGTCTCCATCCCGAAGGTCAGCAGCGCCAGGAACAGCGCCGTGTAGGCGTACAGGTTCGTGACGATGCCGTAGCCGCCGCTCTCCGCAGCGATCTTGTAGGTGTACAGCGGCACCAGCAGGTAGTTCAGGAACCTGCCGACGATGCTCACCAGCCCGTAGAGCGCCGTATCCTTCGCGAGACTCTTCAGATTCATCTTACCGTCATGCCCGGCCTGAACGGGCATCTCCAACTGACAAATATACAAAAAATAATGGCTCGCGAAGTGCGAGCCATTTTCAGGATTTCGGGATTCGCCGGTCAAGCCGGCGAATGACGGATTTAGTCGTTCAGGGAGAAGCGACGGATCGCGACGACCTTGGCGTCCTTGTCGGCAGCGGCCAGGGCCTGGGCGACAGTCTTCTTGTCGTCGGCCATCTGGTACTCCTGCTCCATCAGGGTGTTCTCCTTGAGGAACTTCTGGACACGGCCGTTGGCGATGTTCTCGACCATCTGGGCGGGGAGGTTCGCAGCCTTCTCGGCGGAGACGGTCTTGATGATCTCGCGGGCCTGGGCGGCCTGCTTCGGCGTGATCCAACCCTTGGCGGTATTGGACTCGATGTGGTCCTCGCTGTCCACGTGGGCGGGGTTGATGCCGGCCTTCTTGAGGGCGGCGTCAACGGCCTTTTGGACCTGCTCTTCCTTGGTCTTCTCGACGGCGACCTTCTTCTCGTTCTCGAGCACCTCAGCGGGGCAGTCGGCCGGGGAGATGGCCACAGGGTTCATCGAAGCGACCTGCATCACGACACCCTTGGCGATGTCGGCGGGAACTTCCTTGTTGAAGCCCACGAGGGCGCCGAGCTTGCCGTTCAGCGTGTGGATGTACTCGACCACGAAGGGAGCTTCCACGATCGCATAGTAAGCGAGCACGTGCTTCTCACCGGTCTTGCCGGTCTGGGCCTCCACAGCCTCGGCCACGGTGTAGCCGTCCGCCATCTTGCAGGCCTTCAGGCCTTCGAGGTCGGCGGGGCAGTTCGCGATGGCCACGTCGGCGATCGCGTTGGCGAGGTCCTGGAAATCGGAGTTGCGGGACACGAAATCGGTCTCGCAGCCGAGGCAGACGAGGATCGCCTTGCCACCGGCCACGCGGGCCTTCACCGCACCCTCGGAAGTCTCGCGGTCAGCGCGCTTGGCGGCCACGAGCTTGCCCTTCTCACGGATGATGCCGACAGCCTTGTTGAAGTCGCCTTCGGCTTCCTCCAGGGCCTTCTTGCAGTCCATCATACCCGCGGAAGTCATCTTCCGGAGCTTCATTACATCTGCTGCAGTAATTGCCATAAAACTTTCTGTTTTTGGGATCCCCGATCAAGCCGGGGATGACGTTTATTACAAATGGATAACTATTCGGCGGCAGCCTCAGCCTCGGGCTTCTCCTCGGCATCCTTGCCACCCTTGCGGGCGCGGAGCTTGCGGGCAGCGGGCTTGGCAGCCTCTTCCACCACCTCTTCGACGACCTCCTTGTCCTTCTCGAGCTTACGCTCGTCAAGGCCTTCCTGGATCGCAGCGCAGAGGACGTTCAGAATGCACTCGATGGACTTCGTCGCATCGTCATTGGCCGGTATCACATAATCAATCGGGGTGGGATCGCAACAAGTATCAACCATTGCGAATACCGGAATGTTGAGGCGATTGGCTTCCTTCACCGCGTTGGCTTCCTTCTGCACGTCGATAACGAACAGTGCGGACGGGAGGCGGCTCATATCGCGGATGGAGCCGAGGTTCTTCTCGAGTTTGGCTCTCTGGCGGTCGACCTGCAGACGCTCGCGCTTGGCGAGTTTGTCGAAGGTGCCGTCTTCCTTCATCTTGTCGATGGTGGACATCTTCTTGACGGCCTTGCGGATCGTCGGGAAGTTGGTCAGCATACCACCGGCCCAGCGCTCCGTGATGGAGGGCATGTTGACGGCGGTGGCCTTCTCCTTGACGAGTTCCTTGGCCTGCTTCTTGGTGGCGACGAAGAGGATCTTACGGCCGGACTTGGCCAGCTGCTTCATCTCTTCGGCAGCCTCATCGATCTTGCCGATGGTCTTGTGCAGGTCGATGATGTGGATACCGTTCTTCTGATCGAAGATATACGGCGCCATCTTGGGGTTCCACTTACGGGCCAGGTGGCCGAAGTGAACACCTGCATCAAGCAATTCCTGGAAATTTGTACGTGACATTTGTTTGTCTGTTGTTTTGTTTTCTTAAAACTGTCCCCGGGCTCCGGGGTCTCTTTTCTTCAAGGCGGAGTAGCGGAAGGAGTCCGGTCTCCGACCTTTTCCGCAGCGTGGCAACTCCCCATCTCGGCCCTCGCGGGCACCGGAAGTTTTGAACCACGGCTGTGCCGTAAAACGGGCAGTAACTAACGTTTACTGAACTGGAAGCGGCGACGTGCACCCGGCTGACCCGGCTTCTTGCGCTCGACCTCGCGTGCATCGCGGGTGAGGAAACCGGCGGCCTTGAGCGCAGAACGGTAAGCTTCACGGTCCAGCTCG
>Ga0310696_10002351_pt1 | contig 25289 bp, 25 predicted proteins | sample AusTroGonzalo_MG_4_FD_203885 | JGI IMG/M metagenome (GOLD analysis project Ga0310696, IMG submission 203885) | Bovine rumen microbial communities from tropical cattle in Woodstock, Queensland, Australia - Gonzalo_02 (v2) (version 2) | ecosystem: Host-associated > Mammals > Digestive system >...
TTGCACTCCCCCACCCGCACATCCATGACCGCGAGTTCATACAGCAACAACTGAAGGAACTGGACCTACTGGAATTCATCCCTAATATCCAAACCAAAGACCAAGAATCATGATACCTTATAATTATATAGTAGTAGAAGGTTGCATCGGTGCAGGCAAAACCACCCTCACGAAGATGCTGGCACAAGATTACAACGCAGAACTGGTGTTGGAACGCTTCGCTGACAACCCCTTCCTGCCGAAATTCTACAAGGATCCGCTACACTATTCCTTCCCCGTAGAGATGACCTTCCTGATGGACCGCTACCAGCAGCTAAAAAGCCTGCTGTCGGCACGAGACCTGTTCACCGACTTCGTCATCGGCGACTATTTCATCGACAAGTGCATCATCTTCTCCAAAAACAATCTGCTGACGGACGAATACAACCTGTATAAGAACGTGTTCGACACCATATCGTCATTCCTGCCCAAGCCGGAGCTCATACTATATTTATATAATGATGCCGAGCATCTGTTGCGGAACATTGCAGCACGGGGGCGCGAGTACGAGAAGGACATCACCGCGGAGTATCTGAACAACATCCAGGACAGCTACATCTCCTATTTCAAGCAACACGCCACCATCCCTATTCTTCTGTTAGAGACAGCCAAGCTTGATTTCGTCAGAAACACAGAAGATTACGAGCGTATCAAACGGATTTTGGAGGTGCGTTACGAGTCTGGAATTCACCGCATCACCTTCTGAAAAATGAGCCCGTTTCATATTTTTTTTCAAAGGCGGTGAAACCAATCTTTTTTTTTACTACTTTTGCCTGCAATTTTTACAATGGTAAATAAGAAATAAAAACATATAAAAGTTATGAAGACCAGAGCTTTAATCAGTACACTATTAGTCCTCATCGTTGTCGTTTTGGCCATTTTTGCCGCCAGAAGCATCATGCGTCCGGAAAAATTCAGACAAACCTACGAGGACCGCAAAACACTCAATGTCGATAACCTGAAGACCATCCGCTGCGCGCAGACCATCTACAAGAACGTGTTCAAGGTTTACGCCTCCGACATCGACTCGCTGGTGGATTTCGTCAACAACGGCCAAGTGGAAGTGGAAAAGACCGTTGGTAACTTCCCTGACACCATGAGCCAGGAACAGGCATTCAAATTGGGCCTCATCAAGAAACAGATCGTCAAGATCCCCGCTATTGACAAGATGCTTGAGCTGGACCCCAACCTTACCCGCGAGAACTTCAAGAATTTCCAATACATTCCTTACAGCGACAAGGAGAAATATGAAATCCAGACGGGTTCAATTGCTTCTAAAACGTATGAGATTCCGGTTTACAGAATTGATGTCTCATTAGACCAGATCCTTGTCAACATGGACAGAAGCATTACTCCGGAGAACGCTGGCGTGTTCAGCAAATTCTGGAACAAGATTTTCTATAACAACCTGGCAGAAGAAGACCAATACAAGTCACAATACGGTGACATCTACATGGGCTCCCTCACTGAAGCCAGCACAGCAGGCAGTTGGGAATAATCAAAATGGACACATTCATATCTACTTATTATAAAAAATCCATTCGGCTGACCCCGGATGGATTTTCACTTTTTAAACAAAGTGAGAATGGCAAGATGGTGCGCAAAGACTATCCTGCCGGTGAAAACGTATTGTTAACCACCATCGCTCCTGAGTTTTTCGGAATGGATGCCGCTGACATGCAGCCGGTTGATGTCATCGTGGGCACGCACGTACCCATGCTTGTGCCGGATGTTATATATGACGACAGCAAGGCGAAGGATTACCTGAGCATGCAGTTCGACCTCACGCACTATGGCCAGCATTTCAGCGACCAGTTGGGGCACTACCGCTCCCTTTATTTCCTCACGCAGAATGAGTATGACACTGTCAACCAGTTGCCGTGCATTCCACATTTCACCAGCGAAGGCACTTTGCTGTATCGTTTTCTGAGTGAAAAAGGCGAAAAAGAGGCAGTATTGCTCTCCATCAACGAGCATTATGTGGATGTGATGGCCATGCACGGCGGCGAGCCCTCTTTCGTGAACCGGCTCACCCGCACCGAGAACGTGGACATCCTGTATTACACCTTGAACTGCATGCAGCAGTTCGGGCTCGCCTCCCCCACTCTTTTTGTGCAATATTTCAGCGACAACAACAAGAAACTCAACGATTTGCTGAAGAAATACCATCAGAACGTCGTAATCCTGTAATATCATGAGAATCATCAGCGGCAAGAACAGAGGCAGGCAGATTATTGCCCCCGATAACCTACCGGTAAGACCGACCACGGACATGGGGAAAGAGAGTTTGTTCAACATCTTGAACAACTATTTCTACTTTGACCGTGTGAAGGTACTGGATTTGTTCTCGGGCACGGGCAACATAGCCTACGAATTTGCCTCGCGCGGCGCCGTGTCTGTCATTGCCGTGGATTCCGACCAACGTTGCACGAATTTCATCAAAAAGACCATTGAAAAGCTTCAATACCAGAACATGGCGGTAATACGTCAAGATGCCTTCGCATACACAGTCGCCTGCCGGCAGAAATTCGACATCATCTTTGCCGATCCTCCCTACCAGATGGAGAACATCGACAAGATCATCAAGAATGTCTTCGATAATGAATTATTGAACCCGGACGGATGGCTGGTGCTGGAGCACTCGCGCGAGCATGATTTCTCCGAAAATGAGCATTTCTATCAGCATCGCAATTACGGGAAAGTGAATTTCTCCTTTTTTGTCAACATGACCGAGGAAGAAGGAAAGGAGGCGGAAGATGAATGACAAGAAGTATTTGATAGTGGGTTTGGGCAATGCCGAGCAGAAATACGCCGGCACGCGTCACAACTACGGCTTTGAAGTCGTAAATGCCTTGGCCAAGAAGTTGGGCGCGGAATTCAAGACGGACAAGTTAGCCTATGTGGCACGTGCCATGTACAAGGGCCGCACTCTGGTGATGCTGATGCCCACCACGTACATGAACCTGAGCGGCAAAGCGGTCAAATACTGGCTTACGGGCGAGGACGTGCCCGCTGACCACTGCATGGTGATATGCGATGATCTGGATTTGCCGGTCGGCAGTTTCAAGATCAAGCCCAAGGGCGGCGGTGGCTCGCACAACGGGCTTAACAACATCATCGAGATGCTGGGGAACGGCAACTTCCCGCGCCTGCGTTGCGGCATTGGCAAAAATTTCGCACAGGGCTACCAGATCGACTATGTGTTGGGGCGTTTTGACAGCGAAGAGCTCAAGCTCGTGGAGCCTTGCATTGAGCAGGCCGCCGAAGCGTGCCTGTCGTTTGCCACAGCCGGATTACAACGCACCATGAACCAGTTCAACACCCAAAACAGTCCAAATAAAGAAAAAGAACAAGAAAAATCAGAACAATGAATATGATGAAAAAGATTTTATTGCTTGCTCTGTTGGCAACAAGCATCGCTTCTGTCTCCGCACAGAAATGGTATCAATATGGTTTTAAAGTCGGCACCAGCTTCCCGGTGGAGCGGAATTATTCGAACAATGGAGATTATCTGAGCGGTCTGCGCAATGCAGACTTCGGTATCTTTTTCCGTGCGGGCAAGTACGTGTACGCGGAGGTTGGCTTTGGATACGCCTTCTACAAATGCGACTTCGACTTATTGACATCCGACACTTCTGCCCTGTATCGCGATCAGCGCGTCAAGTTGCATTATCTGCAGGTTCCGGTCAAAATCGTGGGAAATATTGATCTGAGCAGATCGGTTGCATTCCTGCCCTACGCCGGTGTCATCTACCAACCTCTTGTCAAGGTGAAGGACAACAACATCGGATTCAGCATGCAGAATCTCACGACTAATCCTGTGCTGGTCACCACCGGCTTTGACATAAAGTTCGGGCCTATCGTATTGGGTGTCAATTATCGTTATTCCATCCATAAATTCTTCCAAAACAAGGATGGCAAGCACCCGCAATACATCAACATATGCGCAGGCGTTCAATTGTAATAAGCTGAAAATCAAAGCAAAATAAAAAATAAGCTATTAAAAACGCTGTTAAGAGAAAAAAGACTATCTTTGCAGCGCTTTTAAGCAAGGGAGCATAGCTCAGCTGGTTCAGAGCACCTGCCTTACAAGCAGGGGGTCACAAGTTCGAATCTTGTTGTTCCCACCAACTTGAAAATGACGCCTGCGGAAACGCGGGCGTTTTTTTGTTGGAAATATTATACTAAGTTGCCCATACGTACCGACGCCCAAGAATTCCCCTTCTATTTTAGAAGGGGTAGCCGCAGGCTGGGGTAGTAATATCAAGAATCGGAATACCTTAAAAAAAAACGCTCACTGCGAACAGTAAGCGTTTTGGTTTCGTGGAGCATACGGGAGTCGGACCCGTGACCTCCTGACTGCCAGTCAGACACTCTAGCCAACTGAGCTAATGCCCCATCAGTTAACGGCTGCAAAAATACACTTTTTTTTGATTCCTGCCAGCTGCTGCATTAAAATTATTTTCTATGTAAATATTACATATATAATACAAAAAAAATTCGTACATTTGCCACCCTGAAAAATCAGAGACGACAACAAACAACTTAATAATTAATAACTAGTTAAATTCAAAAATTATGGCATTTAAAGGAGCTTTAATCATTGACACTGAAAAGTGTAAGGGTTGTGCGGTCTGTATTACCGGATGTCCGCAAAAACCCGCCTGCATCGCGCTTTCCAAGAAGGTTAACGCAAAGGGTTACAACTATTTGGAGATGGTCAACGAGGATGCCTGCATCGGCTGTGCAAGCTGTGCAGTGATCTGCCCTGACGGCGTCATCGAAGTTTATCGCGCAAAAGTCGACTAATCCCATCCAATCGTAGAATTCAAACAACAATTAATTAAATCACTATCAAAATGGCAAAAGAATTAGTATTAATGAAGGGAAACCAAGCCATTGCTGAGGCAGCCATCCGTTGTGGCTGCGACGGCTACTTTGGTTATCCTATTACGCCGCAATCTGAGGTGCTGGAGCACCTTATGGCAGAAAGACCATACGACCCGAATTCCCCGGCCTACACTGGCATGGCAGTGCTGCAAGCAGAAAGCGAGCTGGCATCCATCAACATGGTTTATGCTGGCGCATCCACTGGCAAGCGCGTCATGACCTCCTCCTCTTCTCCTGGTTTCTCCCTGATGCAGGAGGGTTTGTCCTACATCGCAGGCGCAGAGCTTCCCGCATTGTGCGTGAACGTGGTGCGCGGCGGCCCAGGCCTCGGTACTATCCAACCTTCCCAGTCTGACTACTTCCAGACCACCAAGGGCGGCGGTCACGGCGACTACCGTCTGATTACGCTGGCTCCCGCTTCCGTGCAGGAAATGTACGACTTCGTGGAACTCGGCTTCGACTTGGCATTCAAATACAGAAACCCTGTCGCCATCCTTTCCGATGGTGTCATCGGCCAGGTGATGGAGAAAGTCATGGTTGACGACTACAAACCGCGCTGGACGGACGAATATATTGAGAAGACCTGTCCGTGGGCTGCCACAGGACATCGTTCTACAGGCAAACACAGAATTGTCACTTCTCTTGAACTTGAAGCTCTCAAGCAAGAGGCCATCAACGACAGAATCCAGGCCAAATACAGAAAATGCGAAGAGGAAGACGCCCGTTATGAGGCCATCCAATGTGATGACGCCGAATATCTGTTCGTCGCTTACGGCTCCGCAGCCCGTATTTGCATGAAGTCCATCGAGCTGGCCCGCGCCGAAGGCATCAAGGTCGGTTTGGTGCGCCCCATCACGCTGTGGCCGTTCCCGACCAAGGCAGTTGCCGAAATCGGTGGTCGCATGAAGAAGATCCTCAGCGTGGAGATGAACGCCGGTCAGATGATCGAAGACGTGAAGCTGGCTGTTGGCTGCAACGTGCCTGTTGAGCACTTCGGCCGTTACGGCGGTGTCATCCCGACTCCTGTCGAGATTCTGGACGCTTTGAAAAAAATGATTAAATAATTTAATGTATTTGAAATTATGACAAGAGAAGATATAATCAAACCCGAAAATTTAGTGTACAAACGCACTCCGGTTCTCACGGATGCAACGATGCACTATTGCCCAGGTTGCGGTCACGGCGTCGTTCACAGAATCATCGCTGAAGTGATTGAGGAAATGGGCATCCAGAACAATGTCATCGGTATCTCCCCGGTCGGCTGTTCTGTGTTGGCATACAACTATTTTGACGTGGACTTCGTGGAAGCCGCCCACGGCCGCGCTCCCGCGTGCGCATCCGCCATCAAGCGCCTTCGTCCCGAAACCTTCGTGTTCTCATACCAAGGCGACGGTGACTTGGCATCCATCGGTTGCGCAGAAGTAATGCACGCCTGCAACCGTGGTGAAAACATCACCATGATTTTCATCAACAACGGTATCTACGGTATGACCGGCGGTCAGATGGCTCCCACCACCCTCGAGGGTATGGAGACCGTGACCTGTCCTTACGGCCGTGATCCGAAAATCATGGGACACACCATGCGCCTCACCGAGATGTTGGCACAGCTGCCCGGCACCTATTTCGTGACCCGTCAGGCTGTCTATACACCCGCTCTCGCCCGCAAGTGCAAGAAAGCCATCCGCATGGCCTTCGAAAACCAGAAGCTCAACAAGGGCGTTTCCTTCGTGGAAGTGACCTCCAACTGTAACTCCGGTTGGAAGATGACTCCGGTGCAAGCCAACCAATGGATGGAAGAGAACACCCTCAAATACTTCCCGCTGGGCGACATGAAGGTTGACGGCAAGTTCGATCCCAAATTCATCGAGAGAGTCGGCACATTCGATCAACCGAATGAGACCATCTTCTCATTGAGAAAAAAATAATAACCTAAAATTCACAAAGACATGACAGAAGAAATAATTATAGCAGGCTTCGGCGGTCAAGGTGTGCTCTCAATGGGTAAGATCCTGGCTTACGCCGGCATTATGCAAGACAAGGAGGTCAGCTGGCTTCCTTCCTACGGTCCTGAAATGCGTGGTGGTACGTCCAACGTAACCGTTATTTTAAGCGACGAGCGTATTTGCTCTCCTTATCTTAACCAGTTCGACACCGCCATCATCCTGAATCAGCAGTCCATGGACAAATTCGAGTCCTCAGTGAAACCTGGCGGTCTGTTGATTTACGACCCGAACGGTATCACCAACCATCCTACTCGTAAAGACATCAATATCTATCAAGTTGCTGCTGCCGACAAGGCCAACGAGTTGGGTATTGCCAAATTGTTCAACATGATCGTGTTAGGTGGCTTCCTCGCAGTGAAACCGCTTGTGACACCGGAAATGTTGCACAAAGGCTTGCAGAAATCCCTGCCAGAACGTCACCACCACCTCATTCCGAAGAACGAGGAAGCAGTTGAGATTGGCAAGGGCATTCTCAAACCGTATCACACCTTATAATCGGTTTTCCGGTTATGAAAAGCGGCGATCCTTTCGGACCGCCGCTTTTGTTTTAGGACATTCCCTTTACAGACTGGCGGTGAGTATTTCCACGATATCCTTCTCCGTGAGCGGCGCATAGGCGTTCTCAAGGCCTTCGTTGACGGCGATGTGGTGCGCCATCTCGCCGATGCGACTGTCGTCGATGCCCACTTCACGCAGGTGCATCGGAATGCCGATGCTCTCGAAGAACTTGTATGTCTCGTCGATGGCTTTGTTGGCAATCTCCCACTTGTCGAGATTCGGGTCAATACCAAATACATTAATGCCATATTTCACAAAACGCGGAAGGGTGCGCTCGTTGAGAATGTGGCGCATCCAACGCGGGGTGATGATGGCCAGCCCTTCGCCGTGGGTGATGTCGTAGTAGGCGCTGAGGGCGTGCTCAATACCGTGACACGGCCAACCTGACGGACTATTACCGAGTGCGAGAATTCCGTTGCAGCCGTAGGTGCAAGCGAGCATCATCTCAGCACGGGCGGTGTAGTCCTCGGGGTTCTCTATGCACTTGCGTCCATTCTCCATCAAGCTGCGGAACATTGACTCACAGAAACCGTCATTGAGTAATGTGGCGTCCTCGACAAAATACTGCTCTATCGTATGGTTCATCGCGTCGGCAATACCGGCAGCGGTATGCTTGCGGCTGACGGTAAAGGTATATTCCGGGTCGAGCAGCGAAGTGTGCGGGAAAAGATGACGATCGAGATAGCCAATCTTGTCGTTGGTCTCGGTGCGGGAGATGACGCCACCGCAGTCGTATTCGCTGCCAGTGGCGGCCAATGTGATGATATCCACGATAGGCAATGCGGCTTGCGCTTTCACCTGGTATGAAATGAGGTCCCACGGGTCGCCATCGTAGCAGGCACCGGCAGCGATGGCCTTCGAGCAATCGAGCACCGAGCCACCGCCCACGGCGAGGATGACATCGATCTTGTGCTCCTTGCAGAGACGCACGCCGTCAAGCACGCTGGGGTCGTATTTCGGATTGGGTTCGATACCGGAAAGTTCTACAATTTCATAGTCTTTCAGCAGTTCCAGCACCTTCTGGTAAAGGCCGATTTTCTTGATACTTCCTCCACCGTAGGTCAATAATATTTTCTTTCCGAACTGCGCCATCACGCTGGGCAGTTTCTCCACAACGCCCTTGCCGAAGATGAGACGTGTCGGGGTTTGATAATCGAAATTTTGCATATTGTTATGTTTTAATTGTTATTGAGCACAAGCATTCAGCCCCAATCAGCACGAAGCGAAAATCAAAGTGATACATTTATTGGCTTTCCGCTTTTGCAGGCAAAAATACAAAAAAAGTCGCGGTCCAAAGACCGCGACTCTATGATTATTTTTTCGTTAACGGGTTACCGCCCGGGTTGCTTTCCAGAATCCAGTCTGCGGCAGTCTCAATGATATTGTCCTTACCTTGAGCCACAGCGGCCGGATCAAGAAGAACGCGCACTTCAGGCGGCACGCCATTCTCGTAATTACCACCGTCGAGAGCAATAGAACGGGAGCAGCTGAACCGGTAATTCCATCCGTTAGGCAGCAGCCCGCCGTTAGGCATTCCCGTGCCGCCACCCGTATAGTCTCCAAACAACTTCACATTGTCAAAAGCCTGTGTACAAATGGCGAAATAGGAAGTCGCACTGAAGGAACCGCGGTCAATCAGCACAGCTATCGGTTTGGCATATGGGGTTTCCAACATACTCTTAGCAGGTGCGTACATCGTAACCGGATTGGTGAATTCATTGTGTCCGGGGCCGGCTTTGTGCTGCACTGAGTATAGCGGCTGCCCATGACAGTCGAGAATGCTGATCAGTTTCGTGATGTTCTGGTCGCTGCCACCGCCGTTCTGTCTCAAGTCCAAGACAATACCGCTGCAGTTGCTGTAACGGTCCAAGATATAGCGCAAATCATTTTCGCTGATATTATTGCCAAATGAGCTGTAACGCACGTAGGCCACCTTGCCGTCGCGGATGGCATTATGGGCAAGATATCCCGTAATATGCTCGTTCACAGTTAAATAGTTTCGCCGCACTAAATCAGCATTGAAATTGCTGTTGTTGAGGCTCCAATAGAACATGGTATCACTGAATCCGTAATCGAAACTTGACGTCAGGTCAGTGTGCCCATCATGCAAGGTGTTGAGCATGGCGGCACATACCCGGAAAAGACTGTCCTCGCTCATCTCGTCGTTCACCAATGGGCGATATACTGTGTAAACGGAATCCCAGTCCACACCTTTGACATCAAAGAAAATATATTGCTGGTCAACTTTGCTCCAAAGATATTCGAACACATTAACTGGATTTGAGGGTTCGTCTTTCTCCATTAAAATTCGGTTGCAGGAAGAAAATGCAACAGCCAGCAGACATAAAAGAAGGATATTTATTTTTTTCATATTGCTTTGAAATTACAGTTTGAACATAAATGAAACATAAAAAGTGTTAAAGGCATTGGAATAGCGGTAGGTTCCTTTCTTTCCAGTGGTCAGGAAATCCCAATGGTATCCGAATGTGAAGATGTTGCCATTACGCAAGTTGACATTAAAACCGAGATCAGTATCGAAGCCCGGGAAGGGTTTGAATATCGGTTCGTTGTTGCCCAGCAACGTGCGCAAGAGGCCTCTATCTTTGGGCAAATCCTGCACGTATGCGAACTGCGGGCGCGAGGCAATGGCGAGAACGGGCAACGAACACTTGAAGAAAGCCGTCATCCACGGGTGGGTTGCGTCATTTTTATCGTAAGCAAAATCGCACTGTGCCAATGCTACGGCATTAAGGTTTCCAAATACCGAAAAGCTTGTGGAGGCGTTGCCCAACACGGGTATTTGCTTAAAGTCAAAGAGTGTAGTCACGGAAGCGCCCGCCCATAAATGCCAGCGACTGTCAGAGGGCTTCAGGCAACTGTAGAGGTATTCAAAACCAGGCCCCGCAGCGGTTTGTTTGCCCGACGGGGATATGAGCGTGCTTTTACCCCACATGAAGTCGAAATGGATGTGGTTGCGACCCCATTCATCGGTAAAACCGAAGGTATAGTCCTGGTTGAAACCTTTGTACACGAATGGAACAGTGCTTCTGTCCAAGCAGGTGACAGTCCCCAAGTCAACTCGAAAGTCAAGCCAAAATGAATTGGGTGTTTTCTCTTTCTGATTTTTTTCTTTGGTTTTTTGTGCAAAGCCCATGCCGCACAACGAAACCAACAGAGCTAAAATAGTTACTCTTTTAAATAAACTGCAAAATTTCATACGCATAAATGGTTTTGTAGTATGTTAAGGTTAATATTTTTAAATGCAAAGATACAAAAAGCACTAGCGAATCATAGGTTCAGCAATTTCCTTTCCACGGCAGAAGCGGTGGACAATCTGGCGATCGTCGCCCAGATAGACATACCGTTCCAAACGTTCGAGCAGGGAATAGTTGTCGTGATTCAGGTCGCAATCGTCAATGACTAGCGCGTCGAATTCATAGCCAGGCTCGAAACTGCCCACCTTTCCGAAGAAATGTCCTGCGGATTTGGTGGCCATCCAAAATGCCTCGGAAAGGGTTAGAAACCGCCGTTCACGATTCCGCTGATAGTGCAGCTTGCTCATCTGGATGGCATAGACCATTACTCGGAAGATGTTCAGGTCATGGCCGCCACTGACATCGCTGCCGAGGCCCACGCGAATTCCCTCTTCAAGGAAGTGCCGGATGGGTGCAATACCTGTTGTTACATTGAGATTTGATGTGGGACAGTGGGCTACCATCACGTCATTCCGTTTCATCAGCTCCAGTTCCACACCTTCGGTATATACGCAGTGGGCCATCACCGTGGGCATCTGCCCAAAGAGGCCGTAACGGTTGTATGCGTCTCCGTAGCAGGTGCTTTCCGGCTCCAACGTCTGCACGAGTGCAATCTCGTCTCTATTCTCGGAAAGGTGTGATTGCACAGGCAGGTGGTATTTGGCTGCCAACTCGCCACAGGCACGGAGCATTTCCGGCGTACAAGACGGGATAAAGCGGGGTGTTATAATCGGTCGTACCAACGCATCGGGCTGGTTGAATTCATCAATCAGCGCTTTATACCCTTGTGTCATCTCCCCTACCGACTCCGAAAGTCCTTCGGGACAATTGCAGTTCATGCCTACCTTGCCCACCAAGGCTCCCATGCCGGCTTCTTGAAACAGATGCATCAGCACGCGAGTACTTTCCGTATGAATGGTGGCAAACACACAGGAACGCATGGTGCCGAAGCGCCACAGGTCATGGACAAAGCGGCGGTACATCCGCTCGGCGTATTCTGTGTCTGCATACTTCGTCTCCTCCGGAAAAGTGTAATTCTGGAGCCACGGCAACAGTTCCAAGTCCATGGCAATACCCTGATTACGATACTGCGGGGCATGCACATGCATGTCGTTCATGGCAGGGATAAGCAGGCGATTACCGAAATCGGTCACCGGGCAATCTGCAAATTGGTCTGGCAGTTCACGATAAACGCCTTCAATCCTGCCGTTTTGCACTGCAATATAGCCATGTGGCACGACTTCGAACCGATGGTTCTCCGGTGTAAAGATGATATTTGCGCGATAGATATGTGTCGAAATACCTGTTTGTTCCATCCTTTTTTCCGTGTTTTTTCGCGGTGCAAAAATACGATTATTCATTGTATGACGTACATTTCCGGAAAAACAACCAAACAATTCCGCAATTCAGTTTTTATCTGGAACTCGGAATTGGCATGGAACGATTCTCCTGTTGGCTGTCAATATAGTTCAAGAATGCCTGGTTGACGAGGCGAGTGCCGCCGGGTGTCGGATAATGGCCCGTGAAGTACCAGTCGCCAGGATGGTTGGGACAAGCCTCGTGCAATCCCTCAATGCTCTGGAAAACAAGTTCGATAGAAGCCTCCATGCCTTCAGGACGGAGCATCTCCACAATTTTGCGGTTGATTTCCTCAATAGTGAAGGGTTCGTACAGGGCTCGGACGCAGTTATGCATCTCCTCTTTGGGCTTCTGCAGTTCACGCTTGCAAGCCATATACGTGTCGTTGACTAATTGCCACATACCCCGTTCCTCAATAAGTGCAATCGTGGCACGGAAAGCGCAAAACTCTTCGAGACGGGACATGTCGATGCCGTAATAGTCAGGGTATCGGATTTGCGGTGACGAGCTGACCATCACGATTTTCTTGGGGTGCAGACGGTCAAGAATCTTGAAAATACTCTCTCTCAGTGTGGTGCCGCGTACAATACTGTCATCGATGATGACGAGGTTGTCTTTGTAGGGTCGCAACGAGCCGTAACTTATGTCATAGACGTGGGCGGCAAGGTCGTTGCGTTCGCTGTTGTCGGCAATAAAGGTGCGCATCTTGATATCCTTCCAAACCACCTTTTCGGTGCGTATCTCATTATGAAGCTTTCGGAATCCGTCCGTCATGCCATAATATGCAACCTCTGCCGTGTTAGGAATGTACGAAAAAACGGTATTTTCCACATCGCCGTCGATGGATTTCAGGATAGCGGGAATCAGTTGTTCGCCCAGGCGTTTGCGCTCCTGATAAATATCGCGGTCGGACCCCCGGCTGAAGTAGATTCGCTCGAAAGAGCAAGCACTATACTTAAATTGAGCATTTGCAGCCGTCTTTTCCTCTCCAAGAATCTGCTTCAAACTAAAATCGCCGTTGCGACGTACGATGAGAGCCTGACCGGGTTGTAATTCATGGATGTCCTCACATTGCAGGTCGAAGGTGGTTTGCAGAACAGGACGTTCGCTGGCCAAAGCCACAATCTCGTCATCGTGATAATAGAATGCAGGGCGGATGCCCCAAGGGTCGCGCATAGAGAACAGCTCTCCACTTCCGGTCAGCCCACACATCACGTAGCCTCCATCGTAATGACTCATCGTGGTTTTCAGCACATTGGCCATCTCCACATGGTCCTCGATGTATTGCGTGATGTCCGTGCCCTCCAGACCATGCTCTTTGGCCTTGACGAACCATCTTTCCACCTCGCGATCCAAACGGTGTCCCATCAATTCAAGCGTTATGTATGTGTCGCCATAGACTCGCGGCGACTGTCCCTGTGCGGTCAGGAACTGGAAAACTTCCTCAACGTTGGTCATGTTGAAGTTGCCGCACAGACAGAGGTTCTTGGCACGCCAGTTGTTACGACGCAGGAAAGGATGCACGAACGTCAGACCGCTCTTGCCAGTGGTGGAATAGCGCAAATGCCCCATCAACAACTCTCCGGACATCTCTTCCGTCACCTTTGAAAATATCTTGGTGATAGCGTCCTTGCCCTCAGCCTTTTCTCGGAACATATACTCCGTGCCAGGTTCATTGGTCAGACTGACTGAGGCGATACCTGCTCCTTCCTGGCCGCGATTGTGCTGTTTCTCCATCATCAGATAGAGCTTGTTGAACCCGTAGGCCCACGTGCCGTATTTTTTCTCGTAGTAATCCAGCGGCTTCAGCAGGCGGATCATTGCCACGCCGCATTCATGTTTCAACGGTTCCATATTAGATGCAGGCTTTAATGAACGACATGAACAGAGGATGCGGATGAAGCACGGAAGACGAGTATTCGGGATGGAATTGTGTGCCGATGTACCAGCGCTTTTCCGGAATCTCCACAATCTCCACCAAATTGGCAGCAGGATTGACACCCACGCACTTCATTCCTTTAGATTCGTATTCCTCTTTGAATGCATTATTGAATTCATAGCGGTGACGATGGCGCTCGAAAATGGAGAATTGGGCGTTGAGAATTGAAAATTGGGAGTTGTGATAGGCATCAAAAACCCTGCTTCCTTCACGCAGTTTACACTCGTATGCGCCCAGTCGCATCGTACCGCCCATCTGGGTAATATTTTTCTGCTCTTCCATGATGTCAATGACATTATGGGGGGTGTTTTCGTCCATCTCGGCACTGTTGGCATCTTGGTAGCCTAACACATTGCGGGCAAACTCAATCACCATCATCTGCATACCCAAGCAGATGCCAAACGTGGGAATATCGTGGGTACGGGTATATTCAGCCGCGATAATCTTTCCCTCAATGCCGCGCTGCCCAAAGCCCGGGCAGATGACGATACCAGCCATGCCGGCGAGTTTCCCGGCCACATTCTCTTTGGTAATTTCTTCGCTATTGACAAAATGGAGCTTGGCTTTCACATCGTTGTATATGCCGGCCAAATTCAAGCTCTCCCGGATGCTCTTGTAGGCATCTTGCAAGTCGTACTTACCCACCAGCGCGATGTGCACCTCGCGCGTAGCATTGCGCTGTTTGTCAAGAAAATCATGCCAGGGTTTCATCTCGGGTGTCTCCCCTACAGGGATACCTATTTTTCGCAGAATTGCCGCATCAAGTCCTTGGTGCTGCATGCTTACGGGCACCTCGTAGATACTGGGCATATCCTCGCTCTGGACCACGCATTCCAGATCGACGTTGCAGAAAGAGGCCACCTTCATGCGGACGTGGTCGTCCAGATGCCGTTCCGTGCGCAACACAAGGATGTCCGGCTGGATACCCATTCCTTGTAATTCTTTCACGCTGTGTTGGGTCGGCTTCGTTTTCAGCTCATCGGCCGCCTTCAGATAAGGCACGTAGGTCAGGTGAACGCACACGGCGTTTCGTCCCAGTTGCCAACGTAGTTGTCGGATGGCCTCCATGAACGGCGCACTCTCGATGTCGCCGATGGTGCCACCCACTTCAGTAATCACAAAGTCCAGTTGCTCATCCTTTTCATCCTCCCGCAACATTCTGCGTTTAATCTCGTCCGTGATGTGCGGCACCACCTGGATTGTCTTGCCCAGATAGTCGCCGTGACGCTCTCGGTCAATGACGGTTTTGTAGATTCGTCCTGTGGTAATCGAATTGTTGCGTGTGGTGTGTATGCCCGTAAACCGTTCATAATGTCCCAAGTCGAGGTCGGTTTCCATACCATCGACGGTCACATAGCACTCGCCGTGCTCGTAGGGGTTCAGCGTCCCCGGGTCGATGTTGATATACGGATCGAATTTCTGAATGGTGACTTTGTAGCCGCGTGCCTGCAGCAACTTACCGATGCTGGCGGAAATAATGCCTTTCCCTAATGAAGAGACCACACCGCCTGTGACGAAGATGTACTTGGTGTCCATAAAAATTATCCTTTTTATGGGCTGCAAAAATAAAAAAAATACGAAATAATTACAGGGTTTCCTCTTTCTTTTCAGAATTCGTCTGATTCTCAGGCTGCTCGTTAGTCTTAGCGTACTTATATCGGCGGATCTTCTGCGTGGCCGTCTTCTCGAACGGATCTTTCATAGCCTCCACCTTGTCGATCTTGGAATTCTTGCCCACCGCTTTATTGACAAACTCCTGCACGGATTTCTTCAACTCATCCAACTTTTCGAAGAACTGGTCTTCCTGCTCCTGATTCCAGTTAAGCACGTTGTCATCAAACTTGACCAGCGCCACCAGAGAGCCATGATCTTCCATCACGAGCGATTCATTCACGCCTTCCATGTTGTTGATCACCATCTCAATCTCTTCAGGATAGATATTCTCACCGGAAGCGCCCAGAATCGTGTTGTTTAAACGGCCTTTGATATAGTAATAGCCATTTTTGTCCACAATGGCAATGTCACCAGTGCGGAACCAGCCATCTTCGTCCAGCACCTGGATCGTACGCTCGGGATCTTTGTAATAGCCCATCATCACATTATCGCCACGGCACACGATCTCACCTTCTCCAGTCTTGTAGTCCACATTATCCAGACGTATCTCCACCTTGTAGGAGGCTACGCCGATGGAGCCCAGACGCTTGCGCTTGTTCACCATCACATTACAGACGAGAGGAGCCGTTTCCGTGAGGCCATAGCCCACTGCATACGGGAAGCGGCACTTGATGAGAAACTCTTCCACCTTGGGATCGAGTTTGGAACCGCCGACACCGAAAAAGCGCAACTTGCCACCGAAAGTGCTGACCAATTTTTTGCCAATGAACCAATACAGAATCCTTGGCAGATGTTGATCCATCCATTTCAACAAACGGCTCTTGTTGATGGTGGGGACAATGCTGTTATGATAAATTTTCTCAATGATGAGCGGGACCGACAGCATGATGGTGGGTTTTACCTTGTGCATAGCCGGCAGCAACAATGATGGTGTGGGCGGCTTGGAGAGATAATAGCAGCACGCTCCCACGTACATGGAGTAGAGGCTCGATACGCACATTTCATAGGCATGCGCCATCGGCAGGATGGAAAGGAATCTGTCGTCTTTATACGAAGGCTGTGCCTTGAATGAGGCAACCAGATTGTGGCAGATGTTGCGATGGCTGAGCATCACACCCTTGGCCTTGCCTGTGGTGCCTGACGTGTAGATGATGGTTGCCAAATCCTCCGGTTGCGGGTCTTTCACCCAACCGTTGCACTGGAAATCCTCTTTTCTACGTTTGATGAACTCCAGAGACTCAATGTCCACCACGAGAGTGAGTTTGTCAATGCACTCTTGGCTGAGCTTGTACATCAGTTTTTTGGAAACAAAGATGACTTTGCTCTCGGAATGGGTCAGGATATTGGTGATTTCATTTTCAGAACTGTCGGGCAGAATGGGAATAGCCACACGCCCGAAGGCTGCCGCTGAGAAAAACGCCAGCGTCCAGTTCGGCATGTTCTGTGATAAAATAGCCACTTTGTCACCAGCACTGATGCCAAAGCGTGACATTCTCATGGAGAGCATATTGCACTTTTCGCCGAAGCTGGCATAGGTGTATTTCTGTCCGCCATCCACAAATTGGGACATCGTGCGGTCCCAGTAATGGGAAGTAGTGTACTCGAGCACTTTGTGCAATGTGGTACAGTAGTTCTCGCGGAATTTCTTGCGTTCTTTATAGGGGGATTTGATTGTTTTTGCCATAGTATTTATTTATTGTTGAGACGCACGGCCGTGCGTCTTTACTTTAATGTTAGTCGTAGCAATAGCCACTGCGATTACGGCCTTTGAGGCCCATAGTGGAATAGTGTTCCTGGATGCGTTGAAGGTCGGCATTGGCATCATTGGTCAGCGGCCACTCTTGCCCCACGGTGATTTCCTTGCGTCCCCAGTCGTAGTAGCCCACATAGACACGGGCACCAGTCTGCTTGGCAATCAGGTGGAAACCGGTCTTCCATTTTTTCACCGGTTTGCGCGTCCCTTCCGGGGCGATGGCCAGATGGAAAAACTCATTTTCATTGAAAGTCTGTATGATACTGCGAATGGAGCTGGCAGCATTGCTGCGGTCAACGGGCACGCCGCCCAATGCGCGCAAGATGGGACCGAGTGGCCAGAAGAAGAACTCCTTCTTGATCATGATGTGAGCCAATGTGCCGAACTGTGCATAGAAAAGATAGCAGATAGGAAAATCCATGATGGAGGTATGGGGCACACCCAGCACAATAGCCTTGTCTCCTTCCATGATGCCGCCCACGCTGGTCCATCCTAATTTCTTCAACAACCATCCGCAAAAACGCGCCCAACGCGGACTCACGGTATTCTTGATTTTAGTCATTCATTTATAATTAGTTAAAGAACTAAAAAATCCTGAAATTTGGCACAGAAAAGGCCTTGAATTTCGGGCGGCAAAATTAGTATTTTTTATGACATAACACCCCCATGCAAACCTATGATTTCCATGTATATTTTTTTCTATATTTGCAGCTTCAAAAAATCGTCACACTCATGACCCTCCAAGACATTCTCAACAAGACGACTCTCGAAAAGAACGACATCGTTCGTCTCCTTGCCACACAAGGCGAAGAGATGAAACAGCTTCTGCAGAAGGCTCGTGAGGTGAAGCTCAAACGGTTGGACAACCATGTGCACCTTCGCGGGTTGATCGAGTTCAGTAACATCTGCTGCAAGTCGTGCCTCTATTGCGGCGTGCGCAGCGGCAACACCAAAGTGGAGCGCTACACGCTGACGGACGACGAAGTGGTGGAGTGCGCCAGACTAGCCCACAAGTTAGGCTATGGCTCCGTGGCCATCCAGAGCGGTGAGCGCAGCGACAAGGAGTTCACGGACCGCATCACCCGCATACTGCACCGTATCAAGGCCATAGACAACGGTTCGTTGGGCATCACACTCTCATTAGGCGAACAGAGTGAGGAGGTGTATCGCCAGTGGTTTGAGGCGGGCGCCCATCGCTATCTGCTGCGCATTGAGTCGTCCAACGAAGATCTGTACTACAAGATTCACCCGCGCGACGAGCGGCACGACTTCCACAAGCGGTTGGCCTGTATCGACAGTCTGCTCAACATCGGCTACCAGACCGGCACGGGCGTGATGGTGGGATTGCCATTCCAAACCTTGGAGAATCTGGCTGATGATCTCCTGTTTTTCAAGAAAAAAGATGTAGCCATGGTGGGCATGGGGCCCTTTATCCCCCACCCCGACACGCCACTATACCAATATGCAGACCAGATTCCGTCTGTGGAAGACCGCATGAACCTTACGCTCAAGATGATTGCTGTTCTACGATTGATGATGCCCGAAATCAACATGGTGGCCGCCACTGCCAACCAGACCATCGATCCTATGGGACGCGAGAAAGCCATCATGGCCGGCGCCAACGTCATCATGCCCAACCTGACGCCTAACGAGTACCGCGAGGACTACCTCATATACCCCGACAAGGCCTGCGTGAGTGACAAGCCCGAGGAGTGCTTCTCCTGCCTCGATATCCGCATGAAGGCCATTGGCCACGAAATCCTCTACAACGCCTGGGGCGACTCCGTGGCGTTCACGAAAAAGAGGTTGTAATGATACTGCTTACTTGTTGGAACCATTCGGTGCGTCCGGCATGAAACTAGCGGCACACTGGTAATCCTCCTCGTCCACCGTATATTCCACCATATACGCATCGCGATGGCGGCTGCTGTTGTCTTTGAGAATTTTCCAGTATTTCTTAAAATCCGGTGATTTTGGCAGAACCGGATAGTAGGTCCCGAGTCCAAGACCGTAGTATGCATGAAGTCCAGATGAATATATAATAACATAGGGACCTTCATCCATAAAACCGGATTTTTCTGTATTCATTGTGAAGTATGAATGGTCTATTCCCTGACGTTGATACACCAAGGCACTTTCACCGGGATTTATGGTTACAGTGTCGTGAATCTCTTCATTCACGAACTTAATGGGTTCATTCAAACCATTTTTCAGATAATATTGGTCATCCACAGCCGGATCGTAGTGGCAGGAGGTGAAAAAGAAACACATAACACCTATTATGCAGAATAGTTTCATCCAATTTTTTCTCATAGCAATTCGTATTTATGACGATGCAAATATAGTAATTATTCTAAAATTTCACCCCCCCCTGATTTTTATATAACAATGTGACTTGTAAGTATTTATAAGCATTCTATACTGTTATTTGAAATAGCGGTAGGATTATTTTTTGGAAATTATATACCTGATGGCACTCATATATCAATATTAGATAGCTTATGGCGAAGCGACTCCATTTCGCACCGAGTTTGTGCAGAGCCTTGTAGCAAGCGACTTTCGCGGTGCGATGATGACAAGGGGCACCGTTCCACCCCAGACTGCACTACGTTTAGTCTGGGGTTACTGAAACAAGGTCTCTTCGAGACCGTTACAGAAAATTTCGTTTTGCTCCAGCCGCCGCTCCAGCTCCGCATTCTCCTCTTCCAGGCATGAGGAATCTCCGTCATCACACGAGATAGTTCTTTCAACTTTGCATACGCCTCCACAACTAAAACAAACTCTCCACTTGAATTCGGAAAAAATCCTCTAAGGGAATGCCGTCGGTGCCGATGACAAGAGCACGTTTAGGGTGAAAATGCTCGCAGAACTTCGGAAGACCACTGCTCATGCCCCGGCGACCGCTTTTCACTTCCAATGCAATGGCCTCGCCTTGCCTTGCAACGACGAAATCCACCTCGTCAGAACGATCGCGCCAGTAATAGACCTGATATTCACCCTCTTCGGCTCCACTCAGCAGGTATGCTCCCACCGCAGACTCAACCCAACGTCCCCATCGTTGAGGATCAACTCTGTCTTTTTCATATGTTGTCCCCTGATAGGCAGTCAACAAAGCGTTATTATACACTTGGAACTTAGGCACAGAGTTGTAGCGACGGGCTTTGTCTGCTGCATATTTCTGCAAACCAGTCAGCAAGTTGCATTCGTTCAGAATGTTTAAGTAAGAGGAAAGAGTGGTTACGTTGCCCGCATCCTGTAACTGGCCTAACACTTTCGTAAGCGAAAGCAATTCTGCCGAATAAGAACAACCAATTTCAAACAGCTGTTTCATCAAAGCCGGTTTATAAATATTGGAAGTCATAATAACATCTTTCTCAATAGCAGGTGCCACAAGCGAGTCTTTCACATACTTTTTCCAACGTCGCATGTCCTTGAGAAGGCCTGCCGTTCCCGGGTATCCGCCAAAATAGACCCATTCGTCCAATGTCCAGCCAAAAGCATCCTGCATTTCCTGTGCGCTCCAATGCCCCAAACGAATAATCTCAAATCGCCCCGCAAGTGATTCTTTTAGTCCCTTTCGCAACATCAACCTTGAAGAACCAAGCAGGAAGATTTTCAGATTCCTACGGGCTCGCGTATCCGCATCCCATTCGCGTTTCACAATCTCGCTCCACTGTTTTATTTTCTGAATCTCATCAATTACCATCACCGCTTCTGTCTGATTCTTGATATCCATCTGTGAACGAGTGCTTTCCCAAACTCTGCGTATCCAATCGGAGTCATTTTCATCTATGCCATCCGCATTGAATAAGTACTGTGGAATAGGACAATTAGACAACACCTGATCCATCAATGTTGATTTCCCCACCTGTCGCGGTCCAGCAATCACTTGAATAAACTTCCTTGATTCGTTCAAACGATTGTAAACATCTGAAAATTGGGCTCTTCTATATTCCATAATACTCAAATTTTCATTACAAAATATTCAAATCTATTCTACAAAATGTTCAAATCTGGGTGCAAAAATAAAAAAAATCAACACTCTGCAACCATTCGGAATTCTTGCATCATAGTGTTGTATAACGAATAATTGTATAACCAAATCAATAAGGAAAGAATATAAAACTAATTGGAGAGACTCCGTTTAACACTGGCATTTTTGTAGTTTTGCCGCGGAAAAACACTGAATTGCAAGTATGACAAATGGGATGAAACCGTTCTGGACCAGAGCGTACAGGGAGAATATTGAAAAGATGATCGGCGTGTGTTACCGCTATGTCCTTGACCGTCCAACCGCCGAGGATCTCGCGCACGATGCCTTCCTCACTGCCATCGAGAAGGCTGACACCTTTCGGGGACTCGGCTCCTTCGAGGGGTGGCTGATGCGTATTGCCGCCAACAAGGCACTGCTCCACATGAGGGAACAAGAGCGCATACACCTACTGAATAGCGATGCGGTTGCAGAGCAAACAACCGATCAGGATGAGGACGAGCCATCTCCCGATGACATGATGGCCGCCATCAGGAAAGCCGACTTCTCCCAAAAGGAGATTCTGGACGCCATCGCGCAACTTCCCGACCATCACCGCACAGTATTGAACCTGTACGTCTTTGAACGGCTCACCCATCAGCAGATTGCAGAACTGCTGGACATCTCCCCAAACACCTCCAAATCGCACCTGCTACGGGCGCGCAAGGAGCTGCAAAAAATACTGTTCCACAAATCCAAAGAGAAAAAGCACAACATTATGATACTGCTTCCATTATTAATCCACCCAGATGCTGCAATAGACAGTTATTGCCGTACGCAGATGAAAGGGTTTTCCATCCCGCCGCTACAGCCGCTGGCGGACGATACATTCCCCGTTACCGGGAAGGTGTCACCCAAGTTGTGGGTGTATGCGCACAGGATTCCAATCACTGCAGCCATCATAGCCACTGGCACAGCCGTCGCCACTACTGGCATTCTGCTTAGTCTAGCGCCGCAGGAAATTTCGCCCAAACTGCCTCCGGTCACTGAACCGAGCCCCGTCGTTGCAGTGGCCGACAGCATTGATGAGAACCATTCGGAAGAAATGGAGCCATACAATGCAGTAAACAGAGGTTCGGTCGCAAAACATATAACACTTGTCTCTTCCGAGTTTACGACACCTGAGATTACCGCTTCTAACGATAGTCCAACCATAATATCCGAAACCCCGCAACCTGTGGTGGTCAAGAAGATCCGGCGCACTAACCGTACCATCGTTATCCAAGATTCTGTAAAATAGCAACCACATAATGAACATATTAAAAAGAATCCTTCTGATTTGCGTCACTGCTGGAGCCGCATTCGCTGTTGCCGCACAAGTAGATGGAGAGCGGGCCAAGCAGGACACACTCTACATCTACGAGGAGGAAATTACCTATGATACGATGTATGTCAGTGAATCGTTTTCAGACTATACCGGCTTGAGCAAAGATGAGCTGATAGAGATATTTCTCCATGACCGGGGCATTGGACAGCTCTACTATCAGAGGGGCGGCATGTACCTTACAGGAGCCAACGAGCTGTACCGGCTCAACAAAGCCGACTTGAAGAGACTGCTTTCCGCGCCCGAATACGAGGAATATCGCAAGGCAAAGCGCAACCAGAACATCAGCATTCCGCTCTTTGTTGCGGGCGGTGCTGCAGCCATGACAGCTGGCATCGGGCTTTATCAGTTCTGCGCATCTTTTGTGCAGACGGCAAAGTGTAACGAACAGATCCTCAATAGCGACAATCTAGGTGTCGTTTTATGGCGCAGTGCTGTGGGCGGTATATTCCTATGTGCAGGCGGCACCCTCGCAGCCACTGCATTCATCGCACCTGCCGTCGTGTTGACTGTCAGAGGCAAGACGCGCATCAACCGGATTGTAAGTCGCTTCAACGCATCACCCACCATGTCCATGCAGTTACGATATAGTCCAACGCCGACAGGTGCTGGACTAACCTTCACATTCTGAACCCATTTAAGAAGGCATCTGACGATATCTATGTGTTACAGACTTCCGCAAAGAGAATCTCAGATGACCATCAATTTTTAACAAAGAAGTCTTCAGAAAAATTATGAAAAAAGTATTGGCTATCGCATCAGCTGTGTTAATGCTGGCTGCAATCTCAACTTCCTGCAACAAGGTCGGATGCCATTGTTACGTTAAGACGGACATCGCGCACCTCGCACCCGTGTACGAAGATGAAACTTCAAACAAGGACGAGTGCAAGGCTATAGAGGCCCAGCTCAACGAGGAAGAGGGCATTAACATCTACAAGTGCAGACAATAGGATAGCACAAATGATGACAGCGGCGGGCGATTCTGACACGTCCGCCGCTTTTTTTTTGCAAAACCTCCATCATCACCCGTGACAGTTCTTTTCAACTTTGCATCCGCCTCCACATAAATTTCCCGATGCACAGCTGTTCGGAAAATAATTGTATTTTTGCATTTCATTTCTTATAAAACATAATAAGATTATGTGTGGAATAGTCGGTTATATTGGCAAAAAAGAAGCCTATCCAATTTTGATCAAAGGGCTTCACAGATTGGAATACCGGGGTTATGACAGCGCTGGCGTCGCCCTTATCAACTCCCAAGGAAAACTGAATATTTACAAGGCCAAGGGCAAGGTTGCGGAGCTGGAGAAATTTGCCGAGGACAAGGATGTGAGCGGTCACATTGGTATCGCACACACACGCTGGGCCACACACGGAGAACCCAACCAGGTCAACGCCCACCCGCACTTTTCGGAATCGGAGCAGCTGGCCATCATCCACAATGGCATCATCGAAAACTACGCTCTGCTCAAACAGGGGCTGATGAAACACGGCTACACTTTCCGTTCCACCACCGACACGGAAGTGCTGGTGCAGATGATTGAATACACCCAACACACTTCGAAGGTGGATCTGAAGACCGCCGTACAGCTGACACTCAACCAGGTCGTCGGTGCATACGCCATCGCCGTGCTCGACAAGAACAACCCCAACACCATCGTAGCGGCCCGTAAAGGCAGTCCGCTGGTGGTAGGCATTGGCCAGGACGAGTTTTTCCTCGCCTCCGACGCCACGCCCATCGTGGAGTACACCAATTCCGTCATCTATCTGGAAGACGAGGATATTGTGACACTGGAACTGGGCAAAGAACCTATTATCACTACCATATCCAACGCCACCAAAACGCCCGAAATCAAGCAACTGGAGATGACTTTGAGTCAATTGGAGAAAGGTGGCTATCCGCATTTTATGTTGAAGGAAATCTTCGAACAGCCCCAGACTTTGCAAACCTCCATGCGCGGGCGTGTGAACGTGGACCAGAACAACATCGCCCTGTCTGGATTCATAGATAACAAGGAGCGTTTTCTGAATGCGCAGCGCATCATCATCACTGCCTGCGGCACCTCTTGGCATGCGGGACTCATCGCCATGTACGCCATGGAGGAATTCGCCAAAGTGCCCGTGGAGGTGGAATACAGCAGCGAGTTCCGCTACAGGAAGCCTGTTATCCACCCGAACGATGTGGTCATCGCCATATCACAGTCAGGAGAGACTGCCGACACGCTGGCGGCCATCAAGCTGGCCAAGGAAGCCGGTGCTTTCATCTTCTCCATCTGCAACGTGGTCGGCTCCTCCATCCCCAGAATCTCGGACAGCGGTTGCTACACGCACGTGGGACCGGAAATCGGCGTAGCTTCCACCAAGGCTTTCACCGCCCAAGTGACGGCGCTCATCATGCTGTCGCTCTGCATCGGTAAAGAGAAAGGCACCATCCCCGAGGAGCAATATTTGCAAATCTTGCAGGATTTGAGCGAGATACCCGAGAAAATCACGGAGATTCTTCATCAGAACGACCGTATCGCCGAC
>Ga0310696_10002352_pt1 | contig 25285 bp, 12 predicted proteins | sample AusTroGonzalo_MG_4_FD_203885 | JGI IMG/M metagenome (GOLD analysis project Ga0310696, IMG submission 203885) | Bovine rumen microbial communities from tropical cattle in Woodstock, Queensland, Australia - Gonzalo_02 (v2) (version 2) | ecosystem: Host-associated > Mammals > Digestive system >...
CGGTCCGCAGCCCGGCGGTTATATTGCCAGTTATCCGATAGAATGGTGCCCTGTCTACTACCACAAGGCCAACAACGACTCCATCGGTTTCGACCGCACACATACCGGTTCGAATGCGACGGCCCAATATCGTGAGCCCTATTGCTCACTCTACGACGATATCAACACCTGTCCTGAGCGTTATCTGCTGTGGTTCCATCGCGTTCCCTGGACCTACAGACTGAAGAGCGGTCGCACCGTTTATGAGGAGATGCAGTACTGTTATGGTCGCGGTGTGAAGGAGGCAGAGGACTTCATCCGCATCTGGAACGCGGCCAAGCCCGACATCGACGAACAGCGCTGGCAGGAGACGGATGCCCGTTTGCAGCATCAGTTGGAGAATGCCAAGAAATGGCAGAAGGTCTGTCTCGACTATTTCGGAAGTTTCAACAAGCAATAAAAAAGAAGAATCCCGCCCAATGAGCGGGATTTTTTCTTTATACGGTTATTTCGCCTGAGCCGAGACAACGGTGATGGTTCTCGTCGTAGATAACGCAGAACTGTCCTGGTGCCACACCGTGGATCTTCTCTTTCGAGTGGACGATGAAACTCCCCTCGCCCGTCGGCTCCAAAGTTGCCGGATGATATTCGGGTGTGTGACGAATCTTAAAAGTGACTTTAAACTTTAAACTTTGATCTTTAATCTTTATGATTCCATCTATGGGCAGGGTCAAGGAATGGAAGTCGTGGACGGGGAAGTCCTGCTTATAGGCGGTTTCGGGGTCATAGCCATGCGAGACGTACAGGATATTCTGAGCCACATCCTTCTTCACCACAAACCAAGGACCACCGCCAAAGCCCATACCCTTGCGCTGACCGATGGTATGGAACCACAGGCCCTTGTGCTCGCCGATGCGCTTGCCGGTCTCCAATTCAATCACGTCGCCGGGCTGCTCACCTAAGTAGCGACGGATATAGTCGTTGTAACTGATTTTCCCCAGGAAACAAATGCCCTGCGAGTCCTTTCGCTTGGCATTCACCAGATGTTCGCGCTCCGCAATCTGACGCACCTCGTCCTTGACATAGTGACCGATGGGAAAGAGTGCCTTCTTCAACTGCCAGTCGTAAATCTGTGCCAGAAAATCAGTCTGATCCTTCACGGGGTCTGGACTCGTACATAACCACTTCCTACCCTCTTCGTCAATCTCCGTCTGGGCATAGTGACCCGTGGCAATGAGGTCGTAGTCATGGCCGCGTTTCTCGTCGAAGGCCCCGAACTTAATCAGACGGTTACACATCACATCGGGATTGGGCGTCAGACCAGCCTTTACCTTTTCCATCGTGTAGGTGGTCACATTATTCCAGTATTCGCGATGACAGTCGATAACTTCGAGTTTGCAGCCATATTTATGCGCCACAGCCGTCGCCATCTCCAGATCCTCCTCGCTGGAGCAGTCCCACTCCTCATTCTCCTCCGGACCGATCTTGATGTAGAAACAGTCGGGATGGAGACCGAGTCGGGCAAACTCATACACCACCACACTGCTGTCGACACCTCCCGACAACAGCACCGCAATCCGCTTATCCTTTATCTCTTCAATATTCACGTCTTATAAATGTTTTTTAGGAAAGAGGGCATCCCACCAAGAGGGATCGTCCTTGAGCCATTTCTGGAACCATGCCATCTGGGCACCGAGCCATTTGATCTTCTTGCCGTAGTCGAGCACATGGTGGTTCTCACCGGCAATCTCCACAAGAGCCACATCACGACCCAGCAGTTTCAGGGCAGTGAACATCTGCAGGCTCTCGATGAGGGGCACGTTGGTATCAACGGAGCCATGCAAGAGCAACAACGGGGTGTGAATCTTGTCGGCATTGAAGAGCGGACTTTGGTCGACATAGAGTTCACGATGACTCCAGGGGTAACTATTAGCCATCGACACCTCGCTGTAGTTATAGCCCCAGTAGCCCTCACCCCAGTAACTGGTGTGGTTGGCAATACCCGCATGCGAGATGGCCGCTGCGAAGATGTCGGTCTGCGTCTGCAGGTACATGGTCATGAAGCCACCGTAACTGGCACCCATACAACCCACCTTCTTCGCATCGATGAAGGGATGCTCGGCACAGATGCGCTTCACACCCTCGATGATATCCTCCGCCGGTCCGCGTCCTGCCGTGTTCACATGGCGCGAGCCCCACTCCTGACTGAAGCCGGAGGCACCGCTGGGCTGCAGGATATAGGCCACATAACCGAGCGAGGCCCAGTAGTGACCTGAGTAGACACCGTCGAAGTTACGACTCACAGGCGAGCAGCCGCCGTAGTAGTAGACGATCATCGGATATTTCTTAGCGGGGTCGAAGTCCTGCGGCAGATACATCCTTCCGTAGACCGTCTCGCCCTTCGCATTGGTATAGTTCCAATCCTTGCATTCGCCGACGGCGATATCGTCCATCGCACTCTGGCCGTCATACAACCTTATCTGCTTCATCGGCGCTTTGCCCTTGGCGGTATAGGCCACGAAGGCCGACGCATATTCCGAGGTGGCACCACTGATATACCCCACGACATTCGAATGGGCCGAGATGCTCATGCGCGAGACATTATCACCAGCATGCTCCAATTGCACGATCTTGCCACTGGCAGGATTCATCTGGTAGAGGCGCACGAAGTCGCGATCCTCAGCCGTGAAATACACCATGCCGTCGCCCCAGGCCCAGTCGACCGTCTGTACCGACGGGTTGAAATCCTTGGTAAGCGGTGTGATGTGCTTCGTAGCGATATCATAGCAATAGAGTTGATAGTCGTACATATTAGGCGTCACGTCGGCAGGCAACATGCATCCGATACGGTCGAAGGCCTCGGGCGAACCCTTGAAGAGAATCTGCGTACCGTCAGGCGAGAACGAGGCATCGGCGAGGAACCCCTGACTTACGAAGGGCGTGTCGGCACGGAAGGTCTCAGCATCGACAATGAGGATATCCATCACCTCCGTCGGGCGCTTTGCCAGTCGCGAATAAGACTGACCCACCAACAGTTTCCTACCGTCCTGCGAGATGTCCATCAGCATGGTCTGCTGGTTGCCGAAGGTGATGCGGCGCGTCAGTCCCGTTGCCACATCATAGCGGGCCAGATAGTTGCGGTTGCGCCAACCCGGCTGACGGTCATCCATCTCCAACACCTCAAACATCTCCTTGTCCTCCTCAGGACCTCTTTCCTCAATGGTCATCACCAGATAGTCCTCGGTGGGTGCAATGCGGTAACCGCCCTCAGGCAGACCGCTGATCCAACGGGTACGCTGACCCGTGGGACTGACCTGATAGAGCACGCGCTTGCGTCCCTCACGCTCTTCCTCCACCCAGGCAATGGTCTTGGGCAGCCAGCGGGCCTGTCGCTGCGGCTGCATCACCGTACGATTGGTCTTCACCTCCCTCAGTTCGTAGTCCCAGCGGTTACTGCCACCACGCTCGGTGGTCTGCCAAGCCACACAAACATACTGTCCGTCGGCCGACACAGAGACATCCCTCACGCGCTTGCCATCAAGAATGTCGTGCACCATGAACGGATGACGACTGTCGAGGGTGGTGACAACGGCCTTGGGTGCATCGATCACCACACGGATAGAGTCTGTATCCTTCGGCTCAGCCATATACTGGATGGCGATGGTGTGATGCTCAGGAGCAAGTTTCAGTTCCGGCGCAGCGGGCACACCGTCGATGAAGAGTTTAAAGTGCTTGGGCCCCTTCACCTCGATCTTACCTTTCAGATAGTCGCGGTTGTTGACGTAGAAGGTCAGCAGACCCACACTCTTCGAATCGGGGAGCGAGGGAAGCACACTGCCCTCAAAACGCCCCGTCGCTGGTGAGGTCAGTGCAATGCTGTTCATCAGCGAGGTCTCATCGAAACGTTTTCCTTTCACATCGACCGTATCAAGACTCAACGGGACGGTCACCGCATAGGGACCCGCCTGGTTAAACGCCTTGACCTCGGTCTTTATCTGTGCCGTAGCGGTTGTCGCCACAGCCAATAATAGAATACTCGTTATCTTCTTCATATCTTTAAAAATCATGCAAAGATACGAAGAAGATACGAATATTCCAAATAATTAACCAGAAATTTCGGCTGACCACCGTTTAGCGACGACGATTGCCACCGCCAGCGCCACCACGGTTACCACCGCGATTACCACCGCCAGCGCCGCCACGAATGCCACCACCGTCGGTATTACCCCATTTCTTATCATAGCGGCCTTCGGTGTCGACCTTGCCGCCAAACATGTTCAGGCGATAGCGCACATGGAGCATGGCATACGAGTTGATGCTGTTATAGCGCGACTCACCACGACCGTTGGCATTGACCCAACTGCTGAAGTTCGACTGCTGACCGAGCAGGTCGTAGAAATTGAGGGCCACGATGAGCGACTTGTTGCTGAGGAACGACTTCGACACCTGACCGTTCCAGATCAGTTCGTTGGTGTTCTGCGAGGGGTCGTTGTAGCCTCGACGCGAGTTCTCGTGGATATTGGTGGATATCTCGAAATCGTAAGGCAGGCGCACCAGGATCTGTCCACCATAATTGAACTGCCAGGTATCGAGGTCGGCCGAGGGCTGGAGTTCGTTACGCGAGTGCTGGTAGTTGCACCAGCCGTCGAGCATGATCTCGAGCCAGTCATTACGGAAACTACCCGTGAGTCGCTCCGTCAGGTTGGTGGAGCGGGTGAAGTTCTTCTGCGAGTCTTTGCCCGGCTCGGCATAGTAACTCACATAATTATTATAGCGCACGCGGGTGTCGGTGCCTACGTTGAAGTGGGCTGCCGAGTCGAGGGCGGTGCTGAAGTTGATACCGCTGTTCACGTTCCAGTTGCCGTTGATGTTCTCAGGCCGCGAGATGCTTCCACCAGTCTCAGGGTTATAACGCACGAGGTTCGAAATCGAGTTGCGGGTGTTAGCATAGTTGGCGTAGATGACAACCGAGCGCTTGTAACGCTGGATGTAGTTGTTGTAATAGACATTCAGCGAGTTGGTGAACTGAGGCTTCAAGCCCGGGTTACCCTGCGTGATGTAAAGCGGGTTGGAGTCGTCGGTGATGTCGAGCAACTGCGTGATGTCAGGCTGTCGGGTGTCACCACGATAGTGGAACCAGATGCTCTGCTGGTCAGAGAACTTATAGTGGAAGTCAAGCGTCGGCGCGATGTTGGTCACCGTGCGGATGGTGTCGACATACCTGTTGCGGTAGTCCTGGATATAGTTCGAACGCTGCGGCTGCACGAGCACACCGATGTTATAGTCGTATTTCTCCTCCCAATAGCGGAGCACCAGACGGATGTTGTGGGTGTAGTTCTTGTACTCGGAGAAACGGCTCAGACTCTTGTCGAGGTAAGGGGCGAGATTGCTCTCACCGCCGAACGTGCCGAGCCAGGGTTCCCACTCGCGGTAGAGAGGCTGGATGCCCTCGAAGGGGTTCTGTGGCAGACGACTGAAATCGTAGGTCTTACGGTCACTCTTGTTCTGATTGTATCTGAGTTCGTAACTGGCCTGCAGATGGGCACCTTTCCAGAGGGGCTCGCTGTACGAGGCGTTGAGCACATAACCGCTGTTATCACTCGGCGTGACATTATATCGGGCAGTGAAGTAGAGGGAGTCCTCACCCGCCTGGTTCTTCACACGGTAGAGGTGCACCTCGTTGTTCGAGGCATTGAGATTGTCGTTATTGCCCTTGCTGCCCTCAAAACGGAGCGTGATGTTTCGACCACGGGGATTCAGGCGACGGTAAAGTTGGAGCATGCCCCAGAAGTTCTTGTTCTCGCCATAGGAGAGGCTCGCCTGACGGTTGCGGTTAACGGCGAGGCTGCGACTGTGCATCTCGGCGATGGCGGCATCAGAAAGGGGATCGGTTACATAGAGATAAGGATCGGCATTGAAGGTGGCCGAGAGCGAGGTCGATGTACCGTCGCTGGTGCCGGTGCTGCCGTTGGCGCGGATGAGGATGTTCGACAGCGTGTCGGGCTTCCACTCGAAACGGAAATTACCGTTCCAACCGTTGTTGCGCGAGAGGCTCTTCGAATTGCTGTTCGAGAAGGTACGGTTGGTCTCGCTGTAGAAGTTCTCGCTGCTGTTCTCGTTGACATTATCGCCACTACGGTGGTTCCAACGGATACTACCGTCGATCTTCAGTTTGTCGCCGTCGTCGTAGTTGAGGTTGGCACCCATCATCTTACGACTGTTCAGACCGCGACGGTTCCACCAGCCGGCATTCTCCTCCTTGTTGTTGAAGTTGCCTGTCACCATGATACGGGTGTTATCCGTGAAACTGGAACCCATGCCACGCGAGGCATAGCGGTGCTGTGTACCGCCAGCGAGGTCGAGATTAGTCATATAGCCGCGGTTCATACCTTTCTTGATGGTGAAGTCGAGCACGGTCTCCTTGTTGCCATCCTCGATACCCGTGATGCGAGCCTGGTCGCTCTGCTGGTCATAGAACTTCACGTTCTGGATGATAGAGATGGGCAGGTTCTTCAGGGCTGTCTCGGTATCGCCGAGCATAAACTCCTTTCCGTCGATGAGGATCTTCTTCACCTCCTTGCCGTTGACGGTGATATTACCGTCTTCGTCGACTTCGGCACCAGGCATGCGCTTGATCAGTTCCTCGATGGCAGAGCCCTCAGGGGTGCGGTAGGCCTCGGGATTGAAAACCAGCGTATCCTTCTTGACGATGACCTGTGCAGCACGACCCGTGACCACGGCCTCCTTCAGCATGATGCTCTCGGGCGACATGAGCAGCGTGCCGAGTTCATGGTTCTGATTGCGGCGCAGCGTGATATCGCGCTGGATGGATTGGAAACCCACGGAGGAGATCTTCAGTCGGAAGGTACCATTGTTGGGTGCCTCCACGGAGAAATTACCGCGGTTGTCGCTGACGGTGCCACCCACGAAGGTGCTGTCGGTCACTGTGAATAACTGTACGGTAGCCTGCGCCATGGGCTCGCGGAACTCGGCATCCATGAGTTGACCACTGATGGTGAGGCGACGGGGTTCGTCGTCAGACTGTGCAAAAGCCGATGGTGCAAATAAAAGAGAGAAGAGTAATCCGAACGCCCTGAGTTGACGGAGCATTCTAATGAATCTGAGATTGTAATGATACATCTGTGTGTTGTTTAATTATTTAGGTGATACAATGTTTTTCAGCGCGGAGCCGAAGATAATATACTGTGTGTTACCGGCGATGGTGCCCTCATTCTGTCCCCAGAGGAAAGGCCAGTCGTCGTAGTTCTCGAAATGGTCGGGCTTGCGGAAAAGCAGCCCCGGTGCCACATTACCAGGGATGGCGGAGAAGTCGGCACGGTTGTTGCCATAGAACACCTGCTTGGGACGGGTGGCACCCACCACGGCCACAAACGAGTAATTATGATAGGGATGACAACCGTAGAGCCAGTTGCTCACGCGGTAGACCTCATCCTTGGAGATGATATCGGGGAAGTAGATATGGGCGTAGTTCACGGTGATGCCGAAGTTCAGCACGGCATTCACACCGGCCCAGTTGCCAAGACCGATGGGCACGCCATAGGGATTCTCCTTATCGAAACTCTTGATATACTCGGCATATTGCTTCACAGCCGGACGAAGTTTCTCCTTGTAGGCGGCATCCTTCATCGGGATGGAATCGAGCAGCACCTGCAGATTTCTGGCCACATTCCGATAGTTACCATCGCCAGTACCCGTGAGCCAGTCGTTGTCGGCCTCAGCCTGCCTATTGCGGGGACGACGGCGCTGAGCCATCAAGGGCTGAGCCTCCTGACGCAAGCGGTCGGCCTGCTTCTGGGCCCGCTCGGCCAAAGCGTCGTTGTAGCCTCTCAGCACACGGGCAGCAGAGGTGAACACGCCTGCGGCCTGCAGGTCGAGGCTCGGGTTGCGCGTGGTAAAGGCCCACATGTCATCGGGCGTGCCACTGCGCTTGCCGTCGGCACTCACCTCATAGGGTTTCAGCGACGGGTCGTAGTGCAGACCATCGGTGATCGAGGCGGCATCGCCCAGGTGGTGATAGTTGTCGAGGATGGAGTTCGATAGTGCCGAGGCCATGTGACCGATCTGCTCGGCCTGTGCCACGAGGTTGAGCACACCGTGTTCGATAAACTGCAGGATATCGGGCACACCGTCAGGCCGGTGCAGTTCCACATAACGCTGCGCCTCGCTCACGAAGGTCTCGTCGCGCTGAGGCTTGAAGAGTTCCCAGGTACGGATGAAGTTCTGCACCACATTGATGTTCGAGCCTGTCTCGATGTCAAAGTCGCCAGCATCGAAATAGCCACCCACATTCAGGCCAGGGATCAGTTCGAGGGGTTTGTACTTCGTGTCGGTGGAAGCCCCCTGACGGTGCAGGTCGAAGTGGTCGCTCTCAGGCGCCTGGAGATAGCCCTCCTTGAACGGTTCGCCGTGCCAGGTGCGGTAGCCCTCGGTCACATACATGTGGTTCATGTGGATGGGCACCCACACATCGGTGGTGGCATCGGTGATCTTATCGTAGACATGGGCGTCGATGAGGAAGTCATTTGTTTTGGTATTGCCGTATTGGATGTAATAGACGCCAGGCTCCGTGACCTTTGAGAAATCGAACTTCACATAGTTATACTTAAAATAGGGTCCCCACACTTTCACATCGCCCTTGAAAGCCTGTTCCGTACTGCCGTCGGGCTTGATGCGCATGAGCGTGGCGGTGGGCAACGGCTGATCCTTCATATCGAGTTCGATCACAGCCACCTTCGGCTGTTCAGGGATATAACCTACCTGCGAGAAACCGATGTTGGGCTCACGGATCCAATTGGGGATGGCGTGGGGTTCCACGGTCCAGGTGACCACCTTGCCCGTCCTGCCCTTCGGCAACAGGCTGCGCAGCACAAACCAGCCGTTCTGGGCAAGCATACGACCGTCGAAGAGTTTCAACTCGGCATCGCTGCTGATGCGGATCATGCGCGAGGGGTCGTCGGTGGCCACCACAATCTGATGACCGGTCTCAAGGGGCAGCGGGTCGACGAAACGGTCGGTGCCACGATCATCATAGGTCTTGAACCCCTTGAACTGACGGGGCTTCTCGCTATTGGGACGCGTAACGGTCTGACTGGTGGCATAGCGGGGGAAACGGTTCAGTCGTCCGTCCATCAGGAAGGTCTTCAGCCAGTACTGCGAGGGCAGAAACTCGATGTTAAAGCCTGCCTCACCCGCCAGTTTCTCAGGCACGGGCTTGTCTAAGTAGACGGCAATCTCCACAGCCTTACCCTTCGCGGTGACCACCACGCGACTGTCGAAGTCGTAATCGTCGTAGCGCATGGCCACCTCAATACTACCCTTCTCACGGTCCACCTTACGACTGGTCATCTTGGGCACGAGGTCCCACTGCTCGGGGGTATTGTTCAGTCGCACGGCCCCACCCTGTACGGTACGCACACCATGATGGATGATCTCAATGCCCGAGTTCTTCTCGTCGTTGAAACCGCCGTTGAAACTATTGCTGAACACCAGCACGTTGACACCCTGACGCTCGAAATACTCGCGGTCGTTGAGTTGCAGGTCCTGACTCATCACCGGCAGGGCCAACATGGTTGCGATTAGTACTAATAACTGTTTCATGTTCTACTTAATTTTTGTGTTATGATTTTACGTTAATTGGAATCGTAAGCACAAACGAGGCGCCCTTGCGATAGTCGGGGTCGAGCACGAGGTCGCCACCGATGCGCTGGGCAGCGCGCTTGCTGAGAGGCAGACCCAAGCCGACACCGTCTGTAAACAGGTCGACCTTGGAGAATAGCGAGAATATCATCTGTCGATCGGTCTCAGCAATACCGATACCCGTGTCGCTGACGGTGATGGCTAGCGTTTGGGCGTCAGGCTGACTGATAGCCATGGTGATTGTACCCTGATGGGTGAACTTATTCGCATTGTCGAGCAGTTCTTCCAGAATGAGTTGCACACGCTGTTTGTCAGTACAGACCATGAAATCATCGGCCACCGCAGTCTCGAAACGGAGTTTGACCATATAAGGACTGGTGAGTTGGAAGTTAGCAATCATCTCACGACAGATCGCATTACAACTGAAGGTCTCCTTCGTCACGGCAATGACGCCTTTCGGAGAGGCAAAGCCAACGAGCAACTTGATGATACGCATAATCTTCTTCACATTCTCCTGCATCATCAGGATGATGTTCCTCGCCTCGTCAGCGGGCATTTCGTGGTAATTCTCATTCAGCACCTGTGCAAACCCACCGATAATGTTGAGGGGCGTCCGGATCTGGTGCATCATATCCTGCAGGAAGACAGTCTTCTTACGGTCGGCCTCCTGCGCCTTCTCGTTGGCTTCGACGAGTTCGCGGTTGCGCTGCTCCATCTGGGTATTGATGAGCCGGATGTCACTGACATAGTCCGACAGCGACTGCTGCATGTCGACGAAGGTGTTCTGCAGGTGACCGATGGTGTCGCCACGAGAGATCTTGGGCAGATGGTTGCTGTATCGGCCCTCGGCAATGTCACGGGCCTGATAAGCCAGCAGATGGAGGGGAACGATGGAACTGCGGATGGTCTGATAACAGAAGAGCATGATGACCAGCAGACCGATGAAGACCGTCACCCACACGATATAGAGCAGACGGTTGTAGCCACTGAACACATCATCCTCAGGACAGACGATGGCCATGCTCCAGTCGGCCTTGCCAACGGCACGGTAGAGCACCAGGGCATCATTGCCGTCAACGATGAGTTGCTGCACCCCGCTCTCACCCGCAATCATACGCTTGCCTAAGGAGTCAACCGTTCCCTCAGCCCTGGGGTCGGGATCGGAGAAAATGCTATGCTTGATGAGTTTCAAGGTATCGGGATGCACGAGGTATTGACCCTTACTACCGATGATGATGCTCGACGAGTTGGGATAGGGCGCCACGGAAGTCACCTCCTGCGAGAGCCACTTCAGGTTCAGGTCGATGGCGATGACCCCGATAAACAGACCGTCGCGATCGAAGAGCGGACGACTGTAGGTTGTAATGACATCTGTCTGGTAAGTGGCCTGGGGATTGGTGTTCAGATAGGGGTCAATCCAACAACCCTGATGAAGGCCCTTGGGCTTCATATACCAGTCGAGAAGGAAATACTGGAAATCGTCGCTGCCATACTGGGCCGTGCTAATGGAGTCGGCATCGCGCACGGAGTAGATGGAGAAATAGCGACCGTAACTTTTGAAATAGTCGGGCTCCATCGAGATGGAACAACTGTGGAAGTGGGGATTGTTGAGGAGTATCTCGCGCGTGTCGCGGATCAGGGAATCGGGATCCATGCAACCGTCTACATACCACGCCATATTATCGGCAGCCGTTTCCACCTCGCCCATGATATCCGAAATGCGCAGGGCCGTATTGTCAAGTATCTGTCGGGCGCGCGTCTCCGCACTCTGACGGAGATAGTCCTTATAGAGGGCAAAGAGGAAGCCTACCGACACGATGAAGATCACGGCCACCATCATGGTAATGGAGAGTCCCAGCCTGATCGACAGCCGTTGCATGATATGGTTCCACACTTTCCTCATTTCTCTTTCGACTTTTCCAATGTCTGGTCAATAAGACTGGTAATCGTCTCACTCTGGGTATTGATTTGCTGCTGCAACGCACTCATCTCTTCCTTCGTGAGGCTCTGGTAGTCCGCGCTCAGACGGTCGGTGGCAGCATTAATCTCGACCACGGGCTGCAGGATCTTCTCTGAGATACGACTCAGGAAAGCCGTCTTCGTACGCTCATCCTCACGCCCACGGTCATAGGCCGTCTGCAACGCCAGGTTGCGCTCCTGCAAGGCTTCCGTCTTCTGGTGCATCTCGCTGAGATGACTCGCCAATGATTGCTGCATGGTCGAGAAACTGCGCTGCAGTTCACCGATCTCATCCTGACGGTTGTTCGTGGGAATCGGTTCGTCGAAGTGGTTCTGCGAGATACGGTGCATCTTTTCCGCGAGGAGATCGAGGGGTTTGAGATTATGGTCGATCACAAGTCGGCAGAGGAGCAGTAGAACCAGTAGCACAACGACCATCACAACGATGCCGGTAGTCTGCAGACGGTTGTAGTCGGCCATGATATCATGCTCCGGACAGAGCATCGCCATGCCCCATTCCGTATTCCGGAAGGAGCGGTAGTATTGATACACATCCCTGCCGTCGACCTTCAAGGGCCGGTAGCCGCTGGTGTCCTGACGATAGCGCCCCCCTACCCCTTGCAGGGAACACTGTGCGTAGGGAATCTGCGCCATCACCTCCGAATGGATCTCCATCCAGTCTATCTGCATGCCGATGACGAGGGTCAGACAGGGTTTCCCCTTCGCATCAGCCACAGGCAGATAATAGGTCATCAGCATCGGCCGCAGTGCCACGCTGTCGGCATCCGAATCCAACTGCGGTTCCTGCCAATGGGCCGTCTCCACCTTCAGGGCTTCTACAGGCACCACATAGCAACTGTCGATGCCTGGATTCGTCTGCATCACCTCCTGACACAGATGCTGAATCATCGATGGTTGTGCCAGGTGCTGACGGATCATCCAACCCGCCGTCCTAGCCGTCATCTCAGTCTGATGAAGCATCCGATCCGCCCGCAGCGCCGCATGCTCGAGCACCTGCATGTTCTGCTCAAGCGACTCGTCCTTGACCACCGTCAGCGAAAAGCGGAAAAGCAGCGCCAGTGCCACCACGAAAATGACGGTCACAAACCCTGTCACCCACAGACTGAGTTGGGCAGAAAAGGAACTGCGGAGGTATCGGAGAATCTTCATCTCTTCAGTTTTTTAGGTTATTCACTCCTCATCCATCGGATATCTCACACCCCACTTCTCGCGCAGGCCGTCCATGAGTTGCATGATATAGAGCGTCTCTTCGAGCGGCATCTCACGGGGCTCCAGCAATCCGTCGATCAAAGCCTGACGACAGGCCAGGAACTGATACTCGTAGCCTGTGATCTGCTTCGGCACGCGGATGGTCTCAATGTAGGTACGGTCGGGGCCGTTCACCGTAATCTGCTGAGGATTGTTGATGTTGTCGATGATCAGATTACCTTCGGTGCCCGCTATCACGCCGTTATTATCGCCCACACAGGCCGCACTCGACTGCAGGTTGCAGAGCACCCCGTCGCTCAGCACCACACTCATGGCATTGGTCAGATCCATGCCCGTCTGACTCTTCACACACTGGCTCTCGATGTTGACGATATCCGCATCGAAGAACATCCGCACGAAGTTGAGGGCATAGACGCCCAGATCGAGCAAGGCCCCACCGCACAGGTCAGGGCGCATAATGCGGGGCTTCTCCCCCATCGAATAGCCCAGCGTGGCCGTCACCAGGCGCGGTGTACCGATGCGACCGCTGGCAATCAAGTCGCGCATCATCCCCACCACCGGCTGATAACGGGTCCAGATGGCTTCGGCAAGGAACACCTTACGCGCACGCGACAAATCAACCATCTCTTTCGCCTGACGGTAATTGGCCATGAAGGCCTTCTCCACCAGACACGGCTTTCCAGCCAACAAGGCCACGCGCGTCACATCATAATGATGCGAGTGGGGCGTGGCCACGTAGACCAGATCAACATCCGGATCGGCTATCAACTCAGCGTATGAGCCATAAGCCTTTTTCATCTTCCATTTTACAGCAAAGGATTCCGCTTTCTCCTTCGAGCGCGAAGCAATGGCATAAGCCTCACATTCGGCAAGGCCATTCAACGTAATGGCAGCCTTCTCGGCTATCCATCCCGCACCGATAATGCCAATGCGCAATAGTCCGTTTTGTGTCATTATGTACAAGTTGGTTATGAGTAAGACCCCCTCTAGGGGAAAATGTATAATCTATCCCATTCTATTTATAGAATGTTAACAAATAAAGCCTCAGCGTTGCGAAATATCAAAATGCCTCACGGTATTTGCCACCTTCCTTGTCTTCGAGCATAGAGAGATAGGACTGATAGCGGCTTTGGGAGATGTAATGCTCTTCTAACGCCTTAAGAACGGCACAGCCGGGCTCGTGGGTGTGGGTGCAGTTGGAGAAACGACAATCCTTTGAAAAGTGGAAGATTTCCTTGAAATAACTTGTCAGTTCTTCGGGTTCCATATCGAAGGTTCCAAAGCCCTTAATACCTGGGGTGTCGATGAGATAGCCCTTTCCGCCCAGGTCGATCATTTCGGAAAAGGTGGTGGTGTGCTGACCGGTATTGTGTGCATCGGAGATCTCTGCCGTACGGAGGTTGGCACTGGGCACGATCCGGTTGATCAGGGTTGATTTCCCTACGCCGCTGTTACCACTGAGGAGCGTGATCTTATCAGGCAGCAAGGCTTTTAGACTGTCGACACCTTCACCTGTTTCCGCAGAAATAACACGACATTCGTAACCGATGGTCTCATAGAGGGAAATCAGCATCTGCTGATAACGGGCCTCATCGGCATCGAGCAGGTCGGTCTTGTTGAAAACCAGTATCACCGGCACGCGATAGGCCTCGGCCGAGGCTAAGAAGCGGTCGATGAAGGTGGTGGATGTCTGGGGATAGTTGACGGTCACGACGAGCAGCGCCTGGTCGACATTAGCGGCAATGATATGACTCTGCTTGGAGAGATTGATGCTCTTGCGGATAATGTAGTTGCGACGGTCGTCGATCTCGGTGATGAAGGCCGTGCCCTCGGGGTTGGTGACAATCTGCACACGGTCGCCTACGGCCACAGGATTGGTGCTTCGGATGCCCTTCAGGCGGAAGTTACCCTTGACCTTACACTGCAACAGTTGGTCATCGTCCGTACGGACGGTGTACCAACTGCCTGTATTCTTTACGACGAGACCTTTCAAGATTATACGGTCATGATTTCCTTGTTCTTCGCAGCAAGGAGATCGTCGATTCTCTTAATGTACTTGTCGTGAATCTTCTGCAACTCGAGTTCGGCGTCTTTCTCGTTGTCCTCGGAAAGACCGTCCTTGATGGCTTTCTTCAACTTGTCCTTGATGTCGCCACGCACATTGCGCACCTCGACCTTTGCCTTCTCAGCAATCTTGGCACACTGCTTGGCAAGATCGCGACGGCGCTCCTCGGTGGGGATGGGGATATTCAGACGGATCACCTCGCCATTGTTCTCGGGGGTGATACCCACATCTGAGTCCATGATAGCCTTCTCGATGTTGCGGATCTCCTTGGGATCCCACGGCTTGATGGCAATGGTACGGGGATCGGGCACACTCATGTTTGCGACCTGGTTCAGGGGCACCTTACTACCGTAAGACTCGACCCTTACACCATCGAGAATAGCGACATTGGCACGACCTGCGCGGATGTGGTTCAACTCCTCCTCGAGGTACATGGCGGCCATCTCCATTCTCTCTTCACTCTTCTTCAAAGTCTCTTTTACCTCTAACATAAATCGATGGTTTAAAATTTTTCTGTTGACAAAAGTAGGAATTTTCCTTGAAACCGCCAAAGGTTTTACACTTTTTATCACACATTTTTGCTATATATAAATAAGGTGGAAAGGCATTTTAGGGCAAAATACCATAAACATGGTATATGAAATAGCCCCATCATGTTATTGGCTGATACTAAAAAAAGTCGTAACTTTGCAACCGAAAAGAAACTTAATGAACTAAAAAGAACAAGATTATGGCAAAGATTGCAAAACAACTGACAGAACTCATCGGCAGTACGCCGTTGCTCGAACTCAACAAATTCTCGGAGAAGAAGGGTGTTGAGACACCGATTATCGCAAAGGTAGAGTTTTTCAACCCTGGCGGCAGCGTGAAGGACCGTATCGCCCTCGCCATGATAGAAGACGCGGAGAAGAAGGGTATCCTGAAACCCGGTGCCACCATCATCGAGCCCACCTCGGGCAATACGGGTGTAGGTCTGGCGCTGGTATCGGCCGTAAAGGGTTATCACCTGATCCTGACCATGCCTGAGACGATGAGCGTGGAGCGCAGGAATCTGGTAAAGGCCTACGGTGCTGAGGTACGCCTTACCTCTGGAAAAGACGGTATGCCGGGTGCCATCCGTGCTGCCGAGGCACTGCGCGACTCGATTCCAGGCGCCGTAATCCTGCAGCAGTTTGAGAACCCCGCTAATCCTGCCAAGCATTATGCCACCACGGGTCCTGAGATCTGGCGCGACACCGACGGACAGGTGGACATCTTCATCGGTGGTGTAGGTACCGGTGGCACCATCTCGGGCACAGGTAAATATCTGAAGGAGCAGAATCCCAACGTCAAGATCATTGCCGTTGAACCGAAATCGAGCCCTGTGCTAAACGGTGGCCAGAGCGGTCCCCACAAGATTCAGGGTATCGGTGCCGGCTTTATCCCCCAGACCTACGATGCCAGCGTCATCGACGAGGTGTTTGACGTAGACAACGACGATGCCATCCGTGCAGGTCGTGTGATTGCCCAGGTGGAAGGTCTGCTGGTAGGTATCAGCGCAGGTGCTGCCCTCCATGCCGCCATCGAGGTGGCCAAGCGCCCCGAGAACAAGGGAAAGAAGATCGTGGTGCTGCTGCCCGACACTGGCGAGCGCTACCTCTCAACCATTCTCTATGCCTTCGAAGAATACCCACTTTAAACACTTTCTGACACTATTTTACCCACAAATTGCCCCCAAACAAGGGGCAATTTGTGTTTTTTTTAACGAAACATTTTGTTATTCGAACTTATTATCGTATCTTTGCGCATGATTACTACAAGACTGTAAACCACGTTATGCACATATATAACTTTAAACAAAGATTTATATACCTGTGTACGGCACTCCTGGTGCCCATCATGGCGTATGCCCAAATAGAAGACATACGTGCGGCTTTCGACGCCCGTCACTTTGTAGCCTACCTCACTGCCGCCTTCCTGGTTTCAGTCTTCGTCATGCTATTCTACAGCCGCCTGATCTACTACCGTGAGAAGAAGGTGAGCATCGAAACAGAACGGATGAATGCCCAACTGGCCATGATCCTCGAATCGAGCAAGACACAAGCCTGGACCTATGACGTAGAAAACAGGACCTTCACCAAGTTCTCGGAACATGGTCATAAGGAGACGGCCTACATTCCCCTCGACTTCTCACAATTCTACGACCACGAAGATTTCAACGCCATGCGAAAAATCATCCAGGACATCTGCAACTGGGAGTCGCGCATGGGCACGCTGATGGTGAAGAGCGCAGCCGAGAAAGAAGCCGACGGCAAACAGCACATCTATAACGTCACCATTTCCATCCTGCGCAATGACCAGCGCAACAAGCCTACCGTGCTGCTGGGCACCCAACAGGACATTACGGAAAGTCAGGAGAATACAGAGAATGCCCGTAACCTGGCCATTATGTATCACACGGTGTTCAACTCATCGTTGGTGGACATGATGTATTTCGATGCCAGCGGCACCATGATCGACATCAACGACAAAGCCTGCGAGTCGCTCAAGGTCGGCAGCCGTGAGGCAGTGCTTAAGAAGAAGGTGAGCATCAACGACATGCCCGCACTGGAAGGCATGGATCTGAAGAAGATGGACAAGATGTATGCCTCGTCGATCATACCACTTACCGACATCAAACGACCGGTAGGCTCGCTCCTGGAGATTCCTTCATCTGACGACGACTACGTCTATTACGAACAGGACGTCACGGTGAACCACGACCAGGACGGCAACATTCAAAGCATCGTACTGGCCGGAAGGAACATCTCGGAAATGGTGAACTCGCAGCATCATGAGGAACAGGCCCAGGAACAGTTGGAGCAGACAACCAAAGACATACAGGCCTATATCCGCAACATCAACTACTCGCTGAAGGTGAGCGACGTGCGCATGATCAACTACAACCCCGACACCCACGAACTGGAGGTGTCGAGCGACCTGATGCAGCCACAGTACTATCTGACACAGGTGCGCGCCCTGTCACTCCTCAAGCCCGAGATGCGCGACAAGGCCAAGGGATTGTTCACCCGTATGGACAACCGCAGGAAAGGCGTAATCTCGGCCACCTTCGAGACCCTGATGCACGACGAGAAAGGACGACATATCTTCCTGAATTTCAGTCTGATGCCCATTACCAATAAACGGGATGAGGTGACCCACTATTTCGGTATGTTCCGCAATGAGACGGACATGACCTACACGGAGATGCGATTGCAGGAAGAGTCGGCAAAGGCTCAGGAAACGGAGCAGTTGAAGAACACCTTCCTGTTTAACATGAGTTATGAGTTGCGTACGCCGCTGAATGCCGTGATCGGATTCGCAGCCCTGTTCAATGACGAGCACAACGAGGAAGACGAGCCCGTGTTTGCCGAGGAGATCAAGAAGAACACAGGCACCCTGCTGCAACTCATCAACGACATCCTGTTCATCTCACGTCTCGATGCCCGGATGATTGAGTATTCCTACCAATTGTGCGACATCGCCCTGATCTTCGATGGCTGGTGCTATATGGGCTGGGCCAACGTCTCGCCCGAGGTGAAGACCATCGTGGAGAATCCCTATAACCAGTTGATGGTCAACATCGACCAGCAGAACCTGTCGCTGGTCATCGAGAAGTTATGCACCATCTCTTCCAAGCACACCAAGGAAGGTACAATCCGCGCCAAATACGAATATAGACACGGTGAACTGATGATTACCATCGAGGATACAGGCCCCGGTCTTTCGGCAGAAGCGCTGAGCAAGGTCTTCGACCGCTTCGTCCACGATGAAAGCATCGATCAGGGCACCGGCCTTGACCTGCCGATCGTGAAAGAACTCGTAGAACAGATGAATGGCACCATCGAGGTGCAGTCAGAACTGGGCAAGGGCACCGCCTTCTACATCAGTATCCCCTGTGAGATGGCCAGTTTCGACAAGAAGACAGAAATACTGATTTAACGGACCACAACAGATATGAATATATTCCTATCCGCCATAGCATACTTCTCCGGTATCGACAACGTATCATTGCTGATTGTCATACTGGCATTCCTGATCTGCTGTCTGACATGGGGAATCAACCGTATCAGCATCCAGCGCATCAGGCACAAGACAGAACAGACCAAGGACCTGTCGGTCATCATGAAGCATACGCTCAACATGAGCAACAACAACATCCTGCGACTCTCGATTGCAGACCACTATGGCGTGAACATGAACGGTCACTTCCTGCCTGAGGAGGGTATGTCGTTTGAAGAGAGCCTCAAGCACATCCACCCCGACGACATCCAGACCTATCTGGATTTCTACAATACACTGGCGGCAGGCCAGAAGACGGCAGAATGTATGTTCCGCTGGGATGTCAACTTAGGTAAGGGAGAGAAAGACTGGCATTATTTCCGCGACCTAGGCATCGCAGAATTTGCCAACCCCCTGTTGAAGACACCTGCCATCCTTTTCTGCGTACTGAGCGACCAGACCGAACAGATAGAGCAAAACCTGAAGCAGACGGAACTCGCCAACCGATACCGCAACATCTACGAACAGTCGATTGTGGGCTTGGCTTTCTATGACAATGAGGGACGACTGCTCACCGTGAACAAAAAGATGCGGGAGATCCTGAATTTCCAGTCGGAACAGGACCCCTATTACTTCGACAGCACCATCTTCGACTTGCCCTCGCTGCACGAGTTGATCAACAAGAGAAAGGTGGAAGACCTGTTCTTCTGTACCAAGAGCGTCATCTTGGAGAGAAACGTGAATTGCTATACCGAGATGTGCGTTCACCCCATCCACGACGAGCAAGGGAAACTGTTGTATATCGCCTTCTCCATCCGCGATATCACCAAAGAACGAGAACTCTATCTGCAGAACAGGCAGAACGAGGCCATTATCCGATTGCAGAACGAGGAGATACAACAGTATGAGAACGAGTTGCAGTATCTGATGAACGAGTGTGACATGCGGTTCTGGCGTGCCGACATCACCAAGAGGGAGATTGCTTTCTACGAGAAACTCTCGACACCCGACAAGGTGATGAGTTTCAAGGAACTGGCAGATTACTTCCTCGGCGAGAATGACATGATTGCCACAGGTCTACTCCATCCCGAGACCGCTTTCACAAAGCCTTTCGCCCACCTCTGCTGGACACACCCCATCTTCCACGAATACGACGAGCCGCAGTATAACATGCTCGACAGTCTGCCCCACTTCGACGAGAACGGCATCCTGACGGAATGCTATGGTGTGATCCGCAACATGACACCACTCATCAAGAAGCAGGAGCAGTTGAAACAGGAGACGGAGCGTGCCAAGCAATCGGGTCTGTTGAAGAGTACCTTCATGGCCAACATGACCCATGAGATACGTACACCGCTCAACTCGATTGTGGGCTTCTCGGATGTGCTGCCCATGCTCCAGACAAAGGAAGAGAAACAGGAAATCATACGTGTTATCATGAACAACTGCGACATGCTGATGCGACTCATCAACGACCTGCTGGCCCTCTCGACGGAGGATGCCGGTGGTATCACCCTCATACCCGAAGACATCGACTTCTCGAAGACTTTCGACGATATCTGTACGACAGCGGCAGAACGAATACAGAACCCGCAGGTGACGTTTATCAAGGAAAATCCATACGAGACATGCCCTGCCCACCTGGATCCAGGCCGTATCCAACAGGTCATCACCAACTTCGTGACCAATGCCGTGAAATATACCCAGGAGGGCCATATCAAGGTGGGCTACACGAAGCAGGACGACGGCATCCGCATCTACTGCGAGGATACTGGAGCAGGTATTCCCCAGGAAGCACAGGAGAAGGTGTTTGAACGTTTTGTCAAACTGAACGACTACGTACAGGGTACAGGTCTCGGACTGAGCATCTGTAAGGCCATCAGTGATAAATGTGGCGGTCAGATTGGCGTGGAATCGGAAGGCGAAGGAAAAGGCTCCACCTTCTGGATGTGGGTACCCACGATGGTCAAGACCCTCATCCTGCTGTTCACACTCGGTCTGTCGCCATTGACGGCACAGGCACAGAACGACGCCCCAATAGAATTCTCCGTAGACCACCCCTTGATCTATGAGGATGCATGGGATTTGTGGCCATACACCTTCCTGAATGAGAACGGCGAGCCCGACGGCTATAATATCGACCTGCTGAAGATGATGCTCAAGCGGCTCGACATTCCCTATGTCATCAAGTTAAAACCATCGGTAGATGCCTTCAGCGACCTGAAGGAAGGCAAGTCGGACCTGATCTTCGGTATGGAAGCCGAGTTCCACCACGAGGTCGGCATCTATGGCAAGTCGGTGGTCCATCTGTTTACCCATAGTGTGGTTCACGAGAAAGGCAAGGCCCCCACAATCAAATCATTCCAAGACCTGAGCAGGCATAAGGTCATCGTGCATACCGGCAGTTTCAGCCACCACCTCATGCAGGACAAGGGCTGGGGCAATAATGCCGAAGGGTTCGATGACATGAAGGAGGCCATACAGAAGGCCAGTGCCGACCCCAGAAACGAGATTGTTTGGAACACGATGTCGCTGAAATGGCTCATTCATAAGTATCAGATCCAGAACCTGGAACTCTCGCCCATCGACATTCCTCACGGTGAATATAAGTTCATCTCGAAGAACCAGGAACTGCTGAACCAGTTGGACAGCGTCTATACCCTTCTCCTGTCGGAAGAGAAACTGCAGGGCATCCAGAACAAATGGTTCTACCCCGAGCGCATTGAAACCGGTATCCCCTCATGGGTATGGCAATTGGCTGCCGTCGTGGCTATCTTTGCTCTCTCCTTCCTGGTCTACTACCTTTTCTTCAAGATCAGGGAAAAGCGACTGACAAGGGAACTGCGAAAGAAGAACAACCGACTGTCGCTGATTCTAAAAACCAGTAACGTTCGCTTCTGGACCTACGACATCCGCAGCAGGATCTTCACACAGTTGGACGAGCACGGTATTCCGATGCGCACCATCCCGTTGCACGAGGTGGCTCAACTGTATGTCAGGGAGGATTATGAGCACATGGTGGAAGCCATCAATCACATTGTGCGGGGCGAAAAGGAGAATGAGACCATTAACCTGCACACCAAGAATGAATATAACGACGACAACCGCGAGTTTACCATGACCCTGTCGGTGCTGCGCTATCATAAGAACGGACGACCAGCCGTCATCATCGCCACCCGCAGCGATATCACCGAAGAAAACAAGATGCGTCTTGTGGCACAGGACAACATGCTGCGCTATCGGGCTATCTTCAGATCTGTATTGGTGGACATGGCCTACTACGACAAGAATGGCAACCTGCGTAATTTCAACGAAAACGGCTGTCGTACCTTCAAGACCACGCTCGACAGGTTGCTGGCAAAGAACATCAACATCCGCGACGTATTGGGCATGCCCGACCTCGATGTGGAAAACATGGAGTACACCTACCTCACCCAGATTTTCAAGGCGCGCAAAGATGAGAGGCGCGTATTGCATAGTTTCATCAGAGGCGACAAAGTCTATTATGAACTGCAGGTCGTGCCTGTGAGAGATGAGGACGGCCATCTGTTGGGTATCTACAGTTCCGGACGTGACATGACCGAGGTGGCCAACTCCTACATGCAGCAACAGAAGAATCTGCAGCAGCAGGCCATCGCCAACGAGGAAGTCACGAACTATATCAACAACATCAACTATGTGTTGAAAGTGGGAGGCATACGCATGATGAACTACTATCCCGACACCCATCAGTTGGCAATCTGCAGTGAGATCGGACGTGTGGAATATGAGATTACACAGCAACGCGCCTTCACACTGACCCATGAGAGCGACCAGCATAAGGTGCGCCGTGTCATCGTCAGTATGGACAACCGCTCCACCACACCTATCGAAGCCACCATCCATACCATCCTACGCATCAAGGGAGGGTATCAACTATGCCTGCAGATGCACATGGTGCCCATCATTGGCGACGACGGATTGGTGAGATACTATTTCGGCATGTGTCGTGACGTCAGTGAAATCATGCACACCCAGAAGGAACTGGCCAAGGAGACGGCCAAGGCTCAGGAAGTGGAAGTGGTGAAGAATGCCTTCCTCCGGAATATGAGTTATGAGATCCGTACACCGTTGAACGCGGTGGTGGGATTTGCAGAACTCTTCCAGATGGATCATTCCACGGATGATGAGGGTATCTTCATTGAGGAAATCAAGAACAACTCGCGTGAGTTGCTGAAACTGATCAACAACATCCTCTTCCTGTCGCGTCTGGATGCCAACATGATTGAGATCAAACCACAACTCACGGATTTTGCCCAAGCCTTCAACTGGGCCTGTAAATCCAGTTGGGAAACAATCCAACAGCCAGGTGTACAGTATATTATAGAGAATCCTTACGAGCAATTGGTGGTAGAGATAGATGCCCAGAACGTAAGGCTCATCCTCAAACAGATTATCCTCAATGCCTGCCAACATACGTTCCAAGGGTCTGTTCATGCAAGAATCGACTATATTGGAGACCGTCTGATCATAGCCGTCGAGGATACGGGTGAAGGCATCGATGAAAAGTTGCTGCCCTCCATCTTCGAACGCTTCTCAACAGGAGCCAGCAACGGTTCCGGACTGGGTCTCAGCATCTGTTATGAACTGGTTCAGCAGATGGGTGGCAACATCAACATCAAATCACAAGAAGGCAAGGGCACCACCGTCTGGTTCTCGATTCCCTGTAAGACGACGGAAGTGGTGAGAAATAAAAAACAAGACTAGAAATGCGGAATGTCAATGAAAAAATGGTTCTATCATATATTATGTAAGAGGGGAAGCATACTGGTGATGCTCCTTACACTTCATGGTGCCCTGCTGACGACGACGGCCCAACAGCGTCGTGAGTATACGGAGGAACAGCCGCTCGTGATTGTCAGCGACTGGGAGTTCCCGCCCTACGAGTTCAGCAATGACAAAGGCGAGCCTGACGGTTATAACATCGAGGTGCTTAACATCATCCTCGACCGTCTGCACATTCCCCACCGCTTTGTGATGCAGGAGTGGTATATGGCCATAGAAACCTTCGAGCAACGGAAGGCCGACCTCATCTTCGGTCTCTCATTTAATTATATGAAGAAGCCCTATGTCATGACACGCAACCTGCTGCATTTCTACCGTATCGTTGCTGTCAGACGGCCGGAGAAGAAGGCGCTGACACAGATCAGTCTGTTGGGGAAAGGCGATACGCTGATCATGAAGACCAATGACTATGCGCCCATCCGCATCCTGATGACCAATCCACAACCACCGTTCACCATCGAATACCACTCACCTAAAGATGCCTTGACAGGAATCCAACGAGGTTCCTACGACTATTTTCTGTGGGGAGAGGTGCCCATACAAAGGAAACTGAAAGAATTCGGTCTTGACAGTCTTGTCACCGATGTGACTGACATTCCACCAGGCGAACTGCGGTTAATCGGCTATGACAAGGACCTGATTGATGCCATCGACGATGAATATGCCCGTCTGGAACAGGCAGGCCAGATGGAAAAGATCTACGATAAATGGTTCCATCCGGAGCGGGAGCACAACGACACCTCCCCCCTCCCCATCTTTATCATCGTGGGTGCCATCATTGTGGGACTGATCTCGTTTATGCTCAGTCGTCTGATCCGCATCCGCATACAGAAGGCTATCGACAAGAGCAAAGACATCAACAACATGATGACACAAGCCCTCAGCATGGGTAACTATTATGTGATTGAGCATGATCTGAGAACCCACATGGCACATAATGTCTATGGCAATCTGCTACCAGAAGCAGGTATGCCGACAGCGGAGTTCCAAGACCGAATTCATCCCGATAATCGCGATGTCTTTGATGAAGCCGTGCAAAACACGATGGGAGAGGCGATGAGTGCGGAATTGAAAACGCTTTGGAATGCAGGCACAGCAGAGAAACCCGACTGGCGTTATCTGCACGGTCACTCCATCTTGGAGTTGGAGGGTGGCAAGCCCCGCTTTATCATCAACTCCGTAAAAGACGTGACCCACGACATCAGGGAAGAGCGCGTGGCCAGAGTAACTGGCGAACGCTATATCAAGATTTTCAAAACCAGTCTCATCGCGATGTCATTCTATGATGCCGACCAGCGGTTCATCGATGCCAATGACCAGATGCGGGAAATCAGTGGTTTTGACTTCATGGGCGATAAGGTGTACCGTCAGACACGACTGGAAGACATGCCGTTGCTAAAGGATGTCTTCTCGCCGGAAAGCCATGAGGGGTTCTACGTTTGTCAGCACCTGATAATCCCACAGGCCCAGATTGACAAGTATATTGAGTTCCGTGTCTACCCCGTCGTCGACAACGGTCGCATCATCTATTATATCGCCACGGCACGTGAC
>Ga0310696_10002353_pt1 | contig 25274 bp, 21 predicted proteins | sample AusTroGonzalo_MG_4_FD_203885 | JGI IMG/M metagenome (GOLD analysis project Ga0310696, IMG submission 203885) | Bovine rumen microbial communities from tropical cattle in Woodstock, Queensland, Australia - Gonzalo_02 (v2) (version 2) | ecosystem: Host-associated > Mammals > Digestive system >...
TCTGAACCATATTTTCGACAAGGGTGTATTCTCTCATCAACTCATCGAGCACCAGATTCTCCGAGAGGATCTCCGCTTCGGTTGGAATGAAGGGACAAAGGGCCGGATCGCCGCCTTCCGCAAGATACTTCTCATATTTCGGCACCACGCTGTTATTGTCAGGGTGGACCAGGCGGAATTCGAGCTTGACGGGACGGATTTCCTCTTCCGCGGAAGAAAGATTCCGAAGACTTGATTTCCGTTCGGATCGGTTCCCGGATTCGGACTTGTCCTGCGCGGAGGCGGATTCATCCGATTTGAACCGGATGACCACAGCGGCGACAGCACTGGCCGCAATAATGGCAGCAGTGCAGAAAACGATCAATATGATTCTGGACGCGTCCTTCACTTTTTCCTACCGGAAGTCTTACCCGCCGCGGCTTTCGGGGCCAGGACGACGGCGCCGAGCCACGGCAGACGAAGCGTGATGAACTGCTTCTGGCCGTGCCATTCGCCGGGCGAAGTGAACATCTTCTGTCCGTTCAGGAGGCCGGTCCCGCCGTACTCCTCGCGGTCGGAGTTGAAGACCTCGACCCATTCGCCGGGGAGCGGGACGCCGATGTTGAAGTCGTGGCGCACGACGGGCGTCAGGTTCAGGATCACGACCAGCGGGCATTTGCGTTTTTTGTCCCAGCGGATGAAGGAATAGACGGACTGCTTGAAGTCGCCGGCGTCGAGCCACTGGAACCCGTCCGGCGTGAAGTCGTCTTCCCACAAAGCCGGCTGGCTGAGGTAGAACCTGTTCAGCTCGGCGGTCATGCGGTGAATGGAATCGTGCGCGGGGTATTTGAGGAGAAGCCAGTCGACCGACTGGTTGTTGCAGTTCCACTCGATCACCTGTGCAAACTCACCGCCCATGAAGATGAGCTTTTTGCCCGGATGCGTGGCCATCAGCACGTACATGGCCCGCAGATTGGCGAACTTCTGCACGTAGTCGCCGGACATGCGGCCGAAAAGCGAAAGCTTGCCGTGTACGACCTCGTCGTGGCTGAACGGCAGGATGAAGTTTTCGGAGAACGCGTAGCAGAGCGAGAATGCGAGCTGGCCGTGGTGGTAGCTGCGGTAAATCGGGTCGAGCTTGAAATAGTCCAGCGTGTCGTGCATCCAGCCCATGTTCCACTTGAACGTGAAGCCGAGGCCGCCGAGGTAGATCGGACGGGAAACGCCGGGCCACGAGGTGGACTCCTCGGCGATCATGGAGATGCCGGGGTACAGTTTGTGCGCGAGCTCGTTCAGGCGGCGGATGAACTCGATGGCTTCGAGGTTTTCGCAGCCGCCGTACTGGTTCGGGATCCACTCGCCGTCGTTTCGGGAATAGTTGAGGTAAAGCATGGAGGCGACGGCGTCGACGCGCAGGCCGTCGGCGTGGTACTGGTCAAGCCAGAAAAGCGCACTGCCGATCAGGAACTGCCGCACCTCGTTGCGTCCGAAGTTGAAGATGTACGTGCCCCAGTCCTTCTGCTCGCCCTTGCGCGGGTCGGCGTGCTCGTAGAGCGCGGTGCCGTCGAACCGTCCGAGGGAGAAGGTGTCGCGCGGGAAATGAGCGGGGACCCAGTCCAGAAAGACGCCGATGCCGTGTTCGTGCATGTAGTTCATGAACCAGGCGAAATCCTCTGGCGAGCCGTAGCGCGCGGTCGGCGCGTAGAATCCGGTCACCTGGTATCCCCACGACTGGTCCAGCGGGTGTTCCATCACGGGCAGCAGCTCCACGTGCGTGTAGCCCATTTTCCGAACGTAATCGGCGAGCGCCACGGCCAGTTCGCGGTAGTTGTTGAACGTCTCCTTCACTTCGGGCAGCTTCAGCCCGGGTCCTCCCCATGTGCCGAGGTGGACCTCGTAGATGTTCATCGGGCTTTCAAGCGGATTCGCGGCGGCGCGTTTTTTCATCCAGGCGTCGTCGGTCCACTTGAACTCCCCGCTCTGCGGGACGATGCCGGCGTTGTTCGGCCGGAGCTCGGTGCGCCTCGCGTACGGGTCGAGCTTGAGCACGATGGAGCCGTCCGAGCCCTTCACCTCGAATTTGTACACGTCGCCGGGCTTGAGACCGGGGATGAAAAGCTCCCAGATGCCTGAAAGCCCCAGCATGCGCATCGGGTGGCGCCGTCCGTCCCAGCAGTTGAAGTCGCCGACCACGGAAACCCGTTGTGCATTCGGCGCCCAGACCGCGAACGAAACGCCCTCGATTCCGCCGAGGTCCCGGACATGTGCGCCCATCACGTCGTAAACGCGATGGTGTTCGCCCTGGTTGAACAGGTAAATGTCCATTTCTCCGAGCGTGGGCAGGAAACAGTACGGATCGGCCGAAGTGAACTTGCTGTCCGCGTACTTCTTTTCGATCTTGTAAGCGAAAAGCTCCTTTCTCCTGCCGAAAACATACGAGAAAAGGCCTTCCTCTTTCACCTTGGTCATCGGGTAGCGGTTCCTGCCGGCGATGACCGTGACAGCTTCCGCAGCGGGGTCGTATACGCGCACCGCGATCCCGCCGGGCTCACGGTGCATGCCGAGGTAATCGTGCGGATTGCGGCAGGATCCTTCCAGTATCTCTTTCACAATGTTGTTTTCAGGGGTGCCGGACTGCTGATTCATGAGACGCGTCCTCCTTCAGGCGGGGTTTTCACTGCGCGTGCAGGAAGAAAAAGATGAAGTAAAAAACGAACGAATTGACGATGAGGCTGTCGACCAGATCGAAAAGGCCGCCGATCCCGGGCAGAAAATGCCCGGAATCCTTCACGCCGCAGGTGCGTTTCAAGCTGGATTCCACCAGGTCGCCCACCATGCCGCCGAAGTACAGCAGCACGCCGATCACGCTCATTTTGAGGTAGCCGTAACCGTTCCACCACTCGGTAACGCCGCTCTGGTCGGGGAAAATCGCATAGATCGCCAGCGTGACTCCTACGGAAAACACGAGACCGCCGCAGAGGCCTTCCCATGATTTCGCCGGACTGACCGACGGGATGAGCTTGTGGTTATGCCCGTGGGAGAGGGTGTTGCAGAGCGACCCGACAAGATAGGCCCCGATGTCGCCGCTCTTCGTGGCAAGGATGAACAGCAGGAACGTTGCCGGGATCTCGCCTCTTCCGGTGTAGTAAATATTGTAAATCAGTTTCAGCGCCATCGAAAAAAGGAAGAACACGACGAACCCGTTGATCGCGGCCCGCAGGGATTCCGGGTCTTTGTTCGTGGAAAGGATCGCCAACCAGAAAACGAACGTGAAGATCGCAATGTCAAGAGGTACTTCCGGGCAGGAAGCCAGATAACGCTTCTGGATCAGCGGAAAGATCACCACTACCACGAGAGCCAGCGAAATGAAACACTTCAGACCCTTGAACTTCTTCGGACCGTTGAGCATGTCGCAGCATTCCCATGATGCGCCGAATCCGAGCAGAGCGCAGAGGACCGTGAAAAACCATCTTCTGACTTCGAACGGAAGAAAGACCGATCCGGCCAGAAGGGAAAGGAGAATAACTGAGCTGAACGTGCGTTTAGCAAGGGTTGACATGGACTATCTGCCTCCAAATCTGCGTTTCCGGCCGTAAAAAGCCTGGACCGCTTTGTCGAATTCGTTGATGTCGAAATCCGGCCACAACGTCTTCGTGAAATAAAATTCGCTGTAGGATATCTGCCAAAGCAGGAAATTGCTCACGCGCTCCTCGCCGCTGGTGCGGATCAGCAAATCCGGGTCAGGGACCTCGGGAAGATAAAGATGATCCGCCACTGTCTTCTCCGTGATATCGTCCGGGGAAAGCGTCCCGCTCTTCACCTCGGCGGCTATCGATCTTGCGGCGTCGGCTATTTCCATGCGCGAACCGTAGTTGAGCGCGAGAATGAACGTGCGGTCGAAGCTTTTTTCTGTCTCCCGTTTCACCTTTTCCAGGCGCACGCGGCATGCTTCCGGGAGCGCGGAGATATCGCCCATAGTGAGGAGACGGATCCTGTTTTCGAGCATGGATTCGAGGTTTTCATCAAGAAACTGCACCAGGATGCCCATCAGAGCATCGACTTCCTCTTTCGAGCGTTTCCAGTTTTCCGTGCTGAAGGCATACAGCGTGATGAAGCGAATGGACTCGTAGCGCGAGATATAATGCATGAAGTCGACCACGCGGTTTGCGCCGGCCAGATGGCCTTCCGCGCGTTCGACTCCGTGCTGCGTCGCCCAGCGTCCGTTTCCGTCCAGGATAATGGCTACATGTCTGAGCTCATTGGGCTGTTCCATAGAACCTTTCCTCCAGCATCATCGCCAGCGCGTGATAGATCGGCAGATGATATTCCTGAACGCGATAGGCTTCCCGGGCCGGGACATCAAGGATGAAATCGGCATACGGCCGGCATACGCCCTGCTCATTGTTCCCGGTCAGAAGATACGTGGATATCCCGAGGACGCGAGCCACTTTAAACAGGTTCAGGATGTTTCTCGCATTGCCCGACGTCGTGATGCCGAGCACCGCGTCTCCTCTCTGACCGAAAACGTACAGCTCCTGCGCATAGACCATGAGCGGATCCACGTCATTTGTATATGCCGATGCCAAAGCCGGATGTCCATTGAGAGAAACAGCGCGGAATCCGCATTGCAATCTCTCCGGATAATGCTCGTCCGGGTAGGCTGACTCGAGCGCTTCGGCGAGCCCGGACGGAATATGCCGGCGATTCAGGAAACCTTTTCCGAGCTCGGCAATAAAATGTTCTGCGTCTGAGCAACTTCCACCATTTCCGCAGATAAATAACGTTTTGTTCTTGAAAAATACGTTTTCAAGGTTAATATATAATGTATGGATTTTTTCCGCGCATTCCCGGAGATCCGGATAACGCCGGAAAAGGTCATCCATGTGTTTCTTGACATTGTTGTTCATATCCATGTTCGTCACCTGCCAATAGGGTTGAAACAAAAACTCACATTGTTAATAGAACACCGTTTCCATGCAAAGTCAAACCAGTTTGTGAACAAGTTCCGAAAAAAGTGTTTGAAGCGGAAACGAAGGGTTATTGACACTGTCGACATCCCCTACTCCTGTTATTTTTGCTCGATCCAAGTTGAAAACATCTTAGTAACCCATCTCAATAACTTTTTCCGAACGGTCCATGAAGCGAACGGACCGCGGAAAGATCGGAGGCATTCCCATTATGAAAATCAAGATTTCCAGAGAAACCATGCTCAAAGCGCTTCAGAGAGTCGGAAACATCGTCAATACACGCAACACTCTGCCCGTGCTTTCCAATATTCTGTTCGAAGCTGCGGACGGCAAGCTCAAACTTACCGGCACCGACCTCGAAATACGCATGGAGACGGTCGTTGATGCCGAAGTCGTCGAAGCCGGCGCGACCACCCTGCCCGCCAAAAAGATGCTCACGCTCGTTTCCAAGTTCCGCGGTGAGTTCATCGAGATCGAAAGCGGAGACAATTTCCATTCCACCATCAAGTGCGGCACTGCGTCCATCATGCTGCTCGGCCTCAATCCCGCCGACTATCCGAAGAAAGACGAAGTCAAATTCATTCGTTCTTTCTCTATGAAACAGGCGGATATGGCCGTTGTCATCGAACGTATCTCCTATGCCGCCAGCCTCGAAGATTCCCGCAAGGTCCTGCAGGGCATCCTGTTCTCCGTCCGCGACGGCAAGTTCACTGCTGTTGCCACAGACGGCAAGCGCCTCGCGCTCTGCGAAAAGGTATTCGAAGAGCTTCCGGAAGGCTCCGAAGGAGAGATCATCATCACCCAGAAAGCCGCCACCGAGCTTAAACGTCTTCTCGAAAAGGAAGGCGATGTGGCGATCAACATCGCTGAAAACCAGGTGGTGTTCGAGGTTGGCGCTTCCGTCATTACTTCCAAGCTCATAGAAGGCAATTACCCGAACTACCGTCAGGTCATTCCGGCTTCTTTCAAACAAACTGTGACTGTTTCCTGCGAAAGTGTGATCTACGCACTCGAGCTTATCTGCGTTACGCTCGCGGAAAGCAGTTCGCCGAAGGTTTCACTCACATTCAAAAACGACTGCATGCTTTTTGAAACGAACAGCAACATCGGCGAAGGCCGCGAGAGCGTGCCGATTCAGTATGACGGCGAAGAGATGTCCGCTTCCTTCAACTCGAATTTCTTCCTTGATCCTTTCAAGCACATTCAGGTCGATAACGTGTTCATCAAGGTGAATGACGTCATGAGCCCGATCGCGATCGAAAGCGGCGACGGCTTCCTGTATGTCATTATGCCGATGAGGAACAAATAAACAACAATCGGTCTGAAAATGTCTGTACATCGTCCTGCCGTAAGCTCACTGAAGCGAGCGGCGGGACAGTTGTATTGATTTTTCCGTAATCTTTTCGCTCCTTACGCAGGGATGCTATGGTCAACTCGCTGTTCCTTCAGAATTTTCGGCTTTTCGAATCGGTGTCGCTGCGTTTCGAGGCGTCATCCGTATTCCTTTGCGGATCGAACGGCCAGGGAAAGACCAGCCTGCTCGAGTCGTTGTTTTATCTTGCGAACCTGAGGTCATTTCGCACTTCGCGCATTTCGGAGATGATAAAGCTTCATGCGCCGTCTGCCGTGATAGGCGCATCATTATCGTTTCGCGACTGGTCGCGCCAGCTTGCCGTTGAGCTCGGCGAAACGCGGAAACTTGTTGTTGACGGCAAACATGTGACGCGCGCCAGCGAGTTTGCCGGTGCATTCAATACGGTGACATTTTTGCCGGACGACCCGGAGATCATTACGGGACGTTCCCAGGTGAGGCGAAAATTTCTGGATATGTTCATTTCCATGCTGGATCACGGTTATTTCACCGCACTTCAAACTTATTACAGCGGAGTAAAAAACAGAAATTGCCTGTTGCGGATGAAGGAAGCCAACGATGATGTCATACGTTCCTATCATCCGTCGCTTGCGAAGTATGGCGCGGAAATTCTCCAGGCCCGTGAAATCCATATCAGAGTTTTATCCGATTTTATGCGGAATGTTTTGTCTGATTTAAAGCCGGAACTTGCCGATATGCAGTTGAAACTCCGGACGATCCACGAGCTTTCCGATCCTGAAATATTTGAAGAAAAACTTGACAGAAACCTTGATCGTGATCGTATAAACGGCTACACGACGACCGGCCCGCATCTTGACGATTTCGATTTTATAGCCGATGGGAAATCATTGAAATTATACGGTTCCCGCGGACAATGCCGCGCAACGTCATTTGCATTAAAGGAAGCCGAATTCGATATTTTGAAAAATCATTCCATGTCAAAGGATAACACGGTCGTCATCGTTGATGATGCAACCGGCGACCTCGACAAAAAAACGCAGGAAGCTTTTTACCATAAAATATCGGATGCAAAACAGATATTTTGTTCCTTCACGGAAATTCCCGACAACTTTTTAACGCAAAAGTCTCAAATCGTTCAAATTTCAGCCGGACGGGCTGTTTAATCTTTCAGGAGTCTTTCATTATGGCGTCTTATAATTCCATCATCTGCCGTTACAACGAGATCGCGACGAAAGGAAACAACCGGAGCATGTTTGAGAACATGTTGATTCGCAATATGAAACGCATGACGAAAGAACGTGTTTCCGGGCTGAATTATGTGAAAATGCGAGGCAGGATCTTTATCCATAAAAATGATTTCGAGACTTTTACGGATGAGGAACAGGAGTATCTCAAGGAACGTTTGAAGGACTGCTTCGGGCTGGATTCCTTTTCATTTTGCATCGAAGGTGAACGCACGATAGATGCCGTACTGGAGCACATCAGAAATGCCGTGAAACCTTTGTTTGAACAGCTGGAAGGACTTGGACGGCCTGTGAGATTCCGTACCCGCGCGCGGCGGTCCGATAAAAGCTTTCCATTGCGTTCCAAGGAGATAGAGATCGAAACAGCCACGATGATCGAGAAAATGATCGGAGAAGACAAGGTTCAGGTCGACCTCATGAACCCGGATATCTCCATCGGTGTGGAGATCCGTGAAAAGAATTCGACGATCTTCCTGGAAACGATAAAAGCGCGCGGAGGACTTCCGGTCGGATCCAATTCTCCGCTTCTCGGCATGCTGTCCGGCGGGATTGACTCGCCCGTAGCCTGCGTGATGGGCATGAAACGCGGGTGCCGAATGGATTTCCTCACGTTCCACAGTTACCCGTACACGCCCATTGAATCCGTCACGAAAGTCTGGCGTATCGCAAAGATCATCAACAAGTTCCAGCCGCACGGCGTGCTGTATGCCTGCAATCTTTCCGAAGTCCAGAAACTTATTCGCGACAACTGCGACCCGAAATTCCGCACCGTTCTATACCGCCGCATGATGATGCGCATCGCATCGAAGCTTTGTAAAAAACTGCATCTCTATGGTCTCGTGACGGGTGAATCCATCGGCCAGGTCGCCAGCCAGACTGTCGTGAACATGTCGGTAATCGATCGCGCTGTCCCGGACTTAATCGTCCGACCCCTTTGCGGCATGGACAAACTTGAAACGATCGCCCGCGCGGAAGAGATCGGCACGTTCAATACTTCCATCGAGCCGATGGCCGACAGCTGCACCGTATTTGCGCCGCCGTCTCCGGTCATCCATGCCAAATTGCATTTTGTCGAATTCGAAGAATCAAAAATCCCCGATATGGAAGAGGCGATACAGAAGGCATTCGATGAGATCAAAATGGTCACGGATGACGGACTAATCGATATTCCATCACATGATGTAAAAGATTGAAAATCAATTAAATAACGGAATGACGGAACAAATTGACGAATTGACCGTTATTCCGTTTTTTCATGATTTCAGGCAGCTTAACGAATAATCCGTCAAAAACTGCCGGACACTCCCGCATCACATTCTGCTTCAAATATTTCCATTATTTGATACTCAAACATCACACACATATCACAAGAATAAGAAAATAAATCTTGTTACTTTATCATCTTAACGACTCTGAAGAAGTCATAATGAATCGTGAATGATTTCTTCATTTTATTTATTATCACAATTACTCTTAAATATTTATCAAGTCTTTTTTTGAACTATCTCTTTTTTTTTCAGAATTAAAAAATATAAGGATTAGCTTTTCGTTTTGTATTTCAAATATATCTTTTTTGTTATTCTTGACAAACAGCACGGAACGTGGTATATTCTAGGAAAACAATATCGAAAACTGCTTTCAAACAGGAGAAAACGACGATGCGAAACCGTTCCACTGATATCCGTACTCTGCTTCTTCCGCCTCAATTCGTTTCTTTCAGCCTCGTTTTAGCCTCACTTTTTTCTTTTCTCAACCCGTTGCGGGCCGATGTCATCTATGCAGATGAAGACGGGATAGTCGTTACTTCCGAAAAGGCAAAGGAACCGGTCATTTCCGATCCGTCTTCCGGATCCGCCTTGTCCGAACAGGAAAAGACTTCATTCGATCCCGACCATCCCGGCCTCGATTATTCCGGCATCAGCATTTACTATGGCGGTGATCCCATGCCGGAAAGAGTCGTCCTTCACAGTGCGCCGCCCGAAGCGGTCGATCTCGTAATCCCGGACGGCGTCACGGAAATCGGTCTCGGCGCATTTTCAAGTTGCACCCAGCTGAAATCGGTCGTATTTCCGAATTCGCTCAACCGCATTCCTGCCTCCTGTTTTTCAGGGTCATCCTTCAGCGTCACACTGAGATCCGTTTCGATCCCGACGCACGCCTCCATCGGCGACCAGGCGTTCATGTTCTGCCAGTCTCTGGAGAAGGTCACGATCACGAAGGGCGGCGAAACGGTCGCTCCTCCTCGCGAGGACGCCTGCATCGGCAAGGAAGCGTTTTCCTCGTGTTTCGCGTTGAAACACTTTGAATTCCCGGATGGCATCCGTTCGATCGGAGAAAATGCCTTCCTGAGTTGTCCCCTGGAATCCGCCATCCTCCCGGACAGTGTGATCTCCATCGGCGAAAACGCGTTCTCAGGTACAGCCATCAAAACATTGAAGCTGCCCGCCGGCATCGTTTTCATCGGAAGCAGGGCGTTTCTGGGCTGCCCGTCCCTGGAGGATCTCGAGCTGCCGTCCGGGCTGATCGACATCGGTGCGGACGCGTTCAGCAACTGTGCGCTCAAGCATTTCAAAGTCCCGCAGGGCATCTCCATGAAGATCCAGGACGGCATGTTCCGTTACTGCCGGAACCTGGAAACGGTCGAGCTCCCGGACGGGGTCACCGCCATCGGCGAAACCGCGTTCGAGGGCTGTACGGCGTTGAAGGAGATCGACCTCCCGGACAGCATCGAAACGATCGGATACCGTGCGTTCGCCAGTTGTGAAAATCTGGAAAAGATCACCCTGCCTGCGAACCTGAAGAAGATCGGGTTCAGCGCGTTTCGCTACTGCCCGAAACTGAGGCAGATCGCGATTCCCGCCGGCGCCGGGGTATTCGCCGATGCGTTCGACCTTTCGGTCACGCGCCTGACGCTCCCGGCCGGAACCACGCGCTACAAGTTCACGCCCGAGGGCGCCCTGATCGATGAGGAGGCCCATGTTCTGCTTGCGTTCCCGTGCGCGTTCGAAGGGCATTACACGATCCCGGACGGGATCACGGCGGTCGCGCCCCGTGCGTTCCGCGGATGCGCCATCCGCAGCGTCACGATCCCGTCGAGCGTAACGAGCCTCGGCTCTGCGGCGTTTTCGTACAGTGCGCTGGAGGAGATTACGATCCCGCCGAGCGTGACGGAGTTTCAGGCCGGCGACAACATCCCCGGCATGACGCAGTACGCCTCGGCGTTCGATACCACGGTGCCCGAGCATTTCGAGGAGTACGACAGAAGCCTCTTTGCCCACTGTACGCTGCTGAAGCACGTCAATTTGCCGGATAACATGGAGGAGATCCCGTTCGCGATGTTCAAGCAATGTCATTCGCTGGAGGAGATCGCGGTCCCGCCGAGCGTGAAAGCCATTGGCGAATGCGCGTTCCTCGATTGCCGCGGCCTGAAGCGGATCGCGGTGCCGTCCGGCGTGCGCGAGCTCCCGCCCAGAGTGTTCGACGGTTGCAGAAGCCTCGCTGAGGTCAAGTTGCCGAACGGTCTGAAGTCAATCGACTACTACGCGTTCCAGGGCTGCGCCGCGCTGACGGAACTTGAGGTGCCGTCGAGTGTGAAAACGATCAGCGATTTCGCATTCCGGAACAGCGCCTGCGAGAAGTACCTCCACGAACTCATCGAATCGCTCAGCGAACTCAAAGCCGCGGAAGAAGGCGATAAGGAACTGCAATACAAAATGGGTTACCTCTATCAGTTCGGCATCGCGTTCGGGAAGGATGTTGACGAGGCCGTGAACTGGTACCGCATGGCGGCGGACCAGGGGCACGCCGAAGCGCAGTTCATGCTCGGCGGATGCTATGAAAAAGGCGAAGGAGTCGAGCTGGACTTGAACGAAGCCGTGAACTGGTACCGCAAGGCCGCGAAACAGGGCCACGCCGAGGCGAAAGAGGCCATGGAACGTCTTCAGAATTCGCCGGAATTCCAGGTCGGTCCGGAGCCTCAGGCTGAAGGGAAAAGCTCTTGAGCGCTTCGGCGCAGACGGAGCCGACGGCTGAAGGCTTTGAATTGAGGTGAAGTCAAGTTCGGGAAAAAATGGTGGATCCTGCCGGATTCGAACCAGCGACCAAAGGTTTATGAGACTTTTGGTTGAATCATAAATAACATATTTGATATAAGTATGTTATAATAAAAAGCGAGACAATAACATAGCCCAAACATTGCCTTTCAGAGAATTTGTGCTATATTAAAAGCAACAATCGGAAAACGTGACGAAACGTGAAAAACAAGCAGGAGATTGGATCATGGCACAGACCAAACGCGCAGCAAGACGTACAAGAGGCACAGGGCAAATCGTGAAGCCTGCCGGATACAAACGGTATTGTCTGAGGATTCGTGTGAACGGACTGCAAAAACTGGTTCCGCTTTCGAATCCGGACGGGACCCCGTGTACAACCAAGACCGATGCAGAGAAAGCTGCCCGGACCCAACAGAAAATCCTCCAGGCCGATACCTTGGAGGAAACTGCCCTTTATGTTCAGGAGGCAAAGCGCCTCAAGCGGCAATCGGGTTTGCTCCTCTCGAAAGGCTGGGAAACCTATCTCAAACAGACCACTCGTCCAGACAGTGGCGATTCGACCTTGAAGAAGTATAAAGGTATGTACGATGCCCTCCTTCGGTGGATGAGCAGGGAGTATCCGAAAAAGCAGCTTGTCGCTGACATCGACCATGACATCGCTATGGAGTTCATGCAGTCCATTTCCGAATCCGGAGATTCCAACATCACGTTCAACAAGTATCTCCTGGCTCTGCGGCTGGTATTCAAGCACCTCAAGACACCTGCCGCACTGGATGTGAATCCGTTTGATGACATTGCCAAGAAGCCGGTCGCTGTCGTTTCCCGGAAGCCATTTACCGAGGAACAGGTCAAGGCGATATTCGACGGTTTTGACAACGGCTTCTTCTACGAGACCGAGTTTGATGTTCTGGCAAAGGGGGGCGAGCGGAGACGGATAACGAAGAGGCTTGAATTCAAGCCGATGTTCAAAGAGGAAATGCGCGTCCTGCTCCTGCTCTGCTGCTGGACCGGGTGCCGTGGACAGGACGGCTGCCTGATGACGTGGGACTGTATCGACCTCGACAGGCATCTGATTACATACACCCCGCAGAAGACCGCTCGAAAGACCGGATACAGGAAAGTTACTCTGCCGATTAAGGAAGAGCTGTACGATGCTCTGCTGGATGCGGTCAAGTGGAAAGGTGACAACAAGCCGAGGGAAAACTACATCCTGCCTCACATCGCGGACCGCTATGTCCGGAATCACACCGGCATACAGAAGGACGTGATGAAGATCATCCACTGCGCGACTGGCGAGGAGACCACCGCAGATAAAGGACGTCTGCCCGGACAACGCAAGCTGGCTGCGAACATCTACAGCCTCCATTCGTTCCGGCACACGTTCGTGTCGTTCTGCGCCAACGCGGGTGTCCCTCTGGCGGTCGTCGCTGAAATCGTCGGACACGGCAATCCTGCCATGACGGAACACTACAGCCATATCTCGACCGAATCCAAGCGAAGCGCGATTAAGGCGCTGCCATCGTTGGCCGCATCGGTTCCCGATGACGACGTTGTCATTGATGAACCGTTGAGCATCCAGCGGACAGCAATAGCTGATGCCCTGGAGAAAGCAGATTCCAAGGTTTTGGATGAAGTGGAACGTCTCCTGAAGAAGCGCGGATTGATAATCTGAATCGGGTTCAGGTTCTGACCGTCGAGTAGAGTTCAAAAGTCGCGACTCGCCTGACGGTCAGAATCTGCCTCTTCCAATTCGGGCATGTCGTCTTCGTCCGTTTCCCCGGCATGAGCGGAAGTCCTGGTCACAGATTCAGGGAAGCGGCCAGTCGATGCACAGGTCGAAGGTCCCCTCTGCGAAGCTGCCTATATCGTAGGGATTGTAGAAAAAATGCAAGCCTTTATCGTCGTAGTAAAAATTCTCCGTTGGCTCGGGCGGAACGCCCACGAACTCTTTTTTGTCGTTGAACCGGTGCATGTCATCCCGGCTGATAAGCTCGTTTATATAGGATTCAAGGAGTCGCCGTTTCAGTTCCGGCAACTGGTCTTCACTAACGATGTCGGACAGTGATAGATATTCGGAAGGTATCTTGCCGTCAGGAGATCGGGCAATCGTTCCCATGTAGCGATTATGGCTTTCGTGTCCTCCGCCTGTATAAGTTTCAAAATCCAGACAATAGCTGAGTATCCGTTCATCCGCGTAGATAACAGTGGCACTCTTTTTTGAGTAATAACCCTTTTTATGTTCTGGGGAGAAAAAACTGCTGTCATCCACTTCAAGCACATGTAAGAAGTCACCAAATCCTCTATAGAGATTTCCCGCCAGCCTCTCGCTGAAATAATGGGTCCTCGGAATTCTCTCGATGCTTTTTTCGCGGGGGGTCAATTCGAAATCATTTGTCAATTCTGAAACCATTCTCCGCATGTCTTCCGCATCGGCGCGATTAGCCATATTCTCGTTGCGGAGCGTCGTGATTTCATAGCCCTGACTACGGATGATCCAGAACTGGAATCCGAGCGCAAAGAGCAGGAGAAGAATAATCCCAACGACAAAGTGTTTTTTGTTTTTTCCCCTAAAATGGATGTATTCTGTCATGATTCGATGATTCTGAGTTGTGATATCGTTTGTTGTAAAACAAACTTACGGGACAGTGCCTGTTATAGGGCTAGATGCCCCGCTGATTAAAAGAGAGTACGTTTCGCCCGGCTTATAATCCTTCGTAAACGAGTTAATGCCAGGGTGCGCGACAAAGTTGATAGTTTTATGACTATCAAAGATAAGTCCTTTTTCCACATAGTCCAATCTCATTTCTAAATATTTATTTCCTTCATTATGTATATTCATAGTTTTGGAAGATCCTCGCCCCAAATCCCATGTTATTCGAACAACTAAATTCGGATTGATTTCTGTAACAGCATCACATCCCTTTGTTAATAAGAAACCTACAAAAAGGAGAGTAAAAACCATACCAACAATAAAAACCAACAGAGCGTTTCCACTTGTTCCTTTATTCGACATAGTTTGCCTCCGGATTATGATTTGTTTTGGTTGACAAGTGAGCTTTAAGCAAGTAACATTATTCTATTCCTCTTTCAAAGAAGAGAAAACATTAGACAATTATTCTACCCGATTTTTTGCCCCATGCCGTGCAGCAGATTCATTGATCTCACCAGTAGCTTTCTGAAGTCGTTCCAAGACATCTCGAGCTTCTTTTCTAAACTCTGAACCACCAAAGAGTTTTTCAAAAAAACCTTCAGGAGCGCCCGTCCACACTGTATAACCATACTCGACAGCTTGAACATAATGCTCGTAGGCAATACGAAAATCCAGAGGACAACGGCTGGTATCTATTCTTTTTATAAGAGTTGCACAAGACAATAAAAACGCCATTGCTTCTTTTTTAGATAAATTCTCCAAATCGTCTTCATCCTCAATATCCAAATCTACTTCTGTTTTGTTAAGTTTATCAATCACTATGTCTATTTCTCTTGCCTCGGCAGACATGCTATCGTTTTCTACTGTTTCAACCGGGGTGTTGTCTATCGTTGAGTAGGGGGGAGTCGCTTTCTTGGTGCGTTTCTGAGCGAAGAGCCATTTAAAGGTCTCAGGATCGGCATACGCCTTTTCCCAAGAATTGTGTTCGACGCCAGGGTAGATTGTTATTTTCACATTTCTATTTCCGGCATTCACGAGAGCCCTGTACATCTCACGGGAGAGATCGGTCGGTACGAGGTTGTCACGTTCGCCGTGAAAAATGCTGATGGCCATGTCCTTCAGGACAGGAGCCTGCACGGGATCAGCGCCGCCGCAGATCGGGATGGCTGCCGCGAAAAGGTCCGGACGACGGGAGATGATGTCCCATGTGCCATAACCGCCCATGGAGAGACCAGTGATATAAACACGGTCTGCGTCTGCATTAAATTCCTTGATCTTCGATTCGATGAGAGCTGGAATTAGACCAGTGGTTTTGGATGGCTGAGGTTGGAGAGCCGCACCGGAACCGCCTCGATGCAGAGGTGCCCAAAGTTCTGTGGACGGGCATTGGCAGGTGATGAGCACGACTTTGTGCTTTTGTTCACGGATATTCTTCACAATGTCGGGCACACCAAGTTCATTTTGGGCAAGATTGTTGTCTCCGCGTTCGCCGATACCGTGAAGAAAAACCAGAATGGCGGGTTTCCCTTTTTCGCTCTTGTTGTAGAGGTGCTGACAGTATTTCAGAGTGGCTCCATCCTTTACGAAAGTTAGTTGCTCCAGTTCTGTATCCTTGAGGATCCTCTGCCATTTTGCCGTCTGCGAGCTGTTCTGTTGAGCAAAGGCAGTGATTGGAAATGCGAATGTAGCCAATGCGACACAAATCAAAGTGAGTGTTGAGATTAGATGTTTCATGACGGTCTCCTGTTTGATATTTGTTAAATGGAATGGTGCGTTGTTTTATTTGCGGTTTTGTGGTTGACGATAGCCTCGTAGATTTGGGCGCTGGCGCGGAGCTGACGGATGAAATCGTCGTCTTCGGAAAGCTCCTTCAGCAGAGCGGTGCATTCGGGGCATTCCTTCAAGTGCGCCTGACAGGTCAGACGGCCAAGAATAGACATTTGGTGATTCCGGTAAAGTTCGAGCTCTTCTTTCGTGTAGTGGTTCGCCATGATTACTGCTCCTCCAACTTCGATATGATTTCCTTCAATGCGGCAATGCAGCGGCTTTTTGCCGTGTAGACAGATGCGACAGACAGATTTAGAAAATTCGCGACTTCCTGCACCGGGCGTTCCTGCAGGGCGTACATTTCGAACGCCACATAGGTCTCCGGCTGGACATGGCCTTTCAGCTCCGTGAGCGCCATTGCCAGGACGTGCCGCTTCCATTCCTCGTCCCAGAGCTCGTCCCAGATGTCAACTGCGGGCTCAACGACCTGCTGCGCCGGATCGTCCAGCTCGACAACGCCATCCCGCTTCCGGAGAATCTTCAGTGCCTGATTCCGTATGATCCCGCGCAGGTAGTGCCGGAACCGTCCGTGGGACTGGTCGTAATGGAAAACAACGTCATCCGGGATGTGGTCCGGGTCGTACTTCCCCACAATGTCTTTCCTGAAAATCTCGGACATGACCTGCTGGACAAGCTCGTCGTTCTCGTCCGGCGTCAGCAGGCAGTCCTGACCGCAGAGCAGGATCAGCGGCTTGTAGGCGGCATAAAATTCGGCCCAGGAGACCTCGTCTCCCGCCCGGACCTTTGCCAACAGCGATTTCTTTGTCGTGAATGCCATGATCTGAATTACCTCCGTACCACCTACTACCTCGTCGAACCGTTTTCTGACACCGGATTCTGTTTTTTTTCGAATTTTATTGTCTGGAGCACCTGCGCGAACTGCTCCCGTCGCTTGGCATAGCGTTCCTTGCTGCAGCCGAGGGAAATTGAAATGAGGCGTCCGTTCACGTCGACCACATACCCGTTGATGCGGAAATCAGGAGAGAGGGAGTAGTCGAGGTGCACGCAGGGAAATCCCTGAAAAGTCGTCTTTCTGACTTCATAAATCTCAACGTCGTAATCAATCGCCTGTTTCATCGACGCCCGCGACTGGAGCTTGATTTCGTCCTCGCTCATTCCGAAGAGCGCCCTGTATTTCGACTTTTCGGTAAACGTGATCTTGTCCTGCGGCCTGGTCTCGTAGTCCAGATAAATGGTGTCAACGCCAGATTGATACTCCGACAGGAAAAGATCGATCCGTTTCCGGTCCTCATCGGTCAGATCCGGGTTGTTATCCCTTCGTTCCCGCACCAGCTTCGCGACCGTCTCCTTGGAGACAATGTCCCACTGGGCAGGCACGGTCATGCTAACGCCGAGCTCGGCATTTGTGTACTGCTGCGTTTCCTGTTTGCTGAGGTCTACGGTTTGCGGCATGGCTTCCTGTCGGGCAAGGGCAGCCCGGACTTCGGAATAGACGAACCATGCCGCCCCTGCCGCTATCGCCAAGACCACGAGGGAAAGCAGCCAGTGCTTTCTGAAGAACGAGCCCGTATGAACGCCAGCACTGCACAGCCCCAGCCGGAACCGTTTCAACTGATACGCTATCTTGTCCCGAAGCGTTTCCCCGGTTTCGAGCTTGCGCTCGATTTCGGACAGCTCCTTTCCCAGCTCGTCAATGGAATTGAGCCGCCTCGCCGGATCCTTGTCGCAGAGCCGGAACGACAGCCGGAGGAACAGCTTGAAGGAAAGCGTCAGCGGGAGTTCCTTCGAAGTTGTCGGCCATGCCTGCGGTTCCAGTCCTGTGATGGCGCAGTAGATTACCTTGCCGAACGCATACAGGTCATTTTTCTGCGTGGTCTTCCGGTTTGCGGGGTCGCCTCTTTCCGCAGTCCGCACTTCGGGCGGCAGAAACTCGATGGTTCCGGCCAACGACGTTGCCGCCGTGGAAAGTGAGGAAATCAGGCCGATGTCGCCGAGCTTCGGGACGCCCCTGACAAACAGGATGTTGTCCGGCTTGATGTCCCGGTGCGCGAATCCGGCGTCATGGATGGTCCTGATTCCCGCGAAAATCGCCGACAGAACGCCGAAAACTTCGTCCTGAGGCAGCGGACCGTGATTCAGACGGGCAGCGAGCGTGTCCGGTTTGTATTCCCGTTCGAAAACGGAATCGGCGGCCTCCATCGTGTAGAAGAAATGCTCCTCGTCCTCCTCGACGTGGAATATCTGGAGGAGTTCCGGTGCGTTCTCCGTAATCTTGCGGTAGTTGATGACGCCTTTCAGCTCGCGGCTCCAGGAATCGCCGAGTTTCTTCTTCGGCACGATCTTGACCGCCATCTTCCGCCCGGAGATATCCTGGCAATACCACACGTCCCCGAACGCGCCGCATCCGCAGTGCGCCAGAAGTTTCAATCCGTGGAATTGCTCTGTTTCCATTGGGGGGATTCCGGATCAACTGGTTGGTTGGGTGAAACGGGGAACAGACCCGACCGATATCGGCGGGACTGGTGCGGGCAGCTTTCGAGCACGAATATACCGAGGCGAGCCGGATGGATGGAATTCCGGCTGACGGATTTGATGACTGGCGGGACAAACGGACAAGAGCATGGTAACCTCGGAGGGGGAGTTTCGATGCCTGCGCACGAGGCTCGTCTGGACAAAAAAGCCGGACGCCTCCCCATGCGCGACGTGTAGGTCCGACCAAGAACCTGCTCAACAGACGACAGAGAAACGCCCAGCAAGACACGAAGACACAATGCTTCTTGCTGGTTGATTTCGTACTGTTGAGCAAAAGATTCTTTAACTTGGTCGGTTTACACGTCTTTTGCTGAAATAACCATTGAAAATGAGCCCAGAAACCGTTCTCCGCTGGCTGCGGAGCCGGAATCCCACAGACAATTTATCCCTATGCCGCGAGAAAGTCAAGCCGGAAACGGAGAATCTTTCGACATTTTTCTACATTTCTGCACGGGCACTCACGCGATTGCGGGACAGAGAACGCGCAAATCCGGTACGCCCCCCCGTAGATATCTTGTCGTTGCCAACATCAGTAACGGATGAAAGAATTTAAGCCACGTTTGGAAACAGACCAAGAATCACTCTTTCTGAAAATAGAAAAGGCAAACGGCTATTATCTTCCTGTCATAGACAAGAAAACATTTTACACCTCAGGTAGAAAATGTATAATTTAATGAGCAGTCGAAAAAAGTCGGAAAAGAGTCAAGACAATATGGTCTATTTTGGCCGATTGAATAGAAAAGAACAACGGGCCGCCAACTGTTTTCAAAACAGTCGGACAGCCCGCGCATCTGGTTGTTCAGACTCTGTACGCGGACCAAGAATGTCGCGTCACTGAGGGATAGACTTTGAATGAAACGGATTAAACCACATTTCTATGTTTCGTCCGACATGGAAATGGTGTACTTTTCGTTCCGAATCGGAGTTGGGGGCTATCTATTCATGCCGAAATGCCATTGTTGGCGAAGCGCTGGACCTCTTCCTTATCGAAACGGGCCTTTCTTGAAGAGAAATTGAACTGCGCCAAGCACCCCTGCTTCACATAGGCCCGAAGTGTGGGTCTGGAGCAAGCAAGAATCGCCATGGCCTCTCTAGCGTTGATCAAATGACGATGGGGGTTTGTCTGCTTGCAACTGCGGAGGATGCTTTTTGCCTGTTCCTCGGTCACGGAGGCGTCGGACTTCAGGAGGGCTTGGATTGCGTCGATGGTCGATTGTGTCATGTTTCATTTCCTTTCGATGTTGTCTGAATGGTGTTCCTGAATTACTATACTCGTCAACAAAAAAACGGAAGAAAAACCTGTCGGCCTTGATGCCATGACTGGCTGGCTGCTTCTTCGTGACAGCTTGTCGTTTCCCCGTGGACCGGTTCTCCATGTTTGTCGATCACGTACCTTGTTTAGCGTTCTCACTTTTTCACCCTACACGTTACTTTTTCTGCAAAAAGGCCTTTTTGATGCTGATGTGTGCCCCGCTTAGCACATTCCGCCCCTCTTTACGTAAAGAGGGACGCTCGTTGAGTCAGGGATTGGCACCATGCGAAGGGCACCATCGACATTATCTTCTCGCTTCATGTCCTTTTTTTCTTTTGTTGCTTAATTCCCGGCACTTTTTGCGGCATGATACCATGACGGGATTTGATGAGCAAGTCCCGAATAACCAATCATAGAAGGAGAAAAAACTATGAAAAAAACAAACGTGATCGGCAGGACGCTCGTCTTCGCCGGTCTGACACTCGCCGTCCTCCTGGCTGCAGCCGGTATGCGTTCCAGCAGGACAACAATCAAACTCGCCGGAAAAGCCACCAGCCTCACCGAACTGGATCAACGTGCGCGTCCGTTCTTCGAGGAGGCCGAGAAAAACATTCCGAAAGTCGTCTCGGAACTCAGCGGAACGCAGACGTTCCTGAACTTGTGCAGCCTGGCCGTCGCCGACAAAGTCACGGGCTCGGACAAGCTGGAGCGGAAGATCGCTTCCGTGATAGACGGTCCGATTCTGGTTCCCTGCCGGAAGGGAGCCGCCGTCTACGGGTGCGGCATCAACTCCGCCTTGGCTCGTGGCAATCTTTCCTCTATCCATCGAGAGGCCATGACCTCTGCGCTCTATGCTTCCGGTGGATTGGCTCTGGAAGCCGCATTCCTGAAAACGACGCTGGCGTCATTGCAGTCTCTCATCGGACCGATCACAGGTAAAATCGCTGCGAAATTCGGAACTGGAGCCGCCCTTGCCGCCGCTGACGGGCCGTTTCCATTCGGGGATGCCGTCGGAGTAGCACTTGCTGTCGGCGGTACTGCGTGGTCGGTCCATGACCTGCTTGCTCTTCGTCGTGATCTGCCGGGTGCGATTTCTGCGGCACTGAAGCAGGCGATCCAGGAATACTGGAAAGAGTGCAGATTGGAGGCCGCGCAATGAAAACTCTCCTGATTCTGCTCTTGGCCCTGATGACTGGCATCGTGTCCGCCGTACCGATGCGCCGTCCATACAGAAAACCTATAAAACCCGCTCATGTCGAAACGACACATCCGGTTTCGTGGAAAACCATCGCTGCAGGTGGCGCTGCTGCGGGGACAGTCGTTGCCGCCTACAAGATCGGGAACGGCGTTGAAGAAGGGATGGCGACTGCTGCCAAGGAAGCGCCCGTGGCATTTTTGAGTTCCATCACGCTGTCGTCTCTCTTCATCCCGCTGATTGTCGTTATCGGCGTACCGATAGCGGGCTTCTTCATCTGGCAGAAACTGTCAAGCTAAACTCTCCAACCGAAAGGATTCACCTCATGCAAATCAACCTCAACAAAACTGAACTGGCCGGAGCCTTGACTGCTCTGGGAAAACTGGTCTCCCGAACGTCTCTCGTCAAGATGTTCCAGACCGTACAAATCGAAGGAAGGGCGAACACGCTGTTCTTCCGCACACGCAACGTCGTCGAAGAGATCGAGTTCAGGATGCCTCTCGATCTGGAAGACGACTTCTCACCTATCCTTGTCGAATTCGAGCAGTTCCGTCTGGCCGTCCGCAACTGTAAAAAGAAGACGCTGGACATGGAAGTCGAGAACGGAGAAGTCTTCATCGATGGCGTCATGCTCGCTCCTGTGAACGGACGCTTTCCCGTGCCGGATGACATCCCGGATCAGGATGCCTGTGTTACGGAGCTACCTGCCGACACGCTGTCCGCGCTGTCGATGCTCGCTCCGTTGACAGACAAAGGGGCGGACGTCCGCAAGGTTCTCGGCGGAATCAACATCAGCCGGGACGGATTCACGGCAACCAACGGCAAGGAACTGGCGAACATCCCGCTCTCACTCGAAATGTCGGGCAACGTAACGATTCCATTCCCGCTCGCGCTGCTTGCCACGAAAGCCTTCGGCGAATCCGGTAGGCTCACGACCTGGCAGAAAGGCGAGGACACGCACTTCGCGCTGATGCTTGGCAACTGGACCTGGCGGGCGAAGGCGTATCGGGAGAACTACCCGAACTGGAAATGCATTGTGCCGGAACGCAAGGCAACAACGCATTACGTCAGCTTCCAGCCGGACAGAGCCGAACGGCTCCAGCGTTACTTGAAGGGCATTCCCGACGACCCGCAGAACAACAACGGCATCAAGCTGAGCCGTCTGCCCGAAGTCCCGGATAATCTGCATCTCGAAAGCTCGAATGGGATGCTGTTCAGCGTTCTTGCCGAGTTCGACGAGAACTGGGGCGACCTGCGCTTCACCGTCAGAAAGGAGTTTCTTGCTCATCTGCTGGCAGAAGGACACACCCGGATCGAACTGAACGATGCCTACGGTCCGATTGTCGGCACTGGCGGCACGGGGCAGTACATCGCCATGCCCATCCGTCCCATGAAGACGCAGGTCGCCGTTTCCGAGCAGGAGACGGATCCGACCGCATCTCAACCCGTGCCGGAATTTATGGAATCCACAACCAGACAGATTCCGCCGCACAAACAGGAAAACGACATTCCCGCCAACCTCAATAAATCCTTAACAAAGGAGACCCAGACGATGGAAAACGCCATCACACACACCGTGTCTGCCCCCGTGCAGACGTTCACCCCGAACAATGAACCAGTAAAAGAGCTGAATCCGCTGGACGAGCTGGCTGCGAACATCGAAGCGATGAAGTCGAAACTGAAAATCATGTTCGACGAATCCGCCGCCATGAGCCGCAAGGTTCGCGAGATCGCCATCACCCAGAAGCAGAAAGAACGCAAGTACGTCCAGAACCAGCGCACCATCGAACGTATTCAGCGCGATACGGCAAGTCTGACCAGTGTCGCCTGAATCATCATCACCCGTCATCCTCAATACCACCCTCGGCAGTCTGTTCTGTCGGGGGCAAACTTTGAAAGGAAATCACCATGCTCAAACTCAACGCATCCTACTCCAAGAAGGTTCCGGCTGATACGGAGTATTCCAGCCAGTCCTACCACGCATCCGTAGAGGTCGAATTGCCGGACGGCCTCACGCCCGAACAGCTCAACACAAAAATCCACGAAACCTTCGCCCTCGTCCGCGACAGCGTGGAATCCGAACTGCACGGAAACGAGGCTCGGAAGTCCTCTGCGGCCATCCAGACGTTGCCCCCGCAGTCCCAGTCGGATCAGCACGAACCCCAGGCACAGAACGCCACGAAACCCGCCTACAACAGAAAGCCTGCCACGGACACAGCGGCGTCCCCGAAGCAGATCAAGTTCCTGCTCGACCTCGCCCGGCAGAACGGCTACACTGTCGAACAGCTGAAAGCCCGCTTCAATGTGTCCGCCTTGGAAGATCTTTCCCGGACGCAGTGCAGTCGCGCCATTGACATTCTCAACGGAAAGGCGGCGTAACATGGAAAGGACTATCGAAACCGTCCGAGAGACGCCGCACTGGTCGTACTCGGCATTCCAAACCTACCTGATCTGCCCGATGCGCTACTACTTCCGATACGTCGAGCACGCCGAGGTGGAACGTACCAGCATCAGCTTGCCGTTCGGTCGCGCCTTTCACGCCGTCCTTAGCGAGCGCGCCATGAAGGGCGTGGACTACACCGTCGAGGACGCAAAAGAAGAATTCGTCGTTTACTTCCGTGGCGAAACCGAGGTCAGCGAGAACCTGACGTATAAGCCGGATGAGGACAACTGGTTCTGGGAACAGCGGGGCTGCGACATGCTGGACGTGGCCTTGTCCGAATGGCCGGACGATTACACCGTTAAGAGCGTCGCGGAATCGTTCTGCGTGGACGTGCCCGGCTTGTCGAAGCCGCTTGTCGGTGAGTTCGACCTTGTCGTGACGGACGGCGGGGACGAAGCTATTGTGGACTGGAAGACGGCCTCAATGAAGTGGCCGAATGGAAAGGCTGACCGTGACCTTCAGGCTACAACGTTCTGCTACGCCTACCGTCAGCTCCACGGTCGGATGCCCATGTTCCGCTTCGACGTCTTCACGAAGGCGAAAGCCCCCGCACATCACCAGTTCTATACGTACAGAAACCAGGACGATTTCGACCGATTCGTCTACCTCGCCGGACAGATCGAAAAGGCCGTCCACACCGATATCTTTCTCCCGGTCGAATCCTGCATGAATTGTGCCGAGTGCGCTTACAGTGAACGGTGCAAAGCCGCGCACAGGAAGGCGGGCTGACACATGGGACTGATTATGCAAGAAGGCAAGTTCGTGAGCAGAGCCGAGGTCGCCAGAACTGATACGCCCTGTTCGACCGCCACATGGCTGCCCGTGCCGCACATCGGCGTCATCGAAGCTGTAACCGAGGTCATCAAGGCGCACAACTGGGAGATCGAAGGCGAAAAGTTCGGCCTCGCCAGTGACGGGAAGAAGATGTTCGGCGTGATGGAAATCGCCCGTTCGTCTTCCCCGGAATGGCATCGCTGTGTCGGTATCCGCAACAGTCACGACAAATCTTTTGCCGTGGGCCTGTCTGCTGGAATCGTCGTCTGTGTCTGCACGAACCTCGCGTTTGGCGGAACCACGGTCGTGAAACGTCGTCATACAAGCGGCATCATCCTGGCTGAACTCATCGACCGGGCTGTTGCCTCCCTGGAGGATGACTTCCTGACGACCGAGGCTGTCTGCGAGGACTTGAAGGACGTGTATCTGCGGGACGATGACGAAGCTCGGAGCTGCATCGTCCGTGCCGCCGAGCTGGGCGTTATCAACTCCAGCGACATCCTGCCGGTTTACCGTGAGTTCAAGTCACCCTCTCACGAGGAGTTCTCGGAACCGACACGGTGGAGCTTGATGAACGCGCTTTCGGAGATTGTGAAGAAGTACTCCCCGCAGCGCGTGGATCACAGTTACCTTGCCCTGAATCGGGCGTTTGGGCTGGACGGCCGGAAGGCTGCGCTCTTCGCCTGAACCACGCTCGTCTCCTCGTTCTGAAGATGTAGGTTCCGCCAAGAGAAAGACGCAACTGGGACGAAGAGAACCTGACACGACCTGATGCACTCGTGTCGGTGAGCCCTGCATCCCGGCAGTTGAAGAAGTGCAAGTCTTCCTGCCGGCCTTTTTTTAGCTGTTGTTGAACTTCTGCACGGATCCTGCTGCCATAATTGTTGCAATATATTGTATTCGTCGAGATTACACGATTATACAAATTAAGCCAGAATGCGACAGCTTTCTGGGTTGCGGGGGCGCAACAAACACATCCACACAGCGCCCCGCTAGGGTCTCTAGGGTTCCCACAGGGGAGTGGAGCCCCTGATTCTTACTTTAGATCATTTCTTACGAATGTAA
>Ga0310696_10002354_pt1 | contig 25248 bp, 16 predicted proteins | sample AusTroGonzalo_MG_4_FD_203885 | JGI IMG/M metagenome (GOLD analysis project Ga0310696, IMG submission 203885) | Bovine rumen microbial communities from tropical cattle in Woodstock, Queensland, Australia - Gonzalo_02 (v2) (version 2) | ecosystem: Host-associated > Mammals > Digestive system >...
GATCATGGGTATGGTGGTCTGCCAATAACTGGCAGGAATTTGGGGACTGCTGATGTAGTCGCAACGATAGCCATCGATGTCGGCTTCGTCGATCCAGAATTTCAGGCAGTCGTTCATCGCATTCACTAGGTCAGCATTGTTATAGTCGAGCTGCCATACATCGCCATAGTTGTTGGGGTGGATCATCTGGCCGTTTTTCATGGCATAGTATTCTGGATGCGTTGTAACCCAGTCTGCATCTGTGGCCGTGTGATTAGGAACCCAGTCGAGCCACACCTCCATCTGTAGTTCGTGGGCACGGTCAACGAATGCCTTCAGGTCTGCAATGGTACCATACTGGGGATTGGTCTGCTGGAAGTTGGTAGCGGCATAGGGGCTGTTTATACCTCCACCACGCGGATAGACGGGCATCAGCCAAACGATATCGACACCCAGTGTCTTGAGATCCTGTAGTCTGTCTTGTGCGGTAGCAAAAGTGCCTGCAGGAGTGAATGAGCCAACATTCATCTCATAGATGACGCGATGGCCTTCTTCACGTTTCTCCATTGAGTTGTTGATCTCATCGACGTAATCAGCGGCATAGCAGTTAGAAACAAAACAAACTGCCACAATCAAAAACCTTTTCAATACCTTTGTAATCATAACTATCAACTGTAAACTATAAACTAAAAACGGGGCGACTATTCTTCGCAGAGTAGCCTGCCCCCATGAGTACTCAAATATCAGTAAAACCTTATGATGAAGCAGGTTTTTACTGTTTAACATAAACTGCATAACCATTCGCCTCTAAGGAGATAGAGGACGAAGTATCAAAGGAGAGTGTTGTCATACTTGGGCCATTGAGCACAGTCTGACTGTTAAGCCATTGCTGGTAGCTGCCAGCCTCGAGTCCTTCGATGGTCGTCACGACATCATAGCCGCCAAAGTTGACAACAGCCACCACATTACCACGTCGCCATGCCAGCACATTGCTATCACTGGTGGTGAGGAACTCTACTGGTGCATTGTCTGCCAACGAAAGTTGCTGGTGATGAAGAGCGATGAGCGTACGAACGGTATTGAGCATCTTACGGTCCACTTGCTGCCACTTCACCTTGGCATCGGTAAAGTAGTTCAGCGTATCAGGATCACCGATCTCCTGTCCGTTATAGATGAGGGGCATACCATAGAAGGTGAACTCCATCACCGTAAGACCATAACGATGTTCACCATAGAACTTACGCAATGTATGTCCGCCGTCGTTGTAGTTCTGGTCGTGGTTTGTAAGATACACCATGCGATGGTTCTTCACCTTTGATGACTTGTCGAGGAAACGTACATAGATCTGTTTCAGACTATCGGCATTGAAGCCTCTTTTGCACAGACGGGCAATGGAGCCCTGCAGATTCCAGGCATAGTCGTAGTCGAAACCACAGGAATCAATACGCTGATTCGCACGATCGGTAATATCTGTCTCACTCATCATCTCAATCTTCTTGCCAGGAACCAAGGCCTTCAGTTGGGCGATAATGTCCTGCCAGTAAGATACAGGAATAGTAGGGCTCGATACGTAGTCGCAACGATAACCGTCGATATCACACGTCTCTATCCAGAATTTCAAGGCAGAATTTACCTCGTTGACCAGTTCCGGATTCTGATAGTTCAATTCCAGTACATCACCCCAGCCATGTGGATGAATCATCTGGCCCTTTGCATCTCTGGTGAAATATGCAGGATGTGTCTCCACCCAAGGATTCTCCTGGGCTACATGATTGGGCACCCAGTCAAGCCACACCTTGATACCCAGTTCGTGGGCACGGGCCACAAAGGCTTTCAGGTCATCGACTGTTCCATAGGCAGGATTCACTGCCTTGTAATCCATCGCTGCATAAGGGCTGTTCATCTTGGCACCACGCGGATAGATAGGCATCAGCCAGATAATATCGACACCCAGGGTATCAAGACGGTCAAGCTGCTTCATGGCAGCCTGAAACGTTCCTTCAGAAGTGAAGGCACCAACATTCATCTGATAGATGACGCGGTTGCCATCACCGACTGGTTGCGTGTTATCAACAGAGAGGCTGGAGGAAGTCCCGCCGCAGGCTGCCAATAGCAGCGCTGCGGTTAGGACCCATATAGATAAAGTTTTGTGTTTCATACCAACGGTTTATTTCGCAGTGAACGAATAACTCTGATCAGCTATAACGGTATCAATATCCTGCTGCACACTATCACCTTCACCATTGAGGATGAGATTGTAGGTACCGCCATCGTTGGGAAGCGGGAACACCAGCGTACCATTCTCGTTGCTGCTAGGCCTGATGCCACGCCAGCCGCCGTAGATCTCACCATCGCCCCAGGCATAGAGACGTGGATCGGTATAGCCCGCCTCGTTCTGGATGGTTACGGTGTTGGCCGACTCTACCCACTCCGTATTCACATCGAAGAAGTGACTGCCACTGGTAAACACCTCCGGACCGTCAACCTGAGGACTGCCGTTATCATTGAGAATCAGGTTGAACGTGCCGTCTGCTGGCAGTTCGAAGAGGTACCACCCATTATCAGTTATCTTAACAGGAGCAGCACCAGGCCATCCACCACAGGCTTCACTGTCACCCCATACGTAGAGATGAGGATCGACATAGCCAGCACTGTTCTTCACAGCAATGAGGACAGTCTCTCCAGCAGGCTGGGGTTCTGGCTCCGGCTCTGGCTCTGGTGTTTCACCTCCAGGCTGGAAGGTGGTTGGATCGATCTCTGTGACACCTGAGGTGGTGATGTGCAGATAGACATCGTGATCGATGGTATAGGCAAAATCAGCCAACTGGCTCGAACCTGCATTACTGAAGATAAGATTTTCAGCCAGACCGGTATTACCTTCGCCCATATCAAAATATTTATAAGTAACACCATTGACCGTCTGTTCACCTGTTACCTCCATACCTGGCCACTCGCCATTCAGGTTGTTCTCGTCGCCCCACATATAGAGATTAAGGGCTTCCCAACCTGTCTCGTCGTAAACAAAGACGGCATAGCCATCATGCCTGACTTGGGGTTCTGCCCCAATCTCCTCCACACCATCAGCAGTGATGCGCAGATAGATGTTTCGGTCGATGGTGAAGTTGAAGTCGGGCAACTGTACACCGTTACCAGCATTGTTGAAGATAAGGTTCTCTACCAGTCCTGTATTGGCAGCACCCATATCAAAGTATTTCCAGGTGATACCATCGTGGTTCCAGGTTCCGGTCACGTTCATGCCAGGCCAGTCACCATTCAGGTTGTTGATGTCACCCCACATATAGAGGGTCAGGGCATCCCATCCCGTCTGGTCGTCTACATAGACGGCGAAACCGTCGTGCTCTGGTTCGGGTTGCTCACCTCCACTCCAGTAATAGCTCTCCCAACGCTGTCCCCAGATATTGGTAAAGGAGCCTACACTGGGATTATCCGTATGGTTAGCCTCCTCACCGGTAGTAGTGAACTCCTTGCCCTGATTCCATGAATAGAAGCGGAAACCATCGGCCAGTGATTTACCACCGACGAAAGTGCTGGGATCGAGGTAGATGCCCCACTTCACATTGCTGTTAGGAGCCTTAGTCAACAGGTACTGTGTATCACCGATAGCCTCATCGTCACCATTGAAGGCACCGGTAATATATATCTCCTCATCGGCTGTGGTGCCGAAGGGTGCGATGAACTCCAGCAGGATACGGTCGGCCCGTGTCTCAAACTGCTGACGCTCATGGTCAAACACGATATCCTCTTTGCACGAACAACTGCTCATCAAGCCCGTAAAAGCCAGCAGTGTCAGCATCAGACTATATATCTTTTTCATAAACTTCAATTCTTTAATGTTTCAATTTTACAATTCTTCAACTTTAATAGTTGGGATTCTGAATCAGTCCGGGATTAACAGAGATTGCCGTCTGAGGCAGCGGATACCACTCATACTTGCGGTCACGCTGAGCAGGCAGACTGATACCATCCTCTGTAGCACGACCCCAGAACCACCACTGGCCCTGTGTGAACTTATCGAAACGACGCAGGTCGGTACGGCGACGGTTACCCTCACCAAGATATTCCTTACCCCACTCAGAGAGCATCCAGTCCATATCAAACTGCGTGAAGCCAGGACCGGGTACACTCAGGGCTGAAGCACGGTCAGCATCCTTATAATAGCGCTGACGCACGGCATCCACATAGTTCTTTGCCTCATTGCTGTTACCCTTACGCATCTCACATTCTGCTACATTATAGTAAGCCTCTGCCAGACGGAACTGCACATCATCGATGCTCTTGAAACCGCCCTGCTCATCATTTGGATAGAGCGGATACTTCACCAGACGAACGCCAGAGTTGGTCTCACCCCAACGGGGACTCATCACAGTCTCCAGTTCACGCCCCTGATTCAGGAATGTACCCAACTGATCTACATAGACCAGGTCCTGACCATCGCGATCGGCATCCGCCTTCAGCACATCACCTGTACCGAAGTTAGCACGCATCACACCCTTCAGGAACATACCCGGACCATGAGTCTTGGTGGCTGCGTCGTAGGTATAGTTCTGCTTGCGGATATCACGATCGTCGAAACGCTCGTAGGGTGCTCCCAACTTATCGCCGTAGTCGAGGAAGCACTTGGCACCCACGGAACCACCAGTAGGCTGAACTGTACCGGCGTTATCGAACGAAGGAACCAGACATACACAGTTCCAGGCACCGATGCCATCATAGCTCTGTCCGAAATAGTCGGCATAGCCATACCACATGCCTACCATCGTACGTACATTGGAAATAGCGTTGGCAGCACCCTGACCATCCTCGGCTGCAAGGGCAAAAATCACCTCCGGACTCTTGACATTGTCTATCGAATAGAGGTTGCGATAGTTGCTATCGATTGCATAGCTACCGTATGTACCGTTGATGATTTCCTTAGAGAGAGCCTCGCATTCGTCGAAATGAGCCTCACCGATAAACACTTCGGCATTGAGCAGCAGACGGGCCTTGAGCAGACGGTTCATGGCCTGATTGGCACGATTCACCATCGAATGGTTGGCATCATCCTTTGCCAAGGCATTAACGGTCTCGTCAAGTTCGGTCGCAATGAAATCATAGATCTTCTTGCACGATGTGTTCCAGTCGGAATCGGCTGTGCCAGGCACCTCACTGCTGGCAGAAGTATTCAGAGGCAGTGCCCCACCCCAGAGTTCGAAGATACAGTAGTAGTTCCAGGCACGGATAGTGCGTACCTCGGCCACATACTGTGACAGTCGTGCTTCCGTCATACCCAGATTATCTGCACTCAGGCCCTCCAGATCGCTAAGCAGCAGGTTGGCCAGTCCGATGGCAGTCCAGGCGCCATTCCAGGCATTATTGATGATGGTTGACTCTGAAGTCCAGTTATGCCAGGAAAGCACAGTCTTCATGGCCTCATCCCATCCCCAGAGTCCGCCATTCCATACACGCCAGGTAATCTGGTCGGAAGGATATTCAGAAAGATGGAAGAAATTCTCACCAGCCAGGGTCTGTGAGGTCTGTCCGTAGATGGCAGCCACAGCACCTTTCACACTGGACTCATTCTGGTAATAGACACCGGCGTCGATACGGTCATACACCTTCTCATCTAGATCAGTACAAGCGGTGAGTCCAGCCATAAGGCAGACTGCGCCAAATATTTTATGTTTAAAAGTAATCATAATTATCAATTTTCAATTATCAATTTTCAATTAGTGAAAACGCAGTGTTACCCCCAGACTGACCTGAGTAGCCTGTGGATAGGCACTGTTGGAGTCGATGCCCGGGGTGATGCCGGTAGAGGTGACGATCGAGGGATCATTGCCTTCATAGGCTGTCAGCGTGAAGACGTTCTTTGCCGTCAGATAGACACGCAGGCTCTCGATGAGTTGACGGTTCTTGGGCGTATAATTGTAGCCGATGGTGACATTGTCGAGCTTGAAGTAGTTTCCGTTCTCCAGGAAATAGCTCGAGATGATACCACCGCTTGAATTGACATCGGCATATTTGGTATAGGCAGTACGCAGCACGTTGTCGGTACCTGCGCCCTTCAGTCCCATACCATACTTACGCATATTGAAGATCTCGTAGCCAAGGGCACTGCGGAAGAGCATGCTGAGATCCCAGTTCTTATAGCTCAGCGAATTGCTCCACGACAGGAAGTGCTTGGGCGCACCGTTGCCGATATTACGCTTGTAAGAGGGATCGGCCTGAGCAGCAGGTACTGCATTTCCATCGTTGTCATAGATGAGCAGGAAACCGTTCTCATCGATACCAGCATGCTCGTAGCCATAGAACTGACCGATCTCACCGCCTTCCTCCACACGGAAGAAATACTCACTGGTACCAGGACCTGGTTTCTGATAAAGGTCAAGGTATGCCATCTGGTAGGCATCACTCGACAGTTTCGTCAGTTTGGTAGAACCCATACTCCAGTTAATGCCGGTGGTCCACTTCAGGGCTTTCTTGGCTAACACATCGTAGTCGAGTGACACCTCAATACCTGTGTTCTTGGTGGTTCCTACATTCACCAGGATAGTGTTATAGATGAATGGTGGCTGTGGGGCCGTATAGTTATAGAGCAGATCCTGCGAACGCCGGTCGAAATACTCCACACTACCACGCAGACGACTGTTCACAGCCACAAAGTCGAGACCGATATTGAAAGCAGTTGACTTCTCCCAGGCCAGATCGGGGTTGGCATTCAGTGAGGGGGCATAACCATTGATCCAAAGGTTATCGATCATATAGGCACCACGGGTGCTGTAAGTGGCAATACTCTGGTAGGCATTGAAGTCGGAACGTCCTGTCACACCATAGCTCACACGTGGCTTCAAACTCTGGAAGGTCTGTGCCAATCCCTGTGCGAACGGTGTTTTGGTGATTTCCCATGCCAGTGACCCTGAGGGGAAACTACCCCACTTCTTGTTGGCACCGAACTTCGTACTACCCTCACGACGCATGGAGGCTGAAGCGAAGATCATATCATTATAGTTGTAATTCAAGCGACCGAAGAAACCAATCAGCGTTGATTCCGAAGAACCAGCCCAGAGATTAGCCTTACCATCGCGCAGGTAACTGCCGCTGCCAATGCCGTGATAAGAGAGGGCATCATAGACAAAGCCCATGTTCTCATTGCCACTCTGTTCCCACCTGGAGCGCTCCCATGAATAGCCGAGCACGGCTTTCAACTGATGCTCATTCACCGTCATCGTATAGTTGACAAGCCACTCCAGACGATTGGTCCACCACTTCTGATAATTGATGCGGGCACGACCGTCATAGCCGTTCCAGAACGACTCACTGGAGGTAGAAGGCGTATAGAAGTTTTCTTTCAGATCATTATACTGCAAAGCATAGCTCAGTGAGGTATTCAGATTGTGCTGCTCCATCTGCAGGATGTTCAGTTTGACATCAGCATTTCCTAAGATATAGACACGGTCACCCTCGCTGACATTTTCCTTCAAATCGTTCACAGGGTTGTGGATATCTGTAGGAGAGTTGGGCTGATAGTAAGTGCCATCGGGATTCTTGACGGGAATCGTCGGGTTCATGGTGAGGGCTGTATCAAAAAGACCGTTATTACCCCACTTCTCATGTACCTTACGGGCAGACAGTGAAGAGTTGAATTGCAAACGTCCGTTAAGCACGCGCTGTTCGCCGACAAAGCGGCCACCATATTCCTCACGGCCAGAGACGATATCCAGACCATTACCTTTCTTGTAGTTTACTGACATACCGAAATAGCCATTCTTGGTAGAGGAGTCAAGCGAGATATACTGGTTCAGGCTATAGCTGACAGGACGGGTAATCTCATCCCACCAGTCTGTGTCTGCGCCATAGTCCTGACCACGGCGTGAACGACGGAACTCATCGGTTGAGAGAATGTCAACACGGGGCTTCTGGATGTTCAGGGCAACATAGCTGTCGTAAGTCACATTAGTGACACCTGCCGTACCTGAACCTTTCTTCGTGGTTACAAGAATCACACCATTGGCACCACGGGTACCGTAAATGGCTGCCGAACCAGCATCCTTCAACACAGTGATTGATTCAACATCCTGAGTGGCAATGTTACGCAGATCACCACCGGCAATACCGTCGATGACGACCAGCGGACCATTGCTGGCTGTGAGCGAGCCTGCACCACGCACCTGTATTTCAGTCATGGCATTGGGGTTGGCATCAGCCGTTGAGGAAACATTCAGACCGGCCACCTTACCGGCGATCAGTGCCATGGGGTCGCTGGCGGCTCCCTGGTTAAACTGATCCTTACTGATCTGGACCACAGAGCTCGAGATCTCCTTCTTGGCCATCGAGCCGTAACCCACTACGACGACTTCGTTGAGTTGAGCCACATCCTCCTTCAGCGTTACCTCCATACCGTCCTTGGCAGACAGCTCCTGGGGATTATAGCCGATGTAGGTGATTACCAACGTAGCTCCAGTCTTACATTTCAGGCTGAAGTTTCCGTCGAAGTCTGTTACCGTACCATTAGATGTTCCTTTAACCATGACGGAGGCGCCGATAACACCCTCGCCCGTTTCGTCTTTCACATGACCATTGATTGTGGCCTGTGCAGAAACATCCAAGGCAAAAAACATGACCGCCAGCATCATAAGCAGGCGAGAACAAAGATTTTTCTGTCTTTTCATCTTCATTGGTTTTGTTAAAATTAGAGTTATGGAAAAATATGTATTGGCTTTAGTTCTTTTCGATTCTGATGGCAGCACCACCGCTACGAGCCAGACGCAGATAGAGAGTGTCGCCTTTGACAACATTCATCTGACGGATGGTCATCTCATAGGGATTATGCTCGTAGTCGGCCTCTGGACCGTCTTCGTAGATCATGGCACGATAAGTGGCACCTTCGTCAAGGAAGTCAAGCGCGACGTCTATGTTTCGGGCTTCCTCGTTGGTAATACTGCCGATAAACCAGCTATCGCCATGACGTGCTTTTCTGGCAATGGTGATATATTTGCCAATCTCACCGTTAGGCACCAACGTCTTACTCCAAGTGGTCGGACAGGTCTCGATGAATGAGAGGGCGGGGTGGCCTTCGTAGTTTTCAATCGCATCGGCTGCCATCTGGAGCGGACTGTAGATCACCACGAACTCACCCAGCTGCTTGGCCAATGTGGAATGAGGATGCGTACCTTTTACAATTTCCGAGAAGTTGAAGATAGCAGGTGTGAAGTCGGTTGGTCCTGCAAGTCCACGTGTAAAAGGCAGGGTAACGGTGTGGGCAGGCGGATTACCGCCTCTGCGGTCCCAGGCATTATACTCCTGTCCACGGACCCCTTCCTGTGTCATCAGGTTGGGCCATGTACGCTGGATGCCCGTAGGCATAGCAGGCTCGTGGTTGTCGATCATGATGTGATGCTTGGCAGCACACTCTATCACACGACGGTAATGGCGTATGCCATATTGCGACTTAGCCAGTTCCTTGCCATCGAAATAATGGCCTACATAACCAGTCTTCACAGCACGGATGCCCAGTTTCTCAAACCAACTGAATGCCTGTTCCATCTGGTTCTCAAGTAAGGAGGCATTACCCCATGTCTCGGTATGGCCGATAAAACGCACACCTTTCGACTGTCCGTAGCGACACACCTCCTCTATATCGAAATCGGGATACGACTCCAGATAGCTGATCTTCTCACCCTGTCCCCATCCTGGATTCCAGCCTTCAGCCAGCACACCACTGAAGCTATGGCGAGCGGCAAAGTCCATATAGTGTTTCACGTTTTCTGTCGTGGCTCCATGTGTCGGACCCATCTCCCAGGTGTTCTGTTTCTTGTGGATGCTCCACCAGATACCGATGTATCGGCCTGGCTCTATCCACGACGTATCTTCAATACGCGAGGGTTCGTTCAGGTTCAGCATCAGGTCCGAGGTCAGCAGGCCGCCTGCCGTCTTACTGATAATCATCGTACGCCACGGACTCTTCAAGTCACCTTTCGCATAGACCTTCACACCATTGCGCCAAGGGGTGAGGGCTGTGAGCAGACGCACTGAGCCGTCGTTTCCACGACGTGGTGTCAGGTTGATGCTGGCATAATCCTCGAGGGCTGCCTCATGAATGGCCAGGAACAGGTCTTTTTCATATTCTATGGTCAGAGGGGTGCATACCGTATCTTTCCTGCTCAGCAGATCAGCGGTATAGAGGCCCTCAAAATACGCTGTGTGGTTCGACCGAATCGACCAAGCCTTGGCATCGTGTGCCAAGGTAATCTCGGTCAACTCGTCCTGAACACAATACTCTTTACGCTTATCCTGATTTGGCAGGTTATATCTGAAACCGAAACCATCGTTGAACACACGGAACACCACCTGCATGAAGCGACCTGTCTGTTCACGATAGTCGACCGTCAGTTCGTTGTAATGGTTACGGGTTGTCCCATTCTCACCCCAGGGCTGAGTCCATGTCTCGTCCATTGACGAACGGCTGACCTTACCCATGGTCATGTTGGCACCCAGTTCTTCGTGATCGAGACGGAAGCCCAGACGTGAGGGAGCGACGAGTGTCCGTCCTTGATAATCGACCCTGTAGAAAGGATGATGGTCCTTCACCCCGACGGTCACCATCACAGCTCCGTCGGGTGAAGAAACCAAAACGTTTTTGGCGTCACAATCCGTCACGCCTAAACACCAATTACTAACCAATATTACCAAACTAACAATTAACTTTTTCATTGTTTATATGATTATTTTGAGCATGAATACACTGTTTGTCGCTTGACGGATGCAAAGGTAAGCACTAATCTGAGTGATTACAAGCGCAACAAACAAATATCAAGATGCTTAAAAATACAGATCATTGATTATAAGTCAATTACAAAATTCAGCCTCCTAAAAAATCAAAACTTTATCAACCCGTTTCTCAGCTGAAATGGCCCTTGACATTTGGTGGTTTCAAAAAGAATGCGTATCTTTGCCGATGAAAATACAAACGATAGGATTTAGGCTTATGAAACGGATTTCAATGATCATCGTTCTGCTCATACAAGTGGCGCTGATAGCGGCTGACCATCACACGTCTTCAGGAGACAGACGACTCGACATGAACAAGCGACTATACCATACCCTCGACAGTCTGATATCACAATACGATCAGTTGACTGCCGAGAAGGAGCGTCGGGTAGCAGCCATCAAGGACGGTGTCAAGGGCATCAGGCTGACACCCGAGCAACAGTATGACCTGAACCAACGGCTCTACGATGAATACGTGGCCTACAAGTTCGACTCTGCTTTCTATTATATAGATAGGAACGTGATGGCACTCCGAGGCTCAGGCGATCAGGAACGTTTTGCAGCCAGTGCTGTCCGCATGGCCCATATCCTTGCTGTGACAGGACTCTTCGACAGGGCCCGACGCCTGCTCGACGAAGTGAACCCCGACTCGCTCAGTGATCAGCAGAAGATTGCCTATTACAATCAGCAGAGCGAACTGAACCTGTATCGGTCAGAGATGGCGCAGTTCACAAAATTCTTCTACGATTACATCAAACGTGCCCAGTATTATCGCCAACTCGTCATCCAGATAGCCCCAAAAGACAGTTATGACTATGTCTTCAACCAAGCTACCTATATTTGTGAGGCAGATGAAACAGACCAAGCTATCCAGTTACTGGAGCACTATCTGCTGAAGCTCGAGGAAGGCTCGCGTACCTATAGTATCGTCACCAGCACATTAGCCTATTTCTACCAGAAGAAACAGATGCCGGAGCAACAGGAGCGCTATCTGCTCTTGAGTGCCATCAGCGATGAGCGTGGAGCCATCCGCGAGAACAACTCACTGCGCTCCCTGTCGGAGATACTGATGGCACGTGGCGACAACGACAATGCCTATCGCTATCTGTTCCAGGCCATCAGTGAGGCCCGTTTCTATGGCAGTCGCATCAGGATGATGCAAGTGGGACGCATGGCTCCCCAGATATTGCAGCTTTACGATGCCGAGCGCACCCAGACACAACAGCGCACCAACATCTTCCTGGCTGTCATCTCCATCATCTCACTGGTGCTGGCAGGCATCATCGTCTATACACTCATCCTCTACCGGAAGAAACATGCCGCAGGACTTCAGATCATCGAGATGAACAAAGTGATGGCCCGACACAATGAAGAGATTGAAAATGCCAATACACAGATGAAAGAGGCTAACCGCATCAAGGAGGAATACATTGGACGATTCCTCGAACTGAGCAGTATGCTTCTCTCTAGCGGCGAACAACGATTAAAGCAACTCAACCGTCTGGCAAGAGAACGGAAACTGGAGGAGCTCTATGCGGAACTGAAAACGATGGAACCACTCAACACGGGCATACGTACCTTCCATAGTCACTTCGATACGGCTTTCCTCAACATCTATCCCAATTTTATCAGCGAGGTAAACAAACTCCTTACCCCCGACAACCAGTTTACAATCGAAGATGACGGTAGCCCAGCCAAACGCCTGACCACAGAACTGCGCGTACTGGCCCTCATCCGACTGGACATTACCGACAATCAGAAGATTGCCGATATCCTCCGTTCCAGCATCACGACCATCTATACCTACAGGTCAAAACTGAAGGCAAAGGCCATCAATAAAGATGCCTTTGAGGATGACGTGAGGAAGATTGCTACCTACTAGTTATTAGACCTCGGTTCTGGCAGTATATCTGATCATATAGCCTCGAATGGCATTTCGAACACGAAGCTCGAGCCATCCTCGTATGTCTTATCCATATAGACCTTGCCGTTGAGCATTCTGGCAATCTCTTTGCAGACAGCCAGTCCCACGCCCAGTCCTTCTGACTTATTGTCTGCCTTGCGGAAAGGTCGGAACAGCAGGTCGAACTGATCTTGAGGCACACCCTCGCCCGTATCATCGACGCGCAACTGTAGTATTTCGTTGCCCGACTCCTCGTCCTCATAAGTCTTCACCTTCAAGGTCACCGAACCCGAGGATGTGTGCTGACAGGCGTTCGTCAGGAAGTTGCGCAGCAACTGCTCCAGTCGTTTGCTATCCGTATATATAAAGGTGTCTCTCAGTGCCACTGGATACTCATGCGCCAGCTTCACACCAGGCTGCACCTCATTCTTCACAGAATCACGTGCCCTACAGCACACCTCCATCAGACTTACCACCGTCTTATGCAACTGCAGACAACCCTTTTGCATTTTTGACAGATCCAGGATATCATTCACCACCGTCAGCAGTCGGTCTGAATTCTTGTGGATATGCTCCTTGATCATCAGTTTCTCATCCTCCTCCATGTGGAGACCCGCAACCCCATTCAAGATGTCGTTGAAGCCTATGATGGCGTTCAGTGGCGTACGGATCTCATGACTCACATTGTCAATGAAAATTTCCTCCAGTGCCTTCTCTCTTGAAGGGGCATAGTAATTAGACACATTGCTTAGTCGATAGACGTACTGGATAATCTCTTCGTTCTCATTTCTACATGGGGCGATATACGACTCCAGCACCGTTTCTGCACTTCCTGCCAACAACATCTTGTCGGCCTTACCTTGTTTGATAACTTTATATAGTTGTCCGTCGTCGAGGAGGAACCCACTCTTGAGTTTCTGAAATTCTTCGTTGCACGAGATCATACGACCATCTTTGTCATAAAATCCCACTCCTATTTGGAGACCCGAGAATGTCAAGTCTAACACCTGATCACTTAGAAAATGTGACATGTTTTCTTCTCATATTTATAGTTTATGGTACTGCAAAGGTAAGAAAATTTCTTTGAAATAACCAAATTTTTAAGCAACTATTTTTCATTTTTATCTAATAATGGTAAATTTTACACCTATTATCACGACGAAATTGTCGATTTTAACCCATTTTTACAATTCTTTTTCTCTATTAGTGATTATGACTATAACGATGCAGTAACGAGGTGACAGTATCTGCAAGTGCGATGGAAGCCGGCTCTCACTACGCGTACATAATATTTCTTTGCGCGCGAGGAAGTGTTAAAAGTGATATTCATGCAGAAAAAATCCCGATTTTCTTTTGGAGCGAATCGAGATTTTTTTTTATCTTTGCAGTCGCAAATTAAAAATCCATTCTATCACAAAGTATGAAGAAAGTAACACATCATTTAGTCAGTCGATATTCGACGCCATTGAAGATGTAGCCCCTGAGCTATCATCTGGTTGATGACTTATGATGGTCAAGTGTTCTTTGACATATTGTTACAAGAGTGTTTTGTGATAGAGACTACGTGATAATCTCTGTGAACCTAACTGGGCAATAGCCGCCAGGCGTTGCCCAAATACCTTTTGCGCCCTTTTTCAAAGGGAATACACAACACAATCATTTCGAAAAACATATTCAATTTGTTATTTATGGCAGCATGGGGTAAGTGTTAAACCACGGGGGTGTCTTAAAAACACTAATCGGCGATTTTGGGTCTCAAAACAGCTTTTGTGACTATCATTTGTTTAATTTTTGGTATGTCTGTAGGCAAATTAACCATAATTAACAGAATTTTCTCGTTGTTTTTATGGTTTTATCGTATATTTGTAACCAATACAATACAACGCTGTTTATCAACACCGTAAACTAATTGGAGTACAAACCATTTAAAATTATTTATGACTATGAGTAAATATTTGATGTCAAGTGTTGCAGCTATCGCAGTTTTGGTTGCTTTCACAGGTTGTGCCAAATCGACAGACATGTTCGATCAGGGTGCCATCGACGAAAGAGACAGGCAAGAACAAGAGAGGATCGACCAGCAGAAGGAGACGATTGTCAACCAGAACTATGCTGCTGCTTTCGAGAGGGCCTTCGGTAAGGTAGGCTCTAATGTGGACTGGGGCTTCGGGCGCCAGCCTTCGCGCGCGTTGACACGCGGTAAGAACGACTATCCTTCAAAGGGTAGTTTAACGGCTGATGGTATTACCTTCCCTGAGGATTGCGATGCCAGCAATTTCAAGGATGGTGTTCCAACAGAAGTAAATAAAATGCCTGATAGTGAAGTTAACGGCGGTACCTATTATATTAATGAGACTTCCAATCAAGCAATAATGAGACTTGTTGGTGTTATTTATGTAACGGGTACAGTTGATTTGTCCAGTTCAGATGCTTTTGATGTAAATGCAGGTACGCAAATCTATCTGGTTAAAGGTTCTACCTTAAAATTAGGTGCGACCAGCGCCCTGAATTTAAAGGGTGACATTTATATAGCAGATGGTGCAACACTTGAGACAGCAGGTCACCTCAAAATCAATGGTGCATCAAAGGTGTATAATCATGGAAACATCATTGCTGGTACTTTTGAGGTTAATACGACCAGTTTTCTCTATAATGTAGGTAAACTGGAGGCAGATAATGTGAATGTAGAAAGTACATCTAGCCGCATTGTCAACGATGATACCATTGAGGCTGGATCCGTTACAGTGAATGCCGGTGCTGTTCAGAACAATGCCGAGTGGGAAGTTTCTGGCACGACCTTAATTAATACAAATGCGTTAGGCTGGGTCAACAATGGAAAATGGAAGACTTACAATTATTCTTATGTAGGTGGCAGCGAGAACGTAATCAATAATTGTTACCTCTGGGTGACAAATGATTTTGAAATGAACATTTCGTCAGCAACAGGCGCATTTAAGATTGATACAGGCGGTGGTGTGCTGACTAAGAATTTCTATGGAGGTAGGGATTCAAGCACAGATGCCATTTCCGGTCCGTTTAAGATTGTGATGGGTCAGATGGCTGTGTTCAAGGTTGAGAATATTGCCCAACTTGAGGGTGGACGTAATGACATTTCCGACGATTATAATAAAGGAATTTATGGTCCAACTTCAGGAGAATATGCTGTATTCCAGGCTAAGACTATTGTCAGAGAATCGTCGCTTGATGGAACTTGGGGCGCTGTGACTTATGGTGGCAACTTATATGTTTCTGCAGAGTCTCATTTTGCACAGGGCAATGATGGCATGGCTGCCCACAAGTTCATTTTCACTCAAGGCACATTCAACTTAAAGAATATCTATGCAGCTGGAGATGATAACTTCAGTTCGGGCAAGCCCGACATCACCATTCCGAAGACTGAATGTAGTCCAGGATTCAAGGGTGGCAATCCGCTCTACCGTGTGATTGCTGAAGACCTGTCGGCAGCAGAAGATGGTGACTTCGACTTCAACGACGTTGTCTTCGACGTGGTGAAGGCAGAGGGTGGCGAGACCACGCTGAAGCTGATCTGTGCCGGTGGTGTGCTTCCGCTGAGAGTGAGAGGTGCCGAGGATACTGGCGATCCGGGTCGCGAGGTTCACGAGGTATTCGGAGATACCACTCCTATGCTCGACAAGCACCCGATGTATAACACCGGGGCCGGTCCTGATGCTCCAAAGACTGAATTTACCGTTAAGGGCACTTACACAGAGCCTGCACAGATTAAGAACATCATCATCGAGGTGTATAAGGAGGGAAGATGGATGGAGCTTAGAGCTCAGACAGGCGAACCTGCTTGTAAGATTCTGGTTGACGATTCGTTCGTGCCTGTTAGGGAGAGACGGAATATTGCCGACGAGAATCAGCGGTTCACCGACTATGTACAGGGTCAGTTCGCGGATGACTTCTGGTGGAAGTAATGATCTCTGATACATAAGATATAAGATAATCCCCGAATTGCCTGGCAATCCGGGGATTATTTGTGAGGGGGTGTCCGGTTGCTCAACTCTTATCTACACTACATTCTGCGGATGGCCGCTGAGGAATGAGCGTACATTTTCGGTGGCTACCTGGATGAGGCGCTGGCGGGCTTCGAGCGTGGCCCAGGCAATGTGTGGGGTGATGTAGGCATTGGGGACTTTCAGCAGGGGATTATCTGTCTTGGGAGGTTCCTCTGTCATGACATCGGCACAATAGGCCTTGATGCGACCAGACTCCAGGGCGACTGCCAGTGCATGGTCATCGACCAACGGCCCTCGACCTGTATTGATGAGGATGGCCTCGGGATTCATCCACAGGATAGTGTCAGCGTTGATAAGGTGGTGAGTATCGGTGGTAAGAGGACAATGCAGAGAAATGACGTCGGACGTATGGAGCAACTCTTTGAGGTCAGTTTTTTGAATACCATCGGGCAATGTCTCTGCTGGTTTGCTGGTGAGGGCTTTCACCTTCATACCAAAAGCGAGGGCAATCTGGGCAACACGACTTCCGATATGGCCAAGGCCCACGATACCGAAGGTCTTGCCTGAGAGTTCGCGAATGGGGGCATCGTAATAGCAGAAGTCGGGGCTGTCGTTCCATCGTCCCTGGCGATTCTCCATGGCATATCGCTCTGTGTGGTTGGTGGCAGTCAACAGATGGGCAAACACCATCTGAGCGACACTCTCCGTGCTGTAGGCTGGCACGTTGGTCACGATAATGCCTCGCTCATGTGCTGCCTGGAGATCAACCACGTTGTAGCCCGTAGCCAGCACACCTATGTATTTAAGATTAGGTAACTGGACCATCTCGTCGCGCCCTACGATAACCTTGTTGGTAAGAACGACCTCAGCGCCAGCGGCTCTTGCCACCGTCTCACTCGGCATGGTGCGATCAAAGACCATCACCTTACCCAATTCCTTCAGCCCTTCCCACGACAAATCGCCCGGGTTGGTAGTATAGCCGTCGAGTATAACTATCTTCATCTGTTTCTTTGGTAATCTATTTGCAAAGATAAGAAGAACTATCGAAACACGCAAGGTTTTTATGAAAAGTTGACAACAAGTTGTAAAAATCGGCTCAAAATTTTGCGCAATTGGGATGGTTTTTGTATTTTTGCGAGCCGATTATTGTGAATCAGAATGATAAGTCTATTTAAAAAGAACGCTCAGAAGAAAGATATTGCACTGGTTTTGTCGAGCGGAGGTGCCAGGGGGTTGGCGCATATCGGGGTAATCGAGGAACTCGAGGCGCAGGGCTATCATATCACGTCGATAGCGGGGTGCTCGATGGGCGCCCTCATTGGGGGTGTGTATGCTGCTGGGAAGCTGAATGAGTTTCGCGAGTGGATGAAAACCATCGACCGCAAGAAGATGCTCGAACTGACGGACTTCTCCCTGTCGCTCAACCATCTGGTGAAAGGCAAGCGCATCATTGAGGCCATCATGGAGTTTGTACCTGATGTGGCCATTGAAGACCTGCCGATACCTTATTGCGCAGTGGCTACTGACTTGAAAGGCGGTAAAGAGGTTGTTTTCAATAAAGGCAGTCTCTTTGATGCCATCCGAGCCAGCATTTCCCTGCCCTCATTTTATGAGCCAGTGCAACGCGACGGCATGATTCTGATTGACGGTGGGGTGATCAATCCCATTCCTCTGAATCGCGTCGAACGCCATCCTGGTGATCTTCTGGTAGGTGTCGATGTGAGTGGTCACGACTATAAGGAAGAGTGGGAACGGCAGCACGAAGTGGCAGAACGCCAGAAGCAGAAACAAGACAAGTCACTCAAGACAAAGATCCTCGACATGCTGATCCCAGACAATATCGATTTCAACTATTACACTGTACTATCCCGTACTAGTTCCCTGATGATTCGTCAGAACTCCATCCTCATGGCCAAACTGATGAAGCCAGATATGCTGATTGACATCCAGATGAGCCGCTATGGTAGTTTCGACTACGACAAGTCGGAGAAACTCATCGCACTGGGGCACAACAAAACCCGTAAGTATTTAGCTACACTACATTTTGAGGATGCCCGCTGAGGAAAATCTTCATATCTTAATCTTTAGGCCTAAATATACCAATAACCGGGTGAGTTGGACGATGAGGAGGGCATAGACCAAAGAGATGAGGATGCCCACGAAGCCATACCAACCGGGGATGTCGATGCCAAACAACTCGCGCAGGGGATACCAGATGTATGGTAAGAGATAGCACGTCAGTGTGGCAGAGCCTGCTGGGGCAATCAGGGCGAACAAATGTTTCTTGCCGAAGATGTCGGAAAGACAGAACACCACTGCCAACAACCAGAAGTTGACGGTCAAAGAGAAGAACAGCCAAGTAGGTGTGGCCTGAATCTTGGAGATAATCCACCAGTGATGAGCGACGAAGCCCAACACGAGAGCCCCTAAGCCCAAGAGTGCATAGACTCCGACAAGTGGCCAATAGCGGCCATTGGCGGTTAGTCGCCTCAGGAGCAACGAAGCCACTACGCCCGAGAAACCAAGGGCATGATGTGTCCAACCGCCAGGCACAAAGGGCAGGATCACCACCCGACTGAAATAATCATCTGGGATCAACGAAGATTGGTTCAACACGCAAAGCATCACAAACAGCAACCACATGACCCATGCGGACACGTGCCAATTTCGCACCATCATATAAGCCAAGGTACAGACCAGATAAGTCCAGCCTATTAGTCCCAAGATACCCCACCAGTCTGTTTCGAACGGATGGCCTGTCAGATCACAGTAAAGCAGTAAGCCACTCAACAGCACTATACCAGCATAGCGCATCAGTCGGAAAAGTCGTTGGTGCGTAGCCGGATAATCTGTCCATATCAGGAAGAAGCCAGCCACCGACATCATCAGCATATAGTTGGAATCAATACTTGGCTCCACATGATGACGGTTCAGCAAGAACAACCCCATCACAATCAGCGCCAATGACCTCAGCAGCACATGACCGATCGTGGCTCCCATGGAAGCACCCCGATTCAAACGGCTGTCGATGGCAAAAGGTATCGACATGCCCACACAGAACAGGAAGGCAGGAAACACCAGGTCGGAAAAACCCAGCATATCCTCAGTGGCCTTGGCATGGAACAACCAGTGAGGCACCCCTTGTAATGCAGGGATGTCGTTCACAAATAGCATCCACACCATGGTCAAGGCCCTCAGGATATCGATGGCGGCGATTCTCTTCATCTCTTAATCGTCGGCGAGGGTGAAGTCGAGCTGCTTACGCTCGAGGTTGGCGCGAGCTACCTGAATGCGAATGGGATCGCCCAACTGATACTTGGTGTGATGACGACGGCCCACGATGGTGAAGTTTTTCTCATCGAAGTCATAGTAGTCGTCGCCCAAGTCACGAATGGGAATCATGCCTTCGCAGTGGGTTTCGTCGATTTGTGCATAGATACCGTAGCTGGTAAGACCAGAGATGTGGGCATCGTAGGTTTTGCCTATCTTATCAGCCATAAACTCCACCATCTTGTACTTGATAGAGTCGCGCTCGGCATTCTGCGAAACCTGTTCCATGTCGGAGCAGTGCTCACAGTACTCCTCGTACTTATCCTTGTTGGCAGAACGGGCACCCTGCTGATACTTCGTAAGCAGGCGATGTACCATGGTATCGGGATAACGACGGATGGGCGAGGTGAAATGGGTATAGTAGTCGAAAGCGAGGCCATAGTGACCGATGTTATGCACACTGTACTTAGCCTTCATCATGGCCCTCAGGGCTACTGTCTCGATGGCGTTCTGCTCGCGTGTACCCTCAGCATCACTCATCAGGGCGTTGAGCGACTTGGTGATGGCACCCTTGGTACCACTGGTCTTGACCTTATAACCGAACTTAGACACAAACTGGCGCAGGTTCTCGAGTTTCTGAGGATCGGGTTGGTCGTGGATACGATAGGGCAAGGTCTTGGCCTTGACACCCTTCTTCACGCGTCCTATCGACTCAGCCACCGTCTTATTGGCCAACAGCATGAATTCCTCGATGAGCTTATTGGCATCTTTCGACACCTTGAAATAAGCCTTAACGGGTTTGCCCGTCTCGTCGATGTCGAAGTGGAGTTCTTCGCGATCGAACTTCACAGAACCATTCTTGAACCGCGCAGCACGCAGTTTCTTGGCAAGGGAATCGAGTTTGATGAGCATCTCGGCATTCTCGCCCTTATAGGGATTCTTCTTCGTAGCAGGGGGAGCGGGTTCGCCAGTACCGTCCTTCACGCCATTGTCTTCCAAGATCTGTTGCACCTCCTCATAGGCATAGCGACGATTGCTCTTGATGACGGTATGAGCCAAATGCCACTTCTTGATGTTAGCCTCATCGTCGAGTTGGAAGATGACACTGTAACAGAGCTTCTCCTCGTCTGGACGGAGCGAACAGATGAAGTTGCAAAGGCGCTCTGGGAGCATGGGGATGGTGCGATCGACAAGGTAGATACTGGTAGCGCGATTATAAGCCTCCTTGTCGATAGTGGAACCTTCCTTAACGTAATGGGATACATCGGCGATATGCACACCTACCTCCCACAGACCATTCTCCAACTTACGAATACTCAAAGCGTCGTCGAAGTCCTTGGCATCCTTGGGGTCGATGGTACAGGTGAAGACATCACGGAAGTCCTCACGCTCAGCGATATCCCGAGGTGTGATGGTGGCGTCGATCTTCTCTGCCGCCTCTTCCACGTTCTTGGGATACTTATAGGGCAGATTATACTGGGCCAGGATGGCATGCATCTCAGCATTGTTATCGCCCGTCTTACCGAGGATATCCACCACAGAACCAATGATGTTCTTATGCTCAGCATCAGGCCACTGCACCACCTTCACCACGGCCTTATCGTCGGTCTTGCCTCCCTTCAGCTTGCGCTTGGGGATGATGATATCGTGGACGAAGGTTGAATCGGGGGTGACGAGGAAAGCCCAGTCTTTCTCCACACGCAGTTTACCCACAATGGTATCATGGGCGCGCTTCACGATCTCGATGACCATGGCCTCCTTGATATGCTTATCACGACGGGCCATATACGACACCTTCACCCGATCGCCATCCATGGCCGACATGGAGTTGCGCTCTGCCACAAACACTGGGGTACCACCATCGTCGGGTACAAACGAGTTGCGACCAGAGGCCTTGCGACGGAACACACCTTCCTGCACCTGTGTCTTCAGGTTCAGGCGATAGCTATTGTCACTCACCTTCGAGAGGAAGTCGTCCCAAGCCATCTCTTCCATCGTGTCGATGGCAAGCATCTTCAGCGGATGGGTGTCGAGCTTCAGGGCCTTGAATATCTGTTTAAACGTAAACGTTTCGTTCGGATTATGCTGAAACAGGTTTTGCAGCAGTTCACTGACCTGCTTCTTTCCGAGTCGTTTTCCACCTTTCTTTTTTCCCATAGACTTGATTCTTTAAAGTTTTGGGCAAAGATAGTAAAAAAAATAAAAAGGTAAAAGGGTAGAAAGGTTAAATAAAAAAAAAGTAGTACCTTTGCACGCAAAATTAAGGAAAATGAAGATAATAATCACAGGTGCGAGCGGATTTATTGGCTCATTTATCGTGGAAGAGGCCCTGAAGCGAGGCTTCGAGACATGGGCTGCCATGCGCAAAAGCAGTTCGAAGGCCTACCTGCAGGACGAGCGTATCAAGTTTATTGAACTAAACCTGAGTTCGAAGGAACAGCTCGTGGAGCAGTTGCGTGGCAAGGACTTTGACTACGTGGTGCATGCTGCTGGTGTGACGAAGTGTCTGAACAAGGCAGACTTCCATCGCATCAATACAGAGGGTACCAAGAATCTGGTGGAGGCTCTGATTGAACTGAAGATGCCCCTGAAGCGCTTTGTGTTTGTGAGCAGTCTCAGTGTGTTTGGCGCCATCAAGGAGAAGATGCCCTACAACGAGATTCGCGAGACAGATACGCCTCAACCCAATACCGCCTATGGACGCAGCAAGTTAGAGGCAGAGCAGTATCTCGACTCAGTAGGTTCGCGCATACCTTACATCATATTAAGGCCTACGGGCGTATATGGTCCGAAGGAGAAGGACTACTTCATCATGGCCAAGAGCATTAAGCAGCACAGCGACTTCGCAGTGGGCTATCAGCGTCAGGACATCACGTTTGTCTATGTCACTGACGTGGTACAGGCAGTATTCCTGGCTTTAGAGAAGGGTGAGAACGGGCGCAAGTACTTCCTCTCGGATGGTGAGGTATATCAGAGCACTACATTCAGCGACCTGATTCATGAGGAACTGGGACGCCCCTGGTGGATCCGTATTACCGCCCCAGTGTGGGTATTGCGCATCGTCACCTTCTTTGGTGAATATGTGGGAAGGATGACAGGTAAGGTGACGGCCCTGAACAACGACAAGTATAACATTCTGAAGCAGCGCAACTGGCGATGTGACATCGAGCCCGCCCGCAAGGAGTTAGGCTACGATCCGAAGGTACAGTTGGCAGAAGGAGTAAAAACCACCATTAAGTGGTATAAGGATAACGGATGGCTTTAGCCATTGAAAATTGAAGATTGAAGATTGAAAATCAAGGATATTTTTCAGATTGAGAAGAAGCCTCATAAGGGATTGCTCACAGTGGAGTGGGTAATCCTGGGTTATTGGTTGCTGACACTATTGTATGTGCTCTTCACCTCTATCAAACTCCCCAATGCAGAAGCACTGATATGGGGGCGCGTGAAGGTGTTGGCCATCACACTGGCTATGTGGGGTGTGTATCGGATGATCCCCTGCAAGTTTACCCACCTGTGCAGGATTGCGGTGCAGATGGCCCTGCTCTCGTGGTGGTATCCGGATACCTACGAACTGAACAAGATATTGCCCAACCTCGATTACCTCTTTGCGGGTTACGAGCAACAGGTGTTTGGTTGTCACCCTGCCCTTCTCTTCCCTGAGGCCATCTCCCACCCTGTGTTCAGTGAAATGATGTATCTGGGCTATGTCAGTTACTTCCCCCTGATCACCATCGTCACCATCTTCTATTTCCTCTGTCGATACACAGAGTTTAACAGGGCTACGTTTGTGATCCTCGCTTCGTTCTTTATCTACTACGTCATCTTCGTGTTCCTGCCTGTGACGGGGCCTCAGTATTACTATGGAGCAGCAGGACTCGACCAGATAGCACAAGGGCTGTTTCCCAATGTGCAAGACTACTTCTTGACGCACGACCAACCACTGCCCATGCCTGGCTATAGCGACGGGTTCTTCTACGACTGCGTGGCCAATGCCCATGCCACTGGCGAACGACCTACAGCCGCCTTCCCCAGTAGTCATGTAGGAGTGAGCACCATCTTGCTCTTCCTGGCCTGGCGTGCCAAGAACCACATCTTATTTTTCGGGGTTCTGGTGCTCTACATCCTGTTGTGCCTGTCCACCGTCTATATCCGTGCCCACTATGCCATCGACGTGATTGGTGGATGGGTGAGTGGTGTGGCCATCTACTTCCTGTTGCAGGCCTTCTGGACCATGACAAATAGGCGATATTAGCATTTTTTACCCGAAAAATTTGGAAGTTTCGGATTTATTCGTTACTTTTGCAACCAGAAAGGACACGACATATTAGACTTGAGGATTCCGACACGACCGTAACGTCGGAATTCTTTCTTTTATGCGTTCCTCGTGAATTGAAGTAATAAACAATAAAGAAGAATAACTATGGCTTATATGTCACAAGAGGGCTACGACAAATTGGTAGCCGAACTGAAACAACTGGAAAGCGTGGAGCGCCCGAAGGCCTCTGCAGCCATTGCTGAAGCGCGCGAGAAAGGCGACCTCAGCGAGAATTCCGAGTATGATGCCGCCAAGGAGGCACAGGCTAATCTGGAGGATAAGATCAATCGTCTGAAGATAACCATCTCAGAGGCTAAGGTGGTGGATACTTCACGCCTGAGCACTGACGCTGTGCAGATTCTCTCGAAGGTGGAGATGACCAACCTGACCAACAAGGCCAAGATGACCTACACCATCGTGAGTGAGAGTGAGGCAAACCTTCGCGAGGGTAAGATCTCTATCAAGACACCTATCGCCCAAGGTCTGCTGAACCACAAGGTAGGCGACGAGGTGGAGGTAAACATTCCTCGTGGCACTATCAAACTTCGTATTGACAAAATAACCGTAGGTTGATTGAAAATTGAACATTAAAGATTATGGATATCTTTTCAAAGATTGCTGCAGGTGAGATTCCCAGCTATAAGTGCGCTGAGGACGAGAAGTTCTACGCATTCCTCGACATCAACCCGCTCGTGAAAGGTCACACACTGGTGATCCCTCGCAGAGAGGTGGATTACATCTTCGACATGGACGATGAAGAGATTGCCGAGTTCCAGGTGTTTGCCAAGAAGGTGGCCAAGGCCATCAAGGCAGCCTTCCCTTGTAAGAAAGTGGCTCAAGTGGTACTGGGCCTTGAAGTGCCTCACGCACATTTCCACCTCATCCCCATGCAAAAAGAGGGCGATGTGGATTTCCGTCGTGAACCACTGAAACTCTCCGAAGAAGAATTCAAGGAGATTGCTTCGAAAATATATGCAGAATTCAAAAAGCAGTAACCCGATCAGGTTACTGCTTTATTTATTTAGACAAAC
>Ga0310696_10002356_pt1 | contig 25231 bp, 25 predicted proteins | sample AusTroGonzalo_MG_4_FD_203885 | JGI IMG/M metagenome (GOLD analysis project Ga0310696, IMG submission 203885) | Bovine rumen microbial communities from tropical cattle in Woodstock, Queensland, Australia - Gonzalo_02 (v2) (version 2) | ecosystem: Host-associated > Mammals > Digestive system >...
TCCTCCTTCTCCCCGCACCCCTCATTCTCCTTGCTATCTTTTCCCTGCGCTGACGCGCAAGGGACGAACAACTTTTCACATAGACAGTGCCTAAAACCATCTCTTGAAATTTACAGTTGCTGACCTAGTTTCTCATTTTGAGAAGGTTCGTTGCGCTTGAAACTGAGCGCGGCTATCTGGTATAATTCGTGCGTGCAAATGGCAGATTTGGAAAGGGAGTACAATGAAGAAGCTGGTTGCAATGGCAATGGCCGCCTTGGCGGCGGCGGCGTTCGCCGACGCTCCGACGGTCTTGAACGTGAAAGCGCAGCAGCGGTATCCGTGGAACGGGCTGGTGGATATCGACTATACGATCACGGGCGATACGACGGGGCTCAACCTGTCGTTCTCCGTTACCGACGCGCAGGACGGCAAGACGTACAAGCCGGCGACATTCCTCGCGCCGCCGTCCGCCGCAGAGGGGACGCACCGCGCCACCTGGTCGCCGAAGGACGACGGACTTAGCATCGTCTCGACGAACATCGTCGTGACGGTCCTTCTCACGCGCACCGTCGTGCCGCCAGAACCGTCTGGCGGGCACGACAAAGTCCAACTCTGGGAAGGTGGTCCGTATTGGGCGATGACGAACATAGGCGCGGAAAAGCCAGAAGACTACGGCTACTACTTTTGGTGGGGCGATACCATCGGCTACAAGCGCGAGAATGACAAGTGGGTAGCGAGCGACGGCTCTTCGTCAAACTTCTCATTCCATTCTGCCAACACGCTGACCTACAACAAAAGCGTTGATGCGTTGAAAAGCGAAGGGTGGATTACTGCTTCTGGCGTCCTTGCGTCAACGCACGACGCGGCGCAGGTGAAGTGGGGCGGGGAATGGCGCATGCCGACGAAAGACGAATTGAAAGCACTCGACAACAATTGCGACTGGACATGGACGACGACAAACGGCGTCAATGGCTATATTGTTCGCGGCAGAGGCGATTACGCCTCCGCCAGTATCTTCCTCCCCGCGGCTGGCTACGGCAACGGGACTTCGCTCTACTTTGCCAGTTCCTTCGGCTTCTACTGGTCGTCCGTTCCCTCGGGCAGCCACGACCACGACTCGTGGAGCCTCAACTTCCTTTCGAGCGACCACCTTTCGAGCGACCACTACACGCGCAGCAACCACCGCGACTACGGGTTTTCCGTTCGCCCTGTCCAAGGGTTCACCGAATAGCGAAGGCATAAGATGAGAATGGTGAAATTGATACGGATATTCCTGGCATTGGCTGCAGTCTCTGTGGCGAGTGCGACGCTTTTTGCCGCAGAGGAGACTGTGGCGAGCGGTGTGTCCGCGCAGATATGGATTGACACCGAATCGTGCGCAACGGCTTCCGCGACGATCGCCCTTGGCAGGATTTCCGATGTCGTGAAGGTGGCGTACAGCGCCCGCGCTAATCAAGAAGTTTTGGGATTGCGTCAATAACCGAGAAAAAGTCAGCACTAATATCCTTTTCGATCGGCATGTCTATTCCGTGAAATGCAGAGGCCGAGATGTCGTTGTGATAGAAGTCCCGAGGGCTGATCGGCAGGATCGTCCTGTTTATATCGGAAAGGAGGACATGTTCAGCGGGGCTTTCCGACGCAACGGGGAGGGAGGTTATCGCTGTCCGCGCGAGTCGGTCAAGGCGATGGTACGGGACACCCTTATCCCGGAAAATCCGGGATAAGGGTGGGTTTTGCGGTGGGCTTGACTTTATGGGCGGCGCTATGATATACTTTCACCTCACAAGCTTCGGGCGATTAGCTCAGTTGGTTAGAGCACTACCTTCACACGGTAGGGGTCACTGGTCCGAGTCCAGTATCGCCCACCATAACGAAGCCAATGCACCCTTTAGAATAAACATTGGAATCAGAATGACTACGACAAGATTTACAATGGCGGTGGCGGGCGCATTTGCGCTTTCGCTGACGGCGGCTCGAGCGGAATGGAATCCGGGCGAGCCGGTTGCGACGTATTGGTTTGGTCCGGGGTGCCCTGGCACAAACAGCATTAGCTTGCCTATGACCGACGTCTGGGCGAAGCAGCTCAAGGACGGCGGCTTTAACACGGTATGGGCTCGTACTCCGGAAGAGCTTGACATTGCCGCGAGACATGGCCTGCGCGTCATCTACAGCGTCGATCCGCGAACGGAGTGGGCGAAGATAGATATTGACGATCCTGTGCAGAAGGCGGCTCTCGCCGAGCGCATAAACCGCGTGAAGAACCATCCTGCGCTCTACATCTACGAGCATTTCGACGAAGCGTCGGCTGACATTTTCGCCGACCTTGCGCGTGTCAAGGAGTTCATTCACGAACTCGACCCGGAGCATCCGTGCTGGCACAACCTTCTGCCGACGTATGCCAACCACAAGCAACTTGGCGTCGGCGGCAAGAAAGACGAGCCGCAGAGATTCGGCTTTGGCGGCGACAAGATCGCCTCGTATTGGGAGCACGTGCGGCTCTTCTGCGATATCTACCAGCCGGAGCTCATAACATACGACTACTATCAGTTCATGACCACCGGCGACAAGAGGGAGTATTTCCTAAACCTCGGGATAGTCCGTCAGAACGCCGCCGCGCGCGGCGTTCCGTTCTGGAATGGTCTCCAGGCGTGCACGTGGATCCCGGGCGAGCTGGCGTCGCCAAGGTCGCCGCGCGTGCCGAACGTCGACGAGATGCGCTACCTTGCGCATACTACCGCGGCATATGGTGCAAGCGGGCTCTACTGGTACGTCTATGGCAGGGCCGATCACGTCGGCACCATTGCCGCGCCGGACGGGACGGTGGGGGAGAAATACGAAGGCGTCAAGAAGATCAACCGCGAGTTCATCGCTTTTTCAAGAGTCCTCAGCAAGCTTTCGTTCAAGGGCGCGTTCTGCCATGGCAAGCATGCCTTGGGTACGACTCCTTATGGCGACCAGGCCCTATTGAAGATAACGCCTGAAACGCCTTACTCCGAGTGCAAAGAGCTTGAGAGGCTGGAGGACACGACCCTTGTCACGCGCTTTGCCGCGCCGGACGGGCGCGCGTACCTCATGGTCGTCAACTGCGATTACTGCAAGGATCGCACGATTCATGTCGTTGCGCCGTTCAACGTGGAGCGTTTCGCCATCGAGACGGGGACATGGTCGCCGATCGGCAGTGGATTCGACCTTGACCTTGTTCGCGGCGGCGGTGTGCTGCTGCGTTCGTGCGCTCGTCTTTGACATACTGCGTGGTATTTGATACAATACTCTTTACATTTTGAAGAAAACGGGGGATGTTAAAGATGAAAGAAATCATAGGCGTATTGAATGCCAAAGGCTTGAAAGTAGCCGTTGTGGCGAGCAGGTTCAATAGCTTTTTGACCGAGCAGCTCGTGAAGGGCGCCGTTGATGCGTTCGTGCGTCTTGGGGGCGACGAGAAGAATCTCACGTTGGTGCGCGTTCCAGGTGCGTACGAGATTCCGGTCGTGGCCTCGCGCCTTGCCGCGAAGAAGGGCGTTGACGCCGTTCTCGCAGTTGGCGCGGTCGTGCAGGGCTCTACGCCGCATGCCGATCTCGTCAACCAGGCGACGGCGAAGGCGTTTAGCGAGATTTCCGTTGCGACGGGCGTGCCTGTCGTAGATGGCGTTGTTTCCGCCGAGACTCTCGAGCAGGCCATCGAGCGTTGCGGCACGAAGCAGGGCAATCGCGGTTTCTCCGCGATGCAGACGGTTGTTGAAATGGTAAATGTACTGAAAGGTATCTGAATACAATGAAGGAAGTAAAGAAGGTTGCGTTTCTGACCGCGGGCGGTCTCGCCCCGTGTCTTTCGAGTTCGATAGGGTTCCTGATCGACGAATATACGAAGAAGGCTCCCAACGTCGAGATGATTGGCTACGTGAACGGCTACATGGGGCTCCTGAAGGGAGTCTCCATCCCCGTCACGCCTGAAGTGCGCAAGAACGCGCTCGTGCTCACGAAGCACGGCGGCAGTCCCATCGGCAACAGCCGCGTGAAGCTCACCAACGTCAGGGACTGCGTCAAGCGCGGCCTTGTCGCCGAAGGTGAGAATCCGCTCAAGGTCGCGGCGGACCAGCTGGTCAAGGACGGTGTCGACGTTCTCCACACGATCGGCGGCGACGACACGAACACCACGGCTGCCGACCTCGCGGCGTACCTCGCCGAGAACAACTATCCGCTTATCGTCGTCGGCCTTCCCAAGACGATTGACAACGACGTCTATCCCATCAAGCAGTCCCTTGGCGCGTGGACGGCCGCGGAAGAGGGCGCAAAGTTCTTCCTCAACGTCGTCAAGGAGAACAGCGCGAATCCCCGCGCTCTCACGATTCACGAGGTCATGGGCCGCAACTGCGGCTGGCTTACGTACAAGACAGCGCAGTACTACCGCAAGATGCTCAAGTCGATGAAGGCTCGCGGCCTCTTCCTCGATGCGTTCGGCCAGACCATGGGCAGGCAGGACGTGCACGCCGTCTATGTGCCGGAATCCAAGATCAATTTCGAGGCCGAGGCGAAGCGCCTCATGCCGATCATGGACAAGTGGGACGCCGTCAACATCTTCGTCTCGGAAGGCGCCGGAGTCAAGGACATAATCGCGGACATGCGGCGTCACGGCGAGGATGTCCCCCTCGATGCGTTCGGCCATCCGCGTCTCGACAAGGTGAACGTCGGCCAGTACGTCGGCAAGAAGTTCGGCGCGCTTCTGAACGCCGAGAAGGTGCAGGTCTTCAAGAGCGGATATTTCGCTCGTTCCGCCGCGCCGTGCAAGAAAGATCTTAGGCTCATCGAGAAGTGCGCCCGCAAGGCCGTGGAGTGCGCTTTGACGGGTGTCTCCGGCGTCGTCGGTCCAGACGAGAACGCAAGTGCCAAGATCCGCGCCTGCGAATTCACGCGCATCAAGGGCGGCAAGCCGTTCAACGTGCGCAAGGGCTCCTTCCGCAAGATGCTCGCCGAGATCGGCCAGCCCAATCCGCGTAAGAAGCGCACGGCGAAGTAATCTGATCCCGCCGTGGTTGAAAAGGGTGTAATGATAGAGTTCGACTTCGTCGCGATGGACGGAGCCGGGCTCCTTTTCTCCACGGCCAAGGATTTTCTTTCGAAACTTGACGGTATCGCCCTCGACGTGCCTACCGAGGCGCGATACCTTCTGGGCAACACGTACCTGAGCGGTCTTTCAAGTCTTTTCTCCGCCGTGAAGACGAAGAAAACGGCGCAGAAGGCCGCCAAGGATCTTTCCGCGGCTTTTTCAGCCGCGCTCACCGAGGCGATTCCCGGTTCGGTGTCCGTGGCGTTCAAGAACTTCGTCCATGCAATGTCCGAGAAGGGCGTGAAAGTCGTGATCGCGACGCGCGCCGACGTCGATGCCGTGAAGCCGGCATTCGAGTCGGTGCTGTGCGACGGAGTGACGCTGTTCCACGAGGAGTCGCCCTGCTATGGCGCGGTCCAGTGGGAGTCGTGGCGCCGCATCTGCGTGATGAACGGAATAGGTCGCAAGTCGATGTTCGCGATAGCAGGTTCAGGCCCAAGCGTCAAGGCGGCTCTCATGGCAGGCATAGGAGCAATCGCCGTCGTGAAAGAGCGTGTTGCGTATCAGGATTTTACGGGCGCGGACATCGTGATCGACGAGCTTTCCGGCAAGACTTCTAAGAAGGTCATCTCCGTTCTGGGGGTGGAGTGATCGCGCAATGACTGGCATCGAAAGACTGCATGGCATAATGATGCGGCTCAGGGATCCGGAGAATGGATGCCCGTGGGATCGCGAACAGACTCTGTCTTCCCTCAAGCCGTGCCTTCTTGAAGAGACGTACGAGCTTCTTGGCGCGATGGATCGTCCGGAAGACAAGGCCAACTACGTTGAAGAGCTTGGCGACGTCCTCCTTCAGGTGATGTTCCAGTGCGTGATGGCCGAGCAGGAGGGGCGTTTCTCCTTCGACGACGTGGCGAATGCGATCTCCGACAAATTGGTTCACCGCCATCCGCACGTCTTCGGCAATGTCGATGCGAAGGATTCCGCGACCGTTCTCAGGAACTGGGAGCAGATCAAGCAGATGGAGCACAAGAAGGAGGCGCGGCATTCTGCGCTGGACGGCGTGCCCGCCGCGCTCCCAGCCCTCCTCAAGGCGCAGCGCACGCAGGAGAAGGCCGCCCGCGTCGGATTTGACTGGAAGGACGCCGACGGCCCGATGGAGAAGATCGGCGAGGAGATTTCAGAACTCGAAAAGGCCGTCGCCGCCCGCGGCGGATCGAAAAGACCCGCAGATTCGGAGGAGGTAAAGTCCGAACTCGGAGACCTTATTTTCAGCGTTTGCAACCTTGCGCGGCATCTCGGCGTCGATTCCGAATCTGCGCTTGAAGGCTCTACCGCGAAGTTCTCTCGCAGGTTCCGCGCCGTAGAGGCTGCGGCCAAGGCGGCGGGCCGCAACTTGAAGGACATGACGCTCGGAGAGATGGACGCTCTCTGGGACGCTGTAAAAGCCGGCGAGGACGCCGGAAAGGAAAAGGCATGACAAACTACATCGACGGCGCGGCAGTCGTCTGCGAGGACGGCGTCTGCCGTCTCGTCGAGGACCTGCCGTCCGTGGCGACGGCCGCAGCTGATGCGGCATCTCGCATTGCGCACGGCTACATGGACGCCGGCGCGTTCGTTTCGTTCCTCAACGGCGACGCCGTCTCGGGAATGCTCCAGGGCATTTCGCCGCTTTCGCTTCTCTTCGTTCTTCTCGGAGGCGCGGCGCTCAACCTAACGCCGTGCGTTCTGCCGATGGTTCCGGTGTCGTTGATGGTCATCGGCAAGTCTGCGAAGAGGGGTCTTCTCTACGGAGCCGGAATGATGCTCGCATACGGAGTTCTCGGCATCCTCGCGGCGGTCGGCGGCATGGCGTTCGGATCGGTCCAGTCGAGTCCGCTTTTCAACACAATTGTCGCAATCGCGTTCGTCGCGTTCTCGCTCGCGCTTCTCGGCGTGTGGAACGCAGGGGCGCGCACTTCTACGCCCGCATGGGTCAAGGCGCTCAAGGGTCCATGGTTCGCTTTCGCGGCCGGAGCGATGAGCGCGATTCTCGCAGGCGCATGCGTAGCCCCTGTGCTGGCGTCCGTGCTTCTTCTCACAGCAAAAATGTACGCGGGCGGCAATGTCGCCGCGCTTCTCCTGCCGTTCCTGCTTGGCGCGGGAATGGCCCTGCCGTGGCCGTTCCTTGGCGCTGGACTTCTCGCGCTGCCCAAGCCGGGAGCATGGATGAAGTGGGTGAACCGCGTGTTCGCCGCAGTTGTCTTCGCTCTCGCTGTAAAATATGGAATGATTGCGTGGAAGGGATGGTTCGGAGGCGACGCGGCAGTTTCGTCGGAAGGAGTCCTGGTCGCGACGCCAGCAGACTTCGAGAAGGTGTTCGCGGACGCCAAGGCGTCCGGCAAGCCCATCCTCGTCGATTGCTGGGCGACGTGGTGCGGCAACTGCGCCGCGATGGAAAAGGTCCTCGCGACGGACGAGGTCAAGGAGTCCCTTAAGCGCTTCTCCGTAATCAAGCTTCAGGCCGAGGACATGAAGGAGCTCGTGAAGCTGCCTGGCTTTGGGGAAGTTCGCGGACTTCCGGCGTTCCTCGTCTTCGAGGAGGAAGAGGAGAATTGACGATGGCCGGGAAAGGTTCGCTCGCCCTTGTCTCGCTAGGTTGCGCGAAGAATGCCGTCGACCTTCAGGTCATGGCAGGAAATCTCGTGAAGCGCGGCTGGACGCTTTCCCCAGATCCCGACAGGGCCGATACCGTAATCGTCAACACGTGCGCTTTCATCGCGGCGGCGAGGGAAGAGGCCGAGGCGGAAATCCGCCGCGCGCTGGAGCTGAAGCGCCAGGGGCGCTACGGGCGCGTCGTCGTTACAGGCTGCTATCCGCAGCGCTATCCTGACGCGGCGGCGAAGTTCCCCGGCGTCGATGGCTGGAGCGGCGTTCCCGAGAAGTGGGTCGAGCCGAAGAACCCCGCGCTCAGGTTCACGGGCAAGGCGTTCGCGTACCTGAAGGTCGCCGAGGGCTGCAACCACCGCTGTTCATACTGCGCCATTCCATCCATACGCGGCAAATACCGCTCGCGTCCAGTCGCGTCGATCCTGCGCGAAGCCCGTGCGCTCGTCGCGGGCGGATGCAGGGAGCTTGTCGTCGTCGCGCAGGATCCGATGCTGTACGGCATCGACTTCAAGAAGCGCGGCGCAAAGGGAAAGCGGACGCGTCTTTCGGACCTTCTCTGGAAGCTTGAGGAGATTGGCGGAGATTTCTGGATCAGGGTGATGTACAGCTATCCCAGCGAGATCGACGAGGACTTCGTCACCTGGATGATATCTTCCGAAAGGGCTGTGCGCTACATCGACATGCCGATACAGCACACTGTGCCGGAAGTGCTTGCACGAATGAACAGGGCGCGAGCGGTAGATGCGACGCTCACCGCCGCCGACATACTGCGCGAATTCATGCCGGACGTTACGCTGAGGACGACTGTCATGACGGGCTTCCCTGGCGAGACCGAGGCGAGGTTCACGCAGCTCATGTCCGACTTGAGGCGCATGCAGTTCGACCACCTCGGCGCGTTTGCGTATTCGCCGGAGAAGGGCACCAAGGGCGCGGAGATGCGAGGCCGTCCGAAGCGCGAAGTCGCCGAGGCCCGTGCGCGTGAAGTGATGGCGCAGCAGGAGCGGATATGGAAGTACAAGGCGAAGGCCATGGTCGGCAAGACTTTTCGTGCGCTCGTTGTCGCGCCAGGCGTGGCGCGAATGGCTTCTCAGGCTCCGGACGTAGATGGTGTTACGTATATAGTGGGGAACGGGGAACGGGTAACGGGTAACGGGGAACGGGGAACGGTAGGTGAGTTTGTTGATGTGAAGATTCTCCGTGCAAAGGGCTTTGACTTCGAGGCGGAGATCGTCGGCGGGGGGAAGCGCTCTTGAAAAAGCAGATTCCATACGTCAACACCGCGGTCTCTGGGCGCGACCTCAAGTATTACATCTTTGACTGGGACGACAACATCCTCCACATGCCCACCAAGATTCGCATGGAGCACAAGGAGGACGACGGATCGTGGAAGCCGGTCGAGGTCTCTACATCGACATTTGCGATGGTGCGCACCGACACCGATCACTACCGTGCGCCGGGAGGCGTGTGGGCGGAGGCGTTCCGCAATTTCGAAGACACTCCGGGACGCGACAACTTCCTAGAGGACACCATGGACGCGCTTGAGCGCGTCGCGCATGGAGAGAAGCCGGGCCCTAGCTACAGCGCACTCAAGAAGACGCTAATAGAAGGCCGGCTCTTCGCCATCGTGACGGCGCGCGGACATTCTCCGAAGACGATCGAGCGGGCGGTGAGGCTCTTCATAAAGTATGCGCTGAACGAAGACGAGCGAGCCGAGATGATGTCAAGCATACGCGGCTACAGGCAGTGGATAGACGGCGTTGGCGACGGCGAGTTCGGGTCAGACACGGAGGAGCTTGACTACTACCTTTCCATGTGCCGCTATTCGGCGGTCACGTACGGCGGTTTCGCTGAGCGCATGCAGGCGGATCCGATATATCAGGAAAAGCTTGCGACGGCGACGACTGCGGCGCGTCCAGAGCTCGCGAAGGAATTCGCGATACGCGATTTCGTCGAGCACGTCTTCCACATGCTCCGCCGCAGCGGAACGCTCAACAGGTCGGTGTCCATCGGCTTTTCCGACGATGACAAGGGGAATGTAAAGAGCGTGTCGAGCTACATACGCGAAGAGCTGTCGAAGCGGTTTGACGGAATCAAGTTCGTTGTTTACGATACATCCGACAGGTCCCTCGCCAAAGGACGCAAGGTCTGCGTTTCGGGACAGCTAAACCTGCCAGGGTTCTGATGAAAAGCAATATGAAATGCCGTGGATTGAGCCTTATGAGCGGCGGACTTGACAGCCAGCTCGCAGTCCGTGTTCTCGAACGTGCAGGAGCGGAAGTCGAGTGCGTGACGTTTTCGACGCCGTTCTTTGAAAGCACGAAGGCGCGTGTCGCGGCGGAGGCTCTTGGCGTCAAGCTGCACGTCGTAGATTTCCTCGACGACGAGATTTCGCTTTTGGAAAACCCTCCGCATGGCTTCGGAGGGGCGATGAATCCGTGCATCGACTGTCACGCGCTGATGATTCGCAGGGCGGGCGAACTCATGGAAAGGCTGGGATTTGACTTCGTGGCTACGGGCGAAGTCAGGGGGCAGCGTCCAATGTCCCAGAACGCGCAGTCGCTTGTGACGGTCGAGAAGTCGTCTGGCCTTTCCGGCCGCCTTGTGAGGCCGCTTTCCGCGAAGCTGCTCGCGCCTACGATTCCAGAGCTGGAAGGCAAGCTCGACCGCGAGAAGCTTCTCGACATTTCAGGGCGTTCGCGGGATCGGCAGATTGCCCTCGCGGCGGAATTCGGCATCAAGGACTATCCGTCGCCGGCAGGGGGCTGTCGCCTCACGGAGGCGGCGTTCGGGCGCAGGCTGCGGGATCTCATGGAGCACGAGGGTCTTCGCAATCGCGAACTTGTAGAGTTGCTGAGTGTCGGCAGGCGATTCCGCTTGCCAGGTGGCTCTGGCGTGATCCTTGGACGCGATGCGAAGGAGAACGCGATTCTGGGGGAAAGCCGCGGAATCGTCGTTGAGCCGCCGGATGGCATGGTCGGGCCTACTGCGCTTGTTCCAGTAGTCAAGTGCGACTCCGATCTTGACATTGCGCGGCAGATCGTGCGTGCTTGGTCTCGCGGAACTGCAGAAGGGGACAGGGACCCTTTCAAGGGATTCCAGATACTCTGAGTGCCGCAGATGACACACGCTAAGGCAAAGATATGGTAAAATACACAAACCACGCATCGAAAGGAAAGGCGAACAAAAATGAAAATACTCGTAACAGGCGGAGCCGGTTTCATTGGTAGCCACACTGTCGTTGAGCTTCTCAATGCCGGACACGACGTCGTAATCGTTGACAACCTCTGCAACAGTTCGCGCAAGTCGCTTGCGCGTGTCGCCAGGATAACTGGCAAGAAGCCGACGTTCTACAAGGTCGATATCCGCGACGAAAAGCGCCTTGGAAAGGTGCTTGATGCGGAAGGCCAGTTCGGCGCGGCCATCCACTTTGCCGCGCTCAAGGCGGTCGGCGAGTCCGTCGCAAAGCCGCTCGAGTACTACAACAACAATCTCGGTGGAACGTTCACGCTTCTCAAATGCCTCGGCGAGCATGGCTGCCGGAACATCGTGTTCTCGTCCTCCGCGACAGTCTATGGCGAGCCGAAGTCCGTGCCGATCCGCGAAGACTTCCCGACGCCGGGCTGCACGAATCCGTATGGCTGGACGAAGCTTATGATGGAACAGGTGTTCAAGGACGTGCAGAAGGCCGATCCCAGGTGGAACGTCATTCTTCTGCGCTACTTCAACCCAATCGGTGCACACGAGTCGGGGCTTATCGGCGAAGATCCGGCGGGAATTCCAAACAACCTCCTTCCGTATGTCGCGCAGGTCGCGATCGGGCGCAGGAAAGAGCTCAACGTGTTCGGCAACGACTATCCTACGCCGGACGGAACGGGCGTCCGCGACTACATCCATGTCGTCGATCTCGCCATCGGGCACCTCAAGGCAATTGAAAAGATCGAAAAAGAGCCTTCTCTTGGACTCAAGATCTACAATCTCGGAACGGGCCACGGCTACTCGGTTCTCCAGATAGTCAAGGCGTTCGAGAAGGCGTCCAAGCGTCCGGTGCCGTACAAGATCTGTCCGCGCCGTCCCGGCGACATCGCGGAATGCTGGGCCGATCCGGCTCTTGCCGCGAAGGAGCTCGGCTGGAAGGCCGAACGTGATATCGAGAGGATGTGCGTAGATGCCTGGCGCTGGCAGAAGAAGAATCCATACGGCTACGGCAAGAAGTCAGGCGAGTGACCGTACTCGACTACATACTAGATGGATTGGAGGCCGAGCTCGCGCTTGAACGCGAGCTCGGCGTTAGAACTATAGAGCTTGAGTCGGACAAGGCGATAACACCTGCAAAGCCTGTCGCGCCTGAGAAACCTGCCGCTCGTGCAACGCCTGCCGCACAAGTTTTGGCGGACAAGTCCGCGGACAAGCCGGTCCCCCGTCCCCCATCCACATTGCTCGATTTCGCCTTCATTCACGACAGGCCGCTTTCGCAGGGCGGAACAGAAATGATGGCCAAGATCGTCAAGGCCCTCGGCAAGACTCCCGAGACGGCTCCCGTTGTTCTTGAAAGGCCTTTCCCGAAGGCGAAGGTGTATATCGTCCTTGGCGGGCTTGCGATGCGAAAGTTCTTTCCGGACATGAAGGGCGCTCCGGGCAAGTGGATGAAGTCAAAGGTGGGCGAGGATGTTCTAATAACCAACTCTCCGGAGTATATACTTCGCTTTGGAGAGGTGACGCCGGCCGTTCAGAAAATGAAGGAAGACATGTGGCGCAGTCTAAAGGCTGCGATGCAAAGGACAAGACTGTATGCTTGACGAAAAATGCATTGTCGAAGAACACTCTGAAATCGGGAGCGGCTACCGCCTTCTCGTTCTCGCCGCGCCTGCGATAGCGGCGTCGGTGAAGCCGGGCCAGTTCGTGCACGTGCGCGTTCCGGCGCTTGAGGAAAGCGCGTTGAGGCGTCCGTTCTCCGTATTTGACGCCGAAGGCGGGCGAGTGTCGATACTCTACAAGACCGTGGGGCGCGGAACCGCCGCGCTGAACCGGGTGGAGGCGGGCGAGACGCTGTATGTGGAAGGTCCGCTCGGGAAGGGATTCCCAGAAGAGTGCAGTGGCGTCGCCCTGCTTGTCGGCGGTGGGTATGGAGTTGCGCCGCTCTACTTTCTCGCCAGGCGGCTGCTCGCAAAGGGGGTTGAGGCGCGGCTGTTCGTAGGTGGTCGCACGAAGGACGACCTTCTCGCGCTCGACAGATTCGCCGCGCTTGGCGTAAAGACATTTCCGGCGACGAACGACGGATCGTTCGGGACGAAGGGGTTTGCGGTCGTCCCTCTCGACGAAGAGCTGCGCACGCTGCGCGAGTCGGGAACGGCCTTCGAGCTTTTCGCCTGCGGACCTGACGGACTTCTCAAGGCGGTGTCGGATCGTGCGCTTTCTCTGGGCGTGCCAGGGTGGATTTCAGCCGACAGGCACATGATCTGCGGAGTGGGCGCATGCTATGCCTGCATACAGAAGACGGTGTCCGGCAACGCCAGATGCTGCATAGACGGTCCGGTGTTCAAGGCATCCGAACTTGTCTGGAATTAAAATCATGCTCTTCCACCATTCGCCAGAATATGGTATAATTCGCAGATACAAAAATGAAAGAGGTCAGATGTCGATAGTCTTAGGTTTACCGAAGGGGAGTCTTCAAGAGTCAACTTTCGCGCTGTTCAAGCGCGCGGGGTTTACCGTGACGTGCTCCAGCCGCAGCTATGTGCCGTCAATTGACGACGAAGAAATCAAGTGCCGCCTTCTGCGGCCGCAGGAGATGAGCCGTTACGTGGAGCTCGGCCTTTTGGATGCCGGGATCTGCGGTTACGACTGGGTTTACGAGAACGGCTCTGACGTCCACGAGATTTGCGAGCTCAACTATTCCAAGGCGACGACGAACCCAGTGCGCTGGGTGCTCGCGGTGCCGAACGATTCGAAGATAAAGACGGTTAAGGATCTGCAGGGCAAGCGCATTTCCACCGAGGCCGTCGGCCTTGTAAAGCGCTACCTCAAGAAAAACAAGGTATCCGCCGACGTGGAGTTTAGCTGGGGAGCGACCGAGGTCAAGGCCCCGGAGCTCGTCGATGCAATCGTCGATCTCACCGAGACGGGCAGCTCTCTCCGTGCGAACAACCTTCGCATCGTTGATACGATTCTTACTTCGACGACACGTTTCATCGCAAACAAGTCTGCGTGGAAGTGCAAGGCGAAGCGCGAGAAGCTTGAGCAGCTCAAGATGCTTCTTACTGGCGCCCTCGAGGCCCAACGCCGGGTGCTTCTCAAGTGCAACGCGCCCGAGAAGAAGGTAGGCCAGATAGTGAAAGTCATGCCGGCTTTGCACGCGCCTACGGTGAACAAGCTTGACGGCGGCGACTGGTTCGCTGTCGAGTCGGTTGTGGAGGAGAAGCAGGTGAGGGACCTCATCCCGCGCCTGACCGCCGCCGGCGCGACAGGTATCATCGAGCTGCCGCTGAACAAGATCATATTCTGACACAAACAAGGAGAAAAACAATGGGTTCCATCAAGAAGAAACGCCGCAAAAAAATGTCGAAGCACAAATACGACAAGCGCATGAAGGCGCAGCGGCACAAGAACAAGTAAAGGCTTTTTCATATAGCCGTCGTCTGGACATGCCCTGCATTTCCAGACGAATTTTTTTAGGCTTTATCCCCGTCACGGGATATGATATACTACGCTGCATTAAAATGATGAACGGCAAATACCATCTTTGCAACGCTTTCGGGATTCCGATTCACGTTGATTTTTCGTTTGTGTTCCTCCTCGTGATATTCACGCTCAGGGGTGGCTCGTTCACGCTTGGAATCGCGGAGGCGATGGTGCTCGCGATTTCGGTGATTCTGCACGAGCTTGGCCACTCTCTGACCGCGCGCGCGTTCGGCTACCACACGACCGACATCACGATCTCGCTTCTTGGCGGCTGCGCCTCGATGATCGCCCTGCCGCGCAAGGCGATTCAGGAGTTTCTTACCGCCATCGCCGGTCCGCTGGTAAGTTTCGCGATTGCAGGGCTGTCGCTTTTTGTGCTGATGTTCGTTCCGATAAGGAACGACTGGCTCCACTATGTCGTGCTGTTTGCATGCTATTCCAACGCTATGCTAGGCGTGTTCAACCTGCTGCCTGGCTTTCCCATGGACGGCGGGCGCATCTTCCGCAGTTTCATGAGGGCGTTCATGTCGCGTGAAAAGGCGACGTACATAGCGATGATCGTAGGGCGTGGGTTCGCGATACTCCTTGCTTTGCGAGGTGTGCATTCCATCGTCACCGGCGGTGGTTGGGGCATTGTCACATTGCTCATTGCATGGATGATATGGCAGGAAGGCTGGCGCGAGTACCAGATGGCCAGGGCGGATGAGCGGTTCCGCTCTTGGTCGCAGGGCGACTTCAACGCCCGCGTGTCGCCGCCGCCGTACGATCTCTAGACGTGAGGCAACCGCAACATTGAAAGGCATGGAATGGTAAGACAACAGTTGTTCATAGGCGCGGCGCTCATCGCCGGTGCGGCGATTGGCTTCTTTGCGCATCCGTCCGGCGACGGTTCGTCAGTCGCCGCGCCAGGTGAAGATGCGCCGTCTGCCGCGAAATCGATAGCGAACAATGGCGACGCGGCGACGCTGGCGTCCCTGCGTGCGCGGATCTCCGAGCTTGAGTCCAAGCTCGCCAGCGTGGCGGCGTCCGAAAAGTCCGGGGCGGGTTCTGAAAAGGTGGATGAAGCGGGGCCTCGTCCAGGAAGGAATCCAGGCGCAGATTTCAGGGCGCACATGGAGGAATTGAAGAAGAACGATCCCGTGCGCTATGCGCAGATGACGAACCGCTTCGCCCAGATGCGCAGCCATCAGCTTGCGAGGCAGCAGTCGAAGCTGGACTTTCTCTCGTCGATAGACGTATCCGGAATGACAGCCGAGGCCCAGAAGACCCACAACGACCTTCAGGATGCAATAGTCAAGCTGGAGGATTTGAGAGAGCGCATGCATCAGGAAGACATTTCAGACGAAGACAGGGATGCCGTTCTCAGGGAAATATGGGATACTGAGAGAAACCTCCGCCAGCTGGGCCTTGCAGAACGCAACAACCTGCTTTTCGAAATGGCCAAGTCAATGGGCCTTGAAGGCGAGGCGGTGAATGACGCCGCCCGAATGGTGAGCGAGATAATCTCGGCGACGGAGACTCGCGGCTTTGGCAGGCCGCCGCCCGGCGGCAGAGGTCCACGCGGAGGAAGGTGATGCTTTTGACAGAGAGAGAGGGGTTTGCCGTTGCCAGCAAGATGATTGCCAAAGCGGGGCGCATTCTCGTGTCGGGGCACCTCAGTCCGGATGGCGATTCGCTTGGGTCGATGATAGCGCTCTCGCGCCTGATCAGGGCTTCTGGAATCGAGGCCGATGCGGCGGCGGACCTGAACGCAATAGGCAAGCTCGGCTTTCTTGAGGGCGTTGCCGACATCGTCCCCGTGCGTCGTATCAAGCGCCAGCGGAAAAAGTACGACCTGCTGATTGCCGTTGACAACGGCGGGTTCGACAGGATGCCGCCGGAAATAAAGTCCGTCGCGGAAAAGCTGCCTAAGATATGCTTCGACCACCACGTCACGAACGACGGTTCGTTTGCAGACGTGTCAGTCGTCGATTCAAAGGCGTCGTCCACGGGCGAGATCGTATGGCGCTTCGCGAAGTGGTGCGAGTGGAAGCTGGATAGAGCCGTTGCCGAGGCACTGTGGGTCGCGATCGTCACGGATACGGGACGCTTCGCGTACGATTCGACAGGTCCTAGAACGCTGCGTGCGGCGGGAGATCTGCTGAAGTACGGAGTGCGCACGGCCTACATCAACGACATCATATACGGCATGTTCCCGCGCAAGGCGATAGAGCTTAAGCGGCTTGCGTGGCGTACGCTCCACATCTGGAAGAACAGAAAGGTCGCCGAGGTCACTCTTACTCGCGACGACTTCCGCGCCGTTCGCGGAACCAAGGCCGAGGCGGAGGACGTAATCGAGATTCCGCGCTCGGTCGCGCGAAACGAAATCGCGCTCTTCTTCTACCAGATTCCCGACCGCACGAAGGAGATACGTTGCTCAATACGCACGCGCGGAGACTGGGATGCGACAGTCCTCGCCGGAAAGTTCGGCGGCGGCGGGCATCGCAAGGCGGCAGGCTGCACGATAAAGGCCTCGATGAGCGCGGCGAAGCGGCAGATGCGCGCGGCAGTGAAGGAGCTTCTGAAAAGCGCATGCAGAAAGACGATGCGCATTCCAGCGGGAATAGTGTGACGATGAGCGGAAAAGCCATAATCCTGACCGACGGCAAGGCCGGACACGAGAACCAGTCCAAGGCGTTTGTGCGTGCGCTTGGGCTGGATTTCCAGCTCGTGCCCGTAAAGTTCAAGTCTCCGTTCGCCAAGGCATTGAGCTATCTCTTTGACCGGCTTGGAATATCGAAACTCTCGCTCCTGGATTTTCCCGATAGCCCGACGGCCCAGCTGTCTGTCAGCCAAACCATAATTGGCACGGGGTCTGGAACGTTCTACGCCGCGAAGTCCCTTGCAAGGGCGACACCTGGTGCGAAGTGCGGCGTTGTCCTCTACCCTCGCGGATACAGGATCCCCGGTTTCGATTGCGTCCTTGCGCCGTCGTTCGACAATCCCGAGAAGCTTCCGAATGTCGTTGAGATTCCCGCTAACCTTGTCGCCAACGATGCGGCGTTCTACGAGAAGGGCGTCGCGGCGTTCAAGGAGCGATATTCTGGTTCGACTGAAAATCTCGTCGGCGTAATTGTAGGCGGACCCAACAAGTGCTCGACGATGACCGCCGGTTGGATGAAGGAACGGCTTGACGAAATCTTCGCGGCGAATGCGGGCGCGCAGCTTTGCGTTACGACCTCGCGGCGAACACCTGCGGATGTTGAGGCCATCGTAGATTCGTATCCGTGGGCGTACAAGCTGATATACTCCAAGGACCATTTCAATCCGATCCCCGCGTTCGTGCAGCTCGCGAAGAAGCTGTACGTGACGGCCGAATCGACAGGCATGCTCTCCGAGGCCTGCACGTTCGGAACGGCGGAAGTGGTCGCGCTGGACAATCTTAAGCCTGGCCCCCACAAGTTCCGCCGCTTCCTCGAAAACCTTTGCCGCGACGGCTATGTCAACGGCAATCGCAAGATCGACCTTTCCGCGCAGTTTGCGTCCGCGAGGGCGCTGATGGGCCTATGAAGGGCGGACGTCTCTTTTGGTATTCCGCCCTGATAAGCATTCCGGCTCTTGCGTTCACCGGGCTTGGCGCATACTTCCTCTTTGACAAGGCTCCGAAGCTCGTGGCGCAGCAGCGTCGCGACGAGAATCGTGTGTATCGCAAGATTGCAGGCGAGGTGCTCGAGCGTCCAGACGAGGCGGAGTTCTCTGGCTTTAGGGAGAAAGGCTGGAGGCGGCAACCCAGCAAGATTGCGCAAAAGGACGGCGGACAGGTCGCGTGGGGACACGTCCGTCGCGATGGCATGGAGCTGGTCTGGGTCGGGAACGGCAAGTTCGTTTTTGGCCGCATGGTAGAGCCGGTTGATGCGATAGACCTGGAGACTCTCTTCAGGTTTGGCGTCCCGACTGCTGCGCTTCTTGTGCTGGCGCTTACGGCGATGTGCCTTAGGTTCTTCGTCCGCTACGCCCGCGACCGTGACGATTTCGTCGCTGCCACCGCCCATGACCTCACTACGCCGCTCGTCGCGCTGCGCCGCACGGTAGGAAGGGACGACGAAGAGGCGATGCGCGTCCTCGACAGGCTTGAGCGTCTAGTCGGAAATCTCAAGGCGTTTTTGTGCGCGGGCGGAAGGAGAATTGTTCCAGACGTTGAGGACTTCGACCTTGGCAGTGCGTACGATTTTGCGTATTCGATGTTCAGCGAGGATTTCAGAGATGTCTTTGACGGCGAGGATGTTGAAGTCGTTCGCACGGGCGATCTTCATGTTCGCGCCGACAGGCGGATGACCGAGCAGGCGATTTGGAATCTGCTAGCGAATGCGCTCAAGTACGCCGCGCCATACGGGAAGGTCCGCGTGCGCATCTTTCGTGACGGAACGTCTGCGACGCTTGAAGTCGCGGACGAAGGGAAGGGGCTTTCCGCACGCGAGCGCCGCCGCGTCTTCAATCGCTATTATCGCGCCAAAGGAGCGGTGTCGAGTGGCGTGGGAGGGTTTGGCGTGGGACTTTGCACTGCCAGGGAGTCGGTCCGCGCAATGGGTGGCGAGTTGTCGGTTCGCGCCAACATCCCGCGTGGTTGCGTGTTCTCCCTTAGCCTGCCTGCAATGGCCGCGTGTCATTAGTCATTTGCCTCCATTGGCAGCGTTTTCGGATTTTGGTAAAATACGCACTGAACTATGTCCGAGTACTTGAAAAGAATCGTCGGCATCTTGACGAGAATCGATGAGCTGGACGCCGTTGCGCTGGAGCGGGCGTCGGACGCTGTGGCGGATGTCATCTGCCGCGACGGGATTGTGCATGTCTTTGGGTGCGGACACTCGCACCTCGCCGCGCTTGACACGTTCTACCGTGCCGGCGGCCTCGCATGTGTATCGCCGCTTCTTGACGAGGATCTTATGCTGCACGACGGCGCGGCGAAGTCTAGTCGAATGGAGAAGATGCCGGGCATCGCGTCCGAGGCGTTTCGCCGCGCCGGAGTAGATTCCGCTCAAGACATTCTAGTCGTCGTCTCCGCTAGCGGCAAGAATGCCGCGCCTGTTGAGATGCTGCGCACTGCGAAGGCGGCGGGCGTGAAGACAGTCGCGATTTCGTCATCGGCATACAAGGCGCACGGAGGCGTTCTTCTTGACGAGGCTGACATCCCGATCGACTGCATGGTGCCTCATGGCGATGCCGTGATAGATGTTGGCGAGGCGAAGATGGGCGGGCTTTCGACTTATGCATCGCTTTTTATTCTCAACTCCATCTTGATCGACGGCGCGAAGAAGGCTCTTAAACGCGGCATGACTCCGCCGATATACACGAGTGGGAACGTCGATGGCGGCACTGCCCGCAATGTTGCTCTGGAAGATCGCTTTTTTGGAAGAGTGAAGAGGCTTTAGTAGCTAGTGTGAAACTATGGCGAGAATAGCTGTAATAGGACTTGTCGGGAAGTCGATGTTTTTTGAAGTTCCGCGTTTCCATTCTGGCGGCGAGACGATCATGGCGAAGTCGTTCTACGAAGAGTGGGGCGGCAAGGGATTCAACCAGGCGGTTGCCGCCGCCCGCCAGGACGCCGCAGTTTCGTTTCTAGGCGCAGTGCACTCGTCAGACCTCAAGCCGCTCAAGGAATTTTGCCGTAAAGAAGGCGTTGTCGCGATGCTAGCGGCGAAAAAGGAACCGACCGCCTGCGCCGCGATACTGACCGACGGCACTGGCGAAACGCGCGTCACGGTCTGCCCTGGTGCAGAACTGGCGGCAAGGGATGTTGACGGATTCGCGGCGGCGATTGCAACTGCCGACATTCTTCTGCTCAACAACGAAGTGCCGGAGTCTGTCAACGTTGCGGCGGCCGAACTCGCCGTTAATTATGGCGTAAAGGTGATTTTCAATCCTGCGCCGGCGCGAAAGCTCCCCAAGGCGCTGCTTTCCAGCGTCGCGATCTGGACGCCTAACGAATTCGAGGAGTCTGAACTTGGCGACGTTTCTGGCGAAGTAATTACTACGCTTGGCGCGCGCGGTTGTCGCATCAGATCGACAGGGGAGATCATATCCGCGCCTATGGCGAAGGCCGTTGACTCGACTGGCGCCGGCGACACGTTCAATGCCGTCCTCGCAGTGCGCCTTGCCGAGGACGAGCCACTTGCCGATGCATGCCGTGCCGCTAACGCGGCGGCGGCTCAGTCCGTCGCCGTTCGATACGTCATGCCATCAATCCCGCGAAGGGCGCGGGAGAGGTGACTTGCGCCGCAGAAGCCGGTTTGGCACGCGATTTCGCCAAGTGAGAGGGATGTCGTCTCGCGAAGCGACCGGGCTTTCTCTATTCGCATTGAAAGTATGTAGTCGCCTGGGCTTTTCCCGACGGCTTTCCTGAACTCGCGGTGCAGGGTGCTTGCCGACTTCCCCGAGATGCCGCACAATTCGCCGAGCGTGATCTTGCGGTTCAGGTTCGCGGCGATGAAGGCTATCTCCTTTTGCACGGGGTTGTCATTGACGGACGCGCTCGCGCGTTGAGTCGAGCGGGCAAGTGAGAGCAGCAGCGACGTGAATAGCGATTCGCATACGATGCGGCGCAATGGCTGTTCGGAATGTTCTTCTTTCCGGATTAGGTCGATAAGCTGGAGGACGGCTGAGATGCTGTGCCGTGGTACGCGCCCAAGCGTGCTGGCGCGGACAGAGGCGGGGTCCTCCGGAAAGAACTCGTTCATCAGCGGGAAGCCTGCTATTGCCAGCGGCATAGGCGGCCTTCCACAATGGTAGAGCACGTTGAACACGACGGTGTTCGGGGCAAGTTCCGCGTAGCCGTGCCGTTCGCCGGGATGGATCACGAAGAAGTCGCCCTTTGTTAGCCTGTCGGTTTTGTCTGCGTGGATGTGGCTGATCTTTCCAGTAGCGACGACCACCAGTTCGGAGAACTCGTGGTCGTGCATGGCGACGAAGGCGTTGCTGGGCGCCTCGCGCATCTCGCGCACGATGCAAGGCAGCGCGCCGTCCTTGAAGTAGGCGTCGTTCCTTAGCTTTTCATGGTGCTTTATCGCCGGCATGTCCGCGTATTATACCAAATGTTCGCGTGGAAATGGGCTTTCGTGTAGTTCCCATTTTTTTTTAGCCACAAAGGGCAGGAGATACAGAAGACATCTTGTTGTCCCTCTCCTGTCTTCTTTGTGGCCTATCGTCACGAAAATGTGATTCAAGACAGGAATATTCGTCATGAAAATGTGATTGAAGGTGATGTTATTCGTCACGAAAATGTGATGAGCCCTTGCGTAGCGGGCAATATATTTGCTATAATATGCGTTCGAAGGGGAGATTATGCAGAGAGATTGCTTAGAGCAGATTTTACAATGGAAAGGCAAGCGGAATAGAAAACCGCTCGTCTTGATGGGAGCGCGTCAAGTCGGCAAGACTTGGCTTATGGAGGAATTTGCACGACGTGAGTTTCCAAAGGATCATGTTGTCGTGAATTTCATGCGTAAGCGGTCGCTTTGCGAACAACTTAAGAATGGGGACATTGACCCAGCATCTCTTGTCCGACTGTTGCAGACTGCAACGGGAAAGCTGATTGTCCCAGGCAAGACGCTGTTGATACTTGACGAGATACAGGAGTGTCCGAGTGCACTCACGGCGTTGAAGTTCTTTCAGGAAGACATGCCGCAACTTGCGGTCATGGCGGCAGGGTCGCTACTTGGCCTGTCGTTTGGCGAGAACAATGACGAAGACAGGAAATCCAAGCCGGAGGATCGCAGAGAGTCTTTCCCCGTCGGAAAGATAGACAGGCTAAATGTCTATCCCCTGACATTTTCCGAGTTCATGCGGGCGAATGGCAAGGAGGCCATGGTCAACGCGATTGAGGATGGGGATTGGAAGTCAGTCGAGGCGTTGTCTGGAGAATACGAGATGCTGCTGAAGAACTACATGGTTGTCGGCGGCATGCCAGAGCCGGTTGGTTGCTGGGTGGAGACGTCTTCCTTGGCGGAGGCCAGACATATCCAGCGACGGATGCTGCTTGACTATGACGACGACTTCAAAAAGCATGCACCAATTGAGCTTCTGCCGAAGATCCGCCTGCTCTGGAACAACATTCCGTCGCAGCTTGCGAAGGAAAACGGCAAGTTCATCTATTCTGCGCTGAAGTCTGGTGCGCGTGCTCGGGAATACGAAGTGGCCGTTGAGTGGCTTCGGGACGCCGGCATGGTGTACAAGCTTTACAGGGCATGTCCGCCGCGTCTGCCGCTTCCGCATTACGCCGACTTGGGCGCGTTCAAGCTTTTCTTGCACGACGTGGGGCTCTTGGGCGCGATGAGCCATCTTGAGCCGTCTGTCGTTCTTGAGGGCAATTCCCTGTTCACGAATTTCAAGGGTGCGCTGACAGAGCAGTTTGCAATGCAGGAGCTTGTCGCCGATGGTATTGTTTCGTATTACTGGACTCCAGATGCCGGGACATCGGAGGTCGACTTTGTCGTTCAGGGTTCTAGGGCTGCCTATCCCGTTGAGGTGAAGTCCGCCACGAATACCAAGGCGAAAAATCTCAAGGTGTATATGGATGCGTACAATCCTCCTTTTGCCGTTAAGTCGTCGCTCAAGAACTATTCCGACACAGGATCGGTGCGTTCCGTGCCGCTGTATGCACTTGGCCTGTTGCTTGGGCGGATGATTGTCTAGGCAGGGGACAAGGCGCGGTCTCAAATTTTTCTGCAAAATTATGAATAGTAACACTTGAAAATATGTATTTTTTATATTTTTAACGGCTTAAAATATGCTACTTGATTGAAATATGATAAATATGATATAATACGCACAACTTTTTTGAAAGAGCAGTTGAGATGCGCGAACTACGTCGAAAATTCTACGATTATCTTGTTGAATGGAAAAACAACAAAGGCAAGGAGTGTTTGCTCGTCAAGGGTGCGAGGCAGATTGGAAAGACTTTCATAATCCGCAAGTTTGGTCACGAGAATTATGAAAGTTTCATAGAGATTAACTTTGTCGAGGAACCTCAGTTTGTTTCCGTGTTCAACGGCAATCTTGATGCGGATACGATTTTTGCGGGGTTGTCAGCCATTAGGCGCGACTTGAACATAATACCAGGCCGTACTTTGCTGTTTCTTGATGAACTGCAGGAATGTCCAGACGCCAGGGCGGCTTTCAAGTTCCTTGCCGAAGACGGACGTTGCGATGTCGTGGCAACAGGGTCGCTTCTTGGCATTAAGTACAAATACCGCAAGCGTCGCGAACGAATGGAGCCGCGTTCGATTCCTGTCGGGTACGAGCGACAGACAACAATGCATTCGCTTTCGCTAGAGGAATTTCTCTGGGCCGGTGGAATTACGAAAGACGTCATAGACTACGTGCGAGTTTTTTTTCTTCGCCGCGAAAAAGTGCCAGATGCCGTAAACGACAGGTTTAGCGCGATGGTTCGAGAGTATCTCGTAGTCGGCGGAATGCCTGAGGTGGTGTCTGACTTTGTCGAACACCGCCATTATGGCCGAGTGCAGTCACTGCAGGAAAAACTCGTTGCCGCGTACATAGATGACATACATCGTTATGCGGAACCGGTTGACGTGCCGAAGATTGAAGGGTGCTTCCGCGCCATTCCGCGCATACTTGCCAAGGAGAACCGAAAGTTCAAATATGGCGAAGTGGAAAAAGGCGGAACATCGCGGAAGTACTTTAGTTGCGTCGAGTGGCTGAAGGACGCTTGGCTCGTCTCAATGACTGAATGCGTGAACGAGGCTCTTCCGGGACTGGCGGCCTATGTCCGCGACGATTGGTTCAAGCTCTATCTTTCTGATGTCGGTCTTCTTTCGTCAATCTACGGCATGCTTGTCAAGCGGGAGGTTCTGGAAGGCACTCTCGTGGGAAACCTCAAGGGTGGCTTGTATGAAAACTTTGTGGCGACGGTATTACAGCGGTCTGGGTTCCCGCTGTGCTACTACAGAAATGATTCGGAAGAGATCGAGTTCATGATAGAGACGGACGACGGCGTTGTCCCTGTCGAGGTCAAGGCCAGAAATGGACGTTCGCAGTCGTTGGACAGGGTCATTTCCAGAGATTCCGTAAGATTTGGATTTAAGTTCGTTGATGGCAATGTCGGTGTCGTCGGAAAGAAGATAACCATGCCGCACTACATGGCCATGTTCCTCACACCTGCGCATTCGACGAATGCCTCGCCTTTGCGTGCTTAGACGCGATAATCATCTGGTTTATCATATGGTGGCGTGGTTGTGTATTCAAAATGGCATTTGTCATGATAATGTGCGGTTGGCGTGTATTGTATGCTCTTGAAAATGTGCGACTAGTGTGTAGCTCGGAAATGCAGTTTGCGGAATGACGAGAGAGGAACTTGCCGCGACGGCAAAAGTCGTCAACACCGGCAAGCTGACGGCGTGGCTTCGTGACCTTGAGCAAAGCGGATTCATAAAACGGAGTTATGCTCTTGGCGCAGCGACAAGAAAAGGGGCGGAGCGCAGATCAGAGGTCACAGCCGACGACCTCTTTCGTGGATAGCCTCGTGCCCCTAAAATCCTCTGGCAAGATTTATGACTATATGGCAAGACATTTCGACTCGGTTGACGCAGTGCGGAACGATATGATATAATTAGAGTAAACAAATGAAGAACTAGAAAAACATCATTCGGTTGGTAAAATGGCCTTGATGGGATATAAGAGATGCTTGGAGCAGTTTGGATCGCCGTATCAGATTGATAAGGCGATAGCGGACGGACGTCTTTTCAAGATGGTTCCGGGCGTTTACTCGGATAGCGGCTCGGAATCCGAGATTGAGGTTCTTCAGTGCCGTTATCCAGAATCCGTCGTGACGTTGGGAACCGCGTATTACTATTACGACTTGACGGATGTCGTTCCTGAAACATA
>Ga0310696_10002357_pt1 | contig 25231 bp, 18 predicted proteins | sample AusTroGonzalo_MG_4_FD_203885 | JGI IMG/M metagenome (GOLD analysis project Ga0310696, IMG submission 203885) | Bovine rumen microbial communities from tropical cattle in Woodstock, Queensland, Australia - Gonzalo_02 (v2) (version 2) | ecosystem: Host-associated > Mammals > Digestive system >...
AACTGCGACATGTCGGTGCCTATCTCAGCGATGATGCACATGGCTGAAATCCGGCTCACGCCGGGGATGGTGCAAAGCAAAGCCACCTCTTCGCGGTAGTTGGCGTCGGCCAACTCCTCCATATGCTGAAACGCGTCCTCTATCTGTCCCTCGTACATCCGCAGCCCACCCAGTTTGCGCCCCAGCCGCCACATGTCCATCTCCTCGCAGCACCCCGTCAGTGTCTTGCGCAGGGTGCCGTCGCGCTTGCGCTTCAGGCAGCCGTGCACCATCCTCTCCAGCACATCGGGCCGTGTCTCCCCGCCCGCCACAGCCTCCGCCACTCGGCGGAAACTCTTCGTCGTGATCTTGCTCAGGCAGCTGCTCAGGCGTATGCCCATGCCGACCAGGAGCCGGTCTATCAGCGTCAGCGTGCAGTCGCGCCTCTGGACGGAACGGCGGTAGTCGCGGGTGTACACCCTCAGCCGAGCCAGCGCACCGTCGGGAAGGAAACTGTCGTTCAGCATCCCGTTGTACATCAGCGTGGCTATCCACACCGAGTACTTCACGTCGCTCTTGCGACCTGGCATCTGCTTGATAAGATAAGGGTTGACCACCACCGCCCAAACGCCGCGCCGCCAAAGCACCGTCCGCAAGGCACGGATGTAGATGCCCGTGCAATCCATCGCCAAGGTGTCCACCCACTGCGACAAAATATAGTCGCACATCGCCTCCAAATCGGGTGTGAATGTGTCGTATTTTTTCACTTCGGAATCTTTTCCGTCGAAAATCGCACAAAAAATCATATCTTTGTGCACGTCTAAACCGCAGGTCTTCATATCTGTAACCTTTTGTTGAATAACTACAAATATGCAAAAATCCTGCGGTTTTTTGCGTGGCAATTTTTATTTGTCTGTGTTGAAATCGACTATTTTTATGTAAATTTGCATTTTTAGACATCCTATCATAAAGGAAAATATGAACACTTACTTAGATATTATTGCTGACAGCGGTAGCACAAAAACCCAGTGGGCCATTGGGCACAGCAACATTTGGAGAACGTTCATCACCGTGGGGTTGAATCCAAGAGTAACGTCTGATGATATATTCAGAGATACTTTGGAAATATTAAGGAGGGAAGTGAAGAATGAGAACTGCAATTTTAGCAATCCAAATATCAATATCCATTTTTATGGAGCTGGGTGTGGATCGTATGATATGCAGAAACTGGTCGAAAATCTTATTCGTGAGTACTTCCCTACCGCAATGATAGAAGTGGCAGGCGATATGATTGGTGCGTGCAAGATTGTTTGTGGTCGTAATAATGGCGTAGTAGCCATCTTGGGAACAGGTAGTAACGCATGTTTTTATGATGGAGAAAAAATTTTGCGTCAGGTTCCTTCAACTGGTTGGGTTTTAGGAGACGAGGGGTCTGGCAACCACATAGGACGACGTTTGGTGAAGGATTACATAACTGGGCGTATGCCATCCGATCTGACGGAAATGTTTTCGCAACAATTTACAGAAGACTATGCAGAAATTATGCATAACATTTACAAGAAACCGTTCCCCAATCGTTATCTCGCAAGTCTCACCACCTTTGCTGCAAAATATCGTGACACACCCTACATAAAAAAAGTTTTACGCGACGTGTTTACTCATTTTTGGGAAGAACAGATAATGCCTATAACACATGGAAAAAAAGAGAATATAGTTTCCAAAAACATTGTTTCTAAAAATAGCCCACTGTTAGATGAAGTCTTGAATTCCCCAACAGAGGTTACATTTGTTGGAGGTGTGGCGGCAGCATTTGAGAATGAATTGAGAGAGTCTACTCCCCAAGGCTATCATGTAGGAAGAGTGGTGAAGTCACCTATAGAATATCTGGTAGGCAAAAAGGATAATGCCACTTTGTTTTGAATTTACTTTATTTGTGGCGCTGGCGGAAACAATAAAAATCATATTGTTTCATTATGGCATTGGCTAGGCGGTCGCCCATGATGTCGGCGCCCTTCTGGGTGAAGTGCATGTAGTCTTTGCCGGCATAGCCACTGGAAACCCACGACTTCATAGAGTTCCAGCCTCCCATGGCGTCGTAGATGCTCCAATAGGCGGCGCCGTGCTGGTTGGCCATCTGCCGCAATCCCTCGACAAAGCGCGGCAGGAACGAATAGGTCTGCCACGAGCCTTCACCTGTGGAGGTCATGTCGGAGGGACCGATGAAGAGTATTGTGGCATTGGGGCAGCAGGATCGTATGTGTTCAATCTGCTCGCCCAACTCGTCACAATAGCGTTGCAGCGCTTTCTCACCACGGATGTAGGGGACGGAGTTGCCACCGAACTGGAGTATGATGAGGGCGATGTCCATCTGGCTGTAGGCGGCGGCAAGGAGCTCGGCATTCACTCCTTTGAACTGGTGGCCGGAGCAGCCTCGCATGGGTATGTTGTCAACTGCCACCCCGTGACCATAGTCAACCATAATGCCGTAGAAGTCTGCGGAGCCGTTGTAGCGCAGGCTTATCTTGTCGGCACAACTGTCGAGTTGCCAATCGAAATGCTGAACCCCTTCGGCGTCGGTGTGATAGCTCACATTGTACCCCATAGAAGGGACTGAGAGCGAGGCGTCGAACGAGCCTCCGCGGTTGTTGAACAGCACTCGCGCGTGGTCGAAAAGCTTGACCAGTGAGTCGGCGGTGTGCTGCGCAGAGGGTTTTATTCCAGCCGAGACCGAACCGTTGATGCGGTGGCACTGCATCATGGGGCCGTAGTTGCCCGAGGAGCGCGAGACGGTGCTGTCGCCAAAACTGGAGAGCTTCTGATAGCTGCCATTAGCCCATACCTGGGCAGCGGTGACAGGGGTGAATCCGTTGAGCGGCAGCAAGCCAGGACCTCCGCCGCCAAACTGCGTCTGCAACGCAGTGCGAAGACGTCCTGTTATATGGTCCATCTCTATCTGAGAGTCGCCATAATGGAGCACGCGCACCGTGCGTCGCTGTTGCTGAGCACTGTCCATCGTAGCAAACATAGCGTCAAAGAAACTGTAGTCGTCATCGGGGAGGTAGAACCGCGTGGCACTGTCGTTGAGCAACACCATATAGTAGTCGGTTGAGTCGGACAGCATCTGAGCAATGCTGTCCTGACGCCGTTGCTCGTCTGAAAGGAACCCATCAATGTCGAACTTTTCCTCATGCTTCATGATTTTCTCGAGAGAAGGAAAGCGGAGTGTGGTGCAAAACATTTTCACTCCGTCGGCAGGGAAGAAGAGACAGATGAGTGTCAGCAGAGCTATAATGACTAGTATGAAAAGGAATATCTTGGTTGCGCGCATATTATTCATGGGCTATTTTGTCGAGTTGTACGGGTGAGCTGTTGTGAGAAGGGGTCACGCCGTTGGCTTGAATACAAAAACGGATTGGTTTCGAGTGTATAGATTCGGCCATCTTGCCTAACTTGAAACAGCATGGAACGGTCTTTGTGGAGTTGGCGGGAATTGTGTCGGTCAGTGCAGACGATGTGTTCGCTTCATCGCGAGAAGTAATCATGGTGGAGAGTCGTAATTGAAGCCCGTTGTCAGCCGAAGGTGAAATATCGTAGGGATAAGGGTTTGTGATGTGCAGGGTTGCATAGAGCGATGTGTCGTCAGTAGTGGCGGCGACCGGCTCTATGCGGATGCGGCTGAGCGGCAGGTATCGGTCGATTTCAATACAGTGGAACGGGGTGTTGGGTACAACTTTGTCAGAAAGCCACTCCTGCACTATTACCAGTGTGGGCTTAAAGGCATAGGCACTATCGCCCGAGGTGTAGCGCCACTGGCTGTCGCGCTCGTAGTAAACAGGAATACAGCAGGCCTCACGGTTGGTGTAGAAGATGTACTTGCAAGGAAGTGTGTAGTTGTGCAACACCACCACAGGGCGGTCCTGTGCCATCGCGGCAATGGCTTCGCAGTTCTTGCGGTTGTCCCACAGTTCTCCTTTGAGATGCAGCGGGTTGAACAGAAGAAATAAACGGGCACATAGCATCACTCCGACTGAGACGTAGAGTACTATGCGGAATGTTTTTCGTGTTTTTTCGGAAAACTTATCGTTATAGCCGTCGATAAGCAACCATACAAGAGGTAGCGCCGCAACCAAAGTCCACTGCGGCTGTGTGCGACCTCTGATGCTGGCAACAAAAAAGAAGAGAATATAAACCAAGAGCGTCCAGGTCATGAGCGAATATTGGAACTCGCAGTTCTTTTTTCTGTGACGGACAGCTTTGTACAGGAACCAGAGCAGCAGCGGATTAAACACCACTACCAGATTTATCAGGTATTCTATCGTGAACGAGGGCTTGTACGGGAGTGTGCTGCGCTCCTGAAGGTGATAGCGCAGGGGATCCCAGTCATGTTTATAGAGCCAAAGTATATGCGGCACATAAAGCAGCAGAGCTGTTACAAGCCATAAGGCAACATAAAGAAATACTTTGCGTCGCGCCGAGGGCGTGCTGTAACGTATGGAATGTATCAAGTAAAGTACGAAAGCTGTAGCCACCATTATTATGCCTTGATACTTGCAATAGCCTATCAAGGTTGTGGCAACGCCCACAATCACAGCATTGATTGCAGACGGTTTGCGCCAAAGGCGCAGCAAAGCCCATAGAAAGAGTGTGGACGAGAATAGGAGCGGGGCATCCGGCAATGCCAAAAGTCCATACAGCTGGAGCAGTGGAACGGAGAAGGCGAGTGCAACAAAAACCAATGCCGTTGCTTTAGAAGGCTTTGGATTGAATGATTGCCAAATATGCCATAGAAGGAATAGGTATAGTGGCTGCAGGATAGTTGTCGCGAGCCTAACCCCATACTCTCCTTGAATCCAGTGCGTGAGCCAGATAAGACAGGCCACCGCAGGCGGATGGTCAAAGTATCCCCAATCAAGCCCATATCCTGTTGCCCACCACCAATAGTAGGCCTCGTCGTTGGCAAGCTCCACCGTGCCGGCCAGCACCAAGTTCAGAAACCACCATAGCAACAGCGCTATGGCCACAATAAGCGATGGGGAGAGTCTGTTCAGAAAAGCCTTCATCGGTCGGCAGATGTCCTATTTTTCAGAGAATCGTTTTTCGAGTGCTACAATGCGGTTGAGCAAGGCCTCCATATTGCGCATGATGGCAAAGTTTCGTTTCTGGCGAGATGCCTCTGTGGCAGGAGAACCTACGATTGTGGCTCCCGAAGGCACATTCTTCGTGACTCCGCTCTGAGCACCTATCTTCACGTCGTCGCCTACTTCCACATGTCCTACGATACCCACCTGGCCTGTAAGCAGGCAGCGGGCTCCCACCTTTGAGCTTCCTGCTATTCCGCTTTGCGAACACATCACAGTGTTTTCGCCCACCTGCACGTTGTGCCCAACCTGGCACAGGTTGTCTATCTTGACACCTTTGTGGATAATTGTCGAACCCATCGTGGCGCGATCGACACAGCTGTTTGCTCCTATCTCCACATTGTCTTCTATAATCACGTTGCCAATCTGATCAATCTTGTTGTACGCTCCGTCTTCAGTGGGTACAAAACCGAAGCCATCGGCACCGATTACTGCGCCAGAATGAATTATGCAGTTTTTACCAATCTGCACATCGGGATAGAGCTTTACCCCGGAATAGAGAATGGTGTTGTCGCCAACGGTCACATTGTCGCCGATATAGACATTCGGGTAAATCTTGACGTTATCGCCAATCACAACACGGTTGCCCATCACAGCGTAATGACCCACATAACAGCCTTTGCCTATTTTGCAGTGACGTCCACGGCGGCTGTGGCACGATATTCCCTTCTTGGGGGCGTTGGCGGTGTTGAATATATGCAGCACCTTCGCAACAGCTAGATATGGGTTGTCAACCCGCAGAAGTGTTGAGGTAACTGGGTGCGACGGCTGGAACTTACGGTCAACGATAACAGCCGTAGGTTGGATATCGTAGAAGAACTGTTCGTATTTCGGGTTGGCAAGGAAGGTAATCGAGCCTTCTCCGGCCTCTTCTATTTTGCTTGGACGTACGATTATGGCGTTTTCGTCGCCTTCAATGCTCGCCTTAAGCATTTGGGCCATCCGGCCCGCTGTGAATTGTGTCATCTTCGAACGAAATATATGGAGTGAGTTTGTTTACTGTTTCTATGTCTATGATACTGACCTTAAGCAGGTCTTCTGGTGTTGAAAAACGAACTCCCGCCGAACGCAGTTTTATAATCGCCCGTGCTTGATAGTTGTCTATGTACGGGTGACGTTTAAGTGTCGCGTAGTCAGCTGTGTTGAGGTTTATTTTCTGAATATTGGCGGAATCCACGGTTATGTGTTGTGCGATGGCTTGATATCGGTCGGCGTTCATACCGTAAACCTCCAAAAGCTGCTCTTTGCGCACATATCCGCCTAGGCGGTTGCGGTATTTGACTATGGCTTGTGCAAAGTAAGGTCCTATGCCATACAGGTCCTGCAACTCAAGGGTATCGGCACCGTTGAGCTCGACGATGAGAGTACGACGTTCTTCACGGTTGCGTGTGAAATCCGGTGGCGACATCGTCTCCGATTGTCTGCCCTCTCGTGTTTCATAGCGGGTGCCGTAACGCTTGTGGCGGTTGGTCGAATAGTGACGAAAGCGCTCGTGGCGATAGAGGCTATCCTGCAGCTCGACGCTCTTAAATGCCTCCGATGTGGCCTCGTCAATGGGGATAGTCTTACTCTTGTGCGGAACGAACATGAGGACGAGCAGTACTGCAAGCAGCACTATACTCAGCCACAGAAATCCTCGTTGTTCAGTCTTGTTCTTCATCCTGATTCTCGTTCCACTCTATGGTCCCTCGTTGATGGAATATTTGAGGGTTGGTAAACTGGTCGTCGCTCTCAAATCCGTCGCCATAGGTCAGGCGCTTGCCGTTGACCGAGCGTATCAGGTCGTTTGAGAACATTTTGCCTTCATTCCTGTCCCAAGTTAGGCTTTTTAGATAGACGGTGTCTCCGTTCTCATAGTCTATAATGACCACGCTGTCGTGTGCACGAACCAAGTTGTTGTCGGTAAGTTCCTCAGCCCTAAGTGCCCATAGATATGCCCTCTTTGAGCCGTCCGTGTTGAGAAATTCAACCTGAAGCCTTTCAGGATACAATGTGCGGTGTTCGGGCGTGGTGTATTTCTGCACCAACGGGGTTTTCATAACCATTTGGACGTTGCCGGACGTGCTGCGACGCACTATGGCCTCTTTGACCGTTTGCGACGGAAGGTCTTTCTGGTCAAAAAAAAGAATCTTCTCAATGTCGTTCGAGCATGCCGTTACGGTCAGACAAAATAAAACCGAAAGCAAGAGTGCATGACTCTTGCTTCCGGAGAGTGATTGCTTTTGGTTGCGCAGGGGCATCCGGCCAAACGCTTATCTCGTTCGCACTGTCGTTACAACGCCTATACCTGGCACTGTGAAGGAGTGTCCGTCAATAAGGTCAACCATGAAAGCGTCTGCTTTCTTTGGATAACCAGCGGCACACGAGCCGATGATTTTGTTGGCTGCTGCCACCACATCGGGAGTGCTATCGACGTTTTTGGCTTTGGCGGCCATGTCGGCTGCTGCCCAGTAGGCGCTGCGTCCACCTATACCGTCACCGCTGGCAACGCTGTGGAACTTCATATAGAGTTGTGCGATGCAGAGATAGGGTTCACCCTTTGACGGGTCGGTGCGGGCGGCGTCATTGAAGGCGCTGCGGGCAGCTCCCATCGAACCCATGCCGCTGTTTGCGTGTCCAAGCAGGATGTATGCTTTGTAGATATCTTTCTTCTCGGTCAGACCTTTCACGGCATCGTTCAGATATTTCACAGCATCGCTGTACTTCTTCTTGGAAATGCTCATCTGACCCATACGCATGGCTGTCACAGGTGACGGCTCCAAAGTGTAAAGTTTTTCGGTGGCGTCGAAGAAGAGAGGGTCTTCTGTGCAACCCTTCTTCATCATGATGTTGGTGATTTTCTTGAGCAAATCTACATTGTCGGGGGTTGCCTCGAATTTCTGTTTGTATATCTCTACCAGCTGATCACAGGTGGCGTATGGTGAGAAAACGGCCTCGACGTTACCGATACTCTCACGTATTTGGTTGGCACGGACAGTGTCGGGATTGACTGTGTCTTTGTAGCATTCCTGCACCTCTTTCTCAAGCAGGTCGCTGGCTATGTCGTAGTTATCGACAACCAACGTGGGCTCGGCGAAACCTGCGCGCACATATTTGACTGTCACCATGAAATACTGGTAGATATAGAAAGCGTCAAGCTTGTCACCGCCCAGATTAACAGCTTCGGTATAGGTCTCAAAGCTCTCTTTCAATCCAGCCTCTTTTTTCAGCACGTCAATGTCTTTGGCTTTTTTGGCCAGTATTTCGGCTTTGTCGTTGGGATAAGCTTCAATACGTTTGTCGTGCATCGCCATCAAGGCGTTGATATACTCTTCTCTCTTGGCTTCGTCGGTGGTTTTAGCAAGTAGGCCGTTGATGATTTTGTCGCCGTTAACGTAGAGGTTCTTGCTCTGTTTAGGGCATTTCTCCACAACGACTTTCCAATGCGGATAGGCCTCTTCAAGGTAGCGTGCGTCTTTCGACTCCTTGAAATATTTCATGCTTGACTGGTAAACCGAGACGTCCTCGAGGATAGACTCTCTCTCCTCGTCGGAGCATCCCCAGTTCTGGGCGTTTGCACTAATTCCGAATACAGTTACCAGAATCGCTGTCAATATTAGTCTTGGAATTTTCATGGCAGTGTGTTTTGTTTGTTTTATGATTTAGTATTTTGTTTTAATTTAAAATTGCTTTAAGATTCAATAAATAGTTACAAACCAAAACGGTAGTATTAAAAATCAATTATACTTTCTCTTCACAAACCAACTCTCACAGCTACCGAAAGATATACCTATGGATAAGCAGTCACGAACCAAGAGTTCGGATTTTCCAAAACGATTATAGCCAGCGGCAAGATGGATAGCCGAACGGCCTTTTCTCATAGGTAGCGTAACACCCACTCCTAATCCGTACTCGTCAATACCACATGTCACCGTGTTGAATTTGTTCATCTCATAGTGTAATCCAAGGCTGTATCCCACACGTTCCCAATAATGGGTACCTTGAGAGTTTCCAATCCAAGAAAACCCCAATGCCACTCGGTTATATGGTCGGTAATCAACGACGCTCTCGCTTAAAATTTTAACTTCGGCGCCGTCATCGAGCTTCAATCCGTTCCACGCTGCCCACTGCCAGTCAAAAGAAACTAACCAACGATCATTGCGACAAAAACTCAAACCGAGCCCTGCGCTCCAAGATTCAGAGACATGGCTACGATACTCGCCCGATTCGCCTTCCCTCGGATATACAACTTCTCGTGAACTACCATTGGCGACAGTATATTTGTAAGCACTCTCTTTCACAGTCTGACGGATGGCAGGACGCATAATTGCACCGACCGACAGCGTGTACTTCTCCCCTATGGGTTGATAATAGCGTATGCCAACATCTGTACCAAAATTCAATATCCGAGTTTTTTTCTGACTTTGGTTGTCTATATACCAACTTGTGTCATTTGCAAAAAAATCACATGTGATATAGTGTGCCAAATTACCATAGAGCAGGTGCAGGTTAAATCCCACTGACACGCGTTCGCCAATATTGAATGCATGCCCCCAAGTAAAACGGTTCACACCTCCTTCCCCACTATACTCGGTATTCATTTTCCCATAAGTGGCTGTGTCCTCCGAAAGAATAGCAAAGTCGTATTCCACTTTGGAGAAAGGTTGCACAGAGAAAGCCGTTTTCCACCATTTGCAGAATGGAAACGCAATGGAGATGTGTGATAGATAGCCATCCGCATCAAACTCCTTGTTGGTATTGTCTCTTAACCAGTTCAGCTGTACTCCAAGTCCGACATCAAATACAAAACTGCGACTCATGATGCCTCCATATGTGGCAGGGTTGTACACATTAACAATATTGTGACCACTTGTGGCCAAATACGCACCGCCACCTATAGTATGCGGTGAATTGTACGGCATATCGGTGACACCTATCCCAAACTGGGAATAGGGGGAATTAACGCCATTTTGCGCATGCACCGTCAGGCCACATAGCATGGCGAATACGCCTATCACAGCCAACAATATGTTCATTAATTTCAAGTTCAATTTAATTTGTTTTTGGAGGTATTCTTGTGCTATCACATCGGCTTCTATCTTTAACGTAAACATAATCTCAAAGGTTCATCATCAGTATTTTATTCATTCCATCCATCAAAAGGTCGGGTTCCACATTCCACACACCTGCCAAAACAGACGCATTACCTCCAGTAATTACAACTTCCACCTTACCACCTGCACTTTCCGACAACATCCGCTCGTATCCTTCAAGAGCAAAACGCGTGGCACAAATCACCCCCGAAGCAATGGAACTATCTGTACTATCTCCAACAATTTTTGCACTACTCATTGCGTCATTAATATTTAATAACGGCAAACGGGCAGTAAAATTATGCAATGCACGAAATTTCATATCCAATCCTGGCATAATTGCACCGCCATGATACACTCCTTCGCCGTCAACATAATCCACAGTGATGCATGTGCCAGCATCAACAATCATCACTGGACGTAAACTTGCAAGCCATGCTGCCGAGGCTGTTGCGATACGATCCGCCCCAAGTGTTGAAGGTGTAGTGTAGTTTATTTTTATGGGCAACTTAAGTCTGTCATTCAATTCTACACATCCAAACGGAAGCCATTCAGGGCGCTCTCCTGTAATGGAGGCTATGGCATAGTCGGCATGCGGTAGAACCCCGTCATGGCAGATGGTACGGTCTTTTATTTCGCCGTCCTCAAACAGTGCCACCTTCGTTCTTGTGTTGCCCACGTCTATGGCTAAACTACGCATCTGTAAAATTGTATGAGAACTGTTTATTGTGTGTTGACAGACGACTGCTTCCTATGATTGAACATATTCATTGCACGGTCAGGGCCCTGTAGCACAAAAGTTTTTACTATTTCCACTGCTTCGCATATTTTTGGCTCAAGCACAGATAATTCTTTTGCGGTGAACCGACCGAGCACGTAGTCAATCTGCTGTCCGCGCAAAAAATTACTGCCCACGCCTACCCTTAGACGGCAGTAAGCGTTGGTTCCCAATACATTCTCAATATCGGCAAGTCCATTATGGCCACCGCCACTCCCTTGCTTTTTCATCCTTAGTTCGCCTATCGGCAAAGCTATATCATCAACCACCACCAGCACATTCTCTAACGGAGTCTCGCTCTCGTTCATCCAATAACGTACTGCTTTGCCACTCAAATTCATAAAAGTGGTGGGCTTAATAAGTAGTATCTGTTTACCTCGTAGTTTCATCTCGGCAGTCATAGCCAATCGAGATAGAGTCCATTTCACGTCAGCCTCTTTAGCCACTGCATCTGCAACCATAAAACCGCTGTTGTGGCGTGTACCTTCATACTCCAACCCCACATTACCGAGCCCAACTATCATATATCTCATGGTTCTTGCCTCCTCAATTTCAATTGTATTGTTTTTTGAAAAAAGTTTCTTAATCCAGCTTATCATTGTTCAATTCATAGTTTAATTCTCAATTCACCCAAGCCTCAAGCTCATCCCTGCCAACAAAGTATCCAACTTGAATGCGAACACACTGCTCATTTCTCCTGCCATGCCAAAGCCGCAACGGTCACATACTCTTGCCGTTTTGCCCATACATTCTGTGAACCTCGTACCGTCATGAAGTATGAAATTCGACACCCAACAGTGTTTCTTGAAATTATTGTTGCGTAGTTTTTTTAGGCCAGAAACACTGTTCATTATTGGTGCTCCGCGGCGTTTCAGTTCAATCAGACGGTCAGTGATTCGAGCACGCAACGGCCAATCAAGAAACAAACTTTCTGTGCCTTCGTAGGGGGTGTGAAAACTAAACGATACCTGCCGTAAGTTCTCGTTGTTTTTTACATAGTTCACAACATTTTCAACGTCCTTGTAGTTGCGATTATTGATAGTCATATTCACACTTACGGCTTTACCACCAAATTCAGCAATATTTTGTTCTAATTTTGCGAAAGCTCCGTTGCCACGAATATCGTCATGTACAGAGCCTATACCATCCAGACTAACCCATACGCTGTCGGCCTTTAGTCCTTTCAACGACTGCTGACCATTGGTGGTAATAGTACATGAAAAGAACCCTATAGTTTTTGCCAATGCGATAATGTCGTTGATATCCTTTTCGTTTTCTCTCCATAGCATTGGCTCTCCGCCCTCAAAATCAACAAAACGGCTGCCCTTACCATAACTATATCGTAATTCCTCCTCAATTTGCGCCATTCCCTTCATCACAGGTTTTCGATGGTTATATATAGCACAGTGGCGGCAAGACAGTGAGCACGCATCGGTGATGAAAAGGACCGTCTGCAAAGGGGTTCGCCGACCAAGAAAACGTGCGGCGAAAAACCATTTTGCAAGATATAAGAGTTGTTTCAAATTATGATATTAAAAATGATTTTCCACTCACTGCAATTGCCCACTGATCCGCAGCAAATCTTGTCCTATATCCTTTCGGTTGTACTTGTTTGCAAATTCAATCTTTGAGGATTCTTGGTATGCTTTCAGAAGTGCACCAGGCAGAGTGTCATCAATGGCTGTCACAGCAAGCACTCGTCCACCGTTGGTGGAAATCTGTTTGCCAGTATATGCGGTACCTGCATGGAACACTATCGCGTCGGAGACATTTTCAATGCCCGTAATCGGGTCTCCTTTGTGATACTTTTCAGGATAGCCGCCTGCCACAAGCACAACGCTTGCAGCCGTACGTGGATTAATATTCAATACCTCCTTGTTGAGAGTTCCCTGCCCTACGGCTTCAAACAATTCTACAACATCACTTTTTATGCGAGGAAATACACTTTGTGTCTCTGGGTCACCCATACGAACATTGTACTCTATTACATAAGGATCTCCACCACAATTCATAAGCCCGATAAAAATGAATCCTTTATAGTCAATATTCTCTTCAATGAGCCCTTTGATTGTAGGTTGTACTATTCGGGTCTCTACTTTCGTCATAAACTCCTTGTCGGCAAACGGCACAGGACTTATAGAACCCATGCCACCTGTGTTGAGCCCGGTATCCCCGTCACCAATGCGTTTGTAATCCTTGGCGCTTGGCAGCAGTTTGTAATGCCTGCCGTCGGTGAGTACAAAAACCGAAAGTTCTATCCCTTCAAGGAATTCCTCTATAACCACTTTAGCAGAGGCTTCTCCGAATTTAGCGCCATCGAGCATTTCGACCAATTCTTTCTCAGCCTCTTCAAAAGAGTTCAAAATTACCACCCCCTTGCCAGCGGCAAGCCCGTCTGCTTTCAGCACATACGGGGTTTTCAGCTCTCTAAGAAACTTTATTCCGTCCCCTATAGTTGATTTGTCAAACGATTTGTAACGTGCAGTTGGTATAGCGTGACGAGTCATAAAATCCTTTGCATAGTCTTTGCTGCCTTCCAACATGGATCCTTGTTTCGAAGGACCTACTACAACGACATTCCGTAAGGTCTCATCTGCAGCGAAATAATCGCATATACCCGCTACCAGCGGAGCTTCTGGTCCAACAACCAGCATACGCACTTCGTTTTCCTTGACGAACGATGCGACTGCGGAGAAATCCATTATGTCAAGGCTCACGTTGGTGCCGCATTTGGAGGTTCCTGCATTTCCTGGAGCGATGAATAATAGAGAGCATTTCGGGCTCTGAGAGAGCTTGTAGGCGATGGCGTGCTCGCGTCCACCGGACCCCAATAACAAAATATTCATACATTTATTTTTTCAGAGTGCAAATATACAAAATTTTAAGCATCTACTTATTTATGCGTTTTGCGGCCGACCTTTACACCTTTACCTCGTGCTCATGCCCGTCGTCAATCAAATCCACTGTTATTGGTACGGAAACAGCCGTGGTACTACGCTCATATTTAATCACATAAACACTGCTACCATAGCGATATTTTACAGTGAACTCGTTCCACTCCGACGGCACACAAGGTGCAATGGTAAGTCGATCGCCATTTTTACGTAAACCTAAAATGTTCTCGATACCTGTTTTGTAGGCCCATGATGCGGAACCTGTGTACCACGTCCAGCCTCCGCGTCCAGGGTGTTGTGGGTTGCTGTAAATGTCTGCGGCCATACAATAGGGCTCCACCTTGTATTTCAGCACGTCGGCGAGGGTCTGTGTGCGGTGTATTGGATTGATTAGCGAATAGAGGAAGTATGCCATATCGTAGCGTCCTTCTTTTAGCTGCGCCATTATATACCACATTGCGCCATGGGTGTACTGGCCACCATTCTCCCTCACACCATCAGGATAATTCATAATATAACCCGGCGATGGGTGAGACTGCTTGAACGAGGGGGTAAGTAGCTGGATAATTTCGTGTTCGCGATTGACAAGACGATTGTCTGTTTCTCGCATCACGCACTCTTTCTGTTCTGGTGTAGCTACATCTGTGAGAACGCTCCAAGCTTGGGAAATGAGGTCTATCTGACACTCGGTATTATTTCTAGAACCCATTGGGTCTCCATTGTCATAATAAGCGCGAAGGAACCATGCCCCATCCCAGGCTGAGACCTGGAGCGCTTTGACAATCCTTGTACGGAATTCCGCAAGCTCACCACAATAGCTTAGATCGGCATCAGGCATCATCTGTGTCAATTCTTCCATCTTTGGCAACAAGTCAGCGAGGAAAAATGCCACCCATACACTTTCACCTTTTCCGCCACTACCCACAGCTGACATGCCGTCATTCCAGTCGCCACAACCCATAAGGGGCAATCCGTGTGACCCTATGCGCCCCATGGAACGGTTCACTGCACGACGCAGATGTTCATATAGTGGGGCATATTCGAATGTGTCGTCCTCTGCGGCTGATTCATTCGGTGCTATTGCTTTTCCTGCAGTATAGTTCACTCCTCGTTCATTTTCACCTGGAGCCAGATGGTCGGCTTTGCAGAAGGGCACCTGTTCGTTGAGGATGGAGGAATCACCCGTAACTTTGACATATTGGTGTGTGACAAAGACCAACCAAAGATAGTCATCGCTGAAGGTGGTGCGTGCACCGAGGTGCATACTCTCATGCCACCAGTGCAGCACGTCGCCTTCGGTAAACTGGTGTGCCGCATGGTCGAGAATCTGCCCGCGTGCATAGTCGGGGTCGCTGTAGAGCAGGCTCATCACATCCTGCAGCTGGTCGCGGAATCCCGTGGCTCCGCCAACTTGGTAAAATCCTGCACGGGCATAGAGTCGTGACGAATAGACCTGGTAGAGATACCAACAGTTGAGCATATAGTTGAACGAGCGGTCAGGGGTGTCCACTTGTATAAATCCAAGTTTCTCGTCCCAAAACCTCAACACACGTTCAAAATCATCGTTGATGGTAGATATTTGCGTCAAAGTGCCGATATTTTCATCCATGGAAATTACGAATGCTGTTTCACATTCGCTCTTTGCTTCTACGTTGAGTTTTAGTCCTATGCTCTTGCGGTTGGGAGAGTCAAGCGAATAGGTAACCTCTGACGACTGTGTGCCGGTGGCAGAAAGCCTCAGCACCTGATTGTTGTATATCGGGTGATAGACGTTCCGCACTTTTATCGACTGCGACGCCTCGTCCCATTCAGAGTGGAGGAAGCGTGCCGTCTGTTCCTCGCACATACCCATCACAAGCTTATAGACCATATCGAGTTTGACCACCTGACTATCTTCACTCTTGTTCTCAATTTTGATTTGATAGTATTTCACCATCTTGTCTATTGGCACAAAAACACGAACGCTGACCTTTAGGTCGGCATATTCGGCATCAAAGGCCGAGTAGCCCTGACTGTGGCGTGCCGTGGCGGGTACAAACTGCCACTTATTGATGAGCAGCATCTCGCTCGCTTGATCGCGTACCATGTCGTTGCTCCAACTAGTCAACTTAAACTGTTGTGCGTTGTATGCGAATGTGAATCCCGACATAGTTGAACCAACCACACAGCCGAACTTGCCGTTCGATATCACATTCACCCACGGCATCGGGGTATTGGTGTTGGTCACTACATAGTCGCGGCCGCCATTGTCAAACCCGCCATACTGGTTGTAGAAATCTAGGCTACTCCACACGCGGAAATGTTTACTTGGCTTCAGCACTGGGTATTCTACCTTGTCCTGATAGTGCTGGTTGGCCTCTTCCAGTTTGCGCAGCTGCTGTTCTATGGTAAGACCTTCGCGAGTGTTGAAACTTAGGCGAGCCACCGTGTGCAGCAGTATGCGCTCGGCATCGCTCAGGTCGTCGCCGTTGAGCACATACACGTGGCCGGCGTCGCTGTGAGTTGACCAGAGGTGCTCGGTGTTCGACATGTTGCGAACAAAATGGGTCAGACTGTCGCGGTCAGGACCCTTGGCATCGTTGACTATGACCAGGTCGAGCCGCAAACCGTGTATCTTGAAATATTCGAAGGCACGCAGCATCTCTTTGGCAAAGCCGGATTTCTCAAGCCTATCGACTTCAAGCAGCAATATTGCGAGGTCGCCGCTGATGCCGAACCGCCACAATCCGCTTTGCGACAAGGTGTTCTTTGCAAGCACCGATTGGCGGTCGTTGCCGAGGGTGGCTGTCTGCGCCATATATTTGCTGATGCTGTTGTAGAGGCGCATCTGAGCCCCCTTGAGGAGCGAGAGGTCGGTGCGCATATTGTTGAACACCGAAGCCGTCTTGAAGGCATGCTCCACATCCACTGGTGTCTGATAGCGCTTAGTCAGTTGAAGCAGCTGCTCGCGAGCCTTTGCAAAGGCTATGATAAGGTAGGCTTCAACCTTCTTGCCTGCCGCTATGTGCAGACGGCGTCGCATACTCATCACGGGGTCGAGCGTAGTGCCAACAGTGCCCGTGAGCGTGCGGTGGCTTTCGATGATGTCGGCGTGTTGCAGGCTTCCTCCGCGTCCGAGGAATTTCAGTCGCGAAGTCTCGTACTCGGCTAACTGGTAGTTCAGTATCGGAGCCGTCTCGTCGGGGTCTTCTTCCACCCAGAGTTTGTGCAGCACATAGTTGCGGTTGCCGTTGGCAGCCGGGCGATCGAACAGCAGCGCCTCGTGGTCGCTGTCGTACTCGCTGTGTATTTTCATGCCGTTGAACACGCGGTGGCTTTCGTCCTCCGCTGCTGCCGCCAGAACCACTTCGCCATAGCTGGTGATTTCAAGGTCGATGTCGCGGTTTCCGTTGTTGGTGAAGGTATAGCGGCGTATCTCCGCCGAGCGGTCTTTCAAAACAGTCACCTCTGTCTTGGTTTCCATCTCGTCGTCGATGCGGCTGAAACTTATCTTGTCGCTGGCGAAGTTCACATGGTAGGACTTGGGCATCACGTCGAGCGGAGCGTAGGTGGCCGACCACAGGTGATCGGTACGCAGGTTGCGTACAAAGAGATAGACACCGTGGTGGTCGGAGCTTATCTTGCGGTAACGGTTTATCATCACCCCTTTGTAGCGCGAGAATCCCGAGCCGCGGTCGTTCATGAGAACGGTATATTGTCCGTTGCTGATAACGCCTATCTCTGGCACCGTAGCTATAGTGTCGTAGTCGCGGGCGTCGCTCTCCGTCTGGGTCTTCGAGTACTGGTAGCGTTTATATTGCGTAACCTTCAGGTCTATGTACGGCTTCACTTGCGCCTTTTCCTTCAGCAGCGTCTCCATCGACCGCATCGCAGGCTCTTGCATGAAATAGTTCTGGAGGCAGTGGTCGCCAAGATAGTTGGCGAGGCTTGCCAGTATCATGCCCTGATGGTGGGCGTAGTGAGCCAAGACTGGCACATGGTCCTCTTCGTCGTAGCTTTCATAGAATCCGTACGATCCATATTCGCTGTTGCCCGACATCATCTTCAGCCCTTTCAGCAGCTGCATGTTATCATAGACGGCCTTGTCGTCGAGGCCAATGGTCATCAACGAACTGTAGGGCGAAATCACTATGCGGTCGGGCGTGGTGTTCTGGAATTTCAGATAGGGTACGCCGAAGGCGTGATACTTGTAGTTCTGGGCGTCGTCCAGCTCGTTGTAGGCCGTTTCGCTTATGCCCCACGGCAGTTTTTTCGAGCCATCGGTATTTCTTACAAACGCCTTCTGCGCACGTATGGCGAAGCTGTAGGTCTCGTCCATCAGCGTGTGACGGAACGTGGGCAGGAAGATGAGTGGCATGAAGTATTCGAACAGTGTGCCGTACCACGACGCCACTCCTTTGTAGCCCTTGTACTGCACCAGTGTCTTGTCGAGGCAGAACCAGTGCTTGTACGGTGCGTCGCCCTGCGCTATTGTCAGGAAGCTCGTCAGGCGCGCCTCGGAGGCGAAGTTATTGTAGTGGTAGGGCAGCAGCATGTGCGACCCATAGTCGTAGCCGATGCTGAACACATCGAGTTCGTGGTTGTAGAGTTTCGTGAAGTCGCAGTTGTCTATCAGTCGGCACACCTTTGCCAGCAACGCCTCCACATGCTGACCGCCGTCTTCTGACAGCTGTCTGCTAAGGAACCCCTTCACCACATACAGGCAGGCCACGAAGTTGCCCGAGTCGCAAGTCGAGATGAAGAAATGCGGCAGTGCGCGCAGAGTGTGTATGTCGTACCAGTTGAACAGGTGTCCGTTCCATTTCTCCAGCTTCAGCACGGTGTCGATGATATGTTCCAGACGCGTCACCGCCTCTTTCTTCTTGATGAAGCCTAGCTCGGCGGCGCTTATCACCGATGTCAGCGAGTAGCCTATGTTGGTCGGCGAGGTCTTGTAGTCGGTCTTTTTCTCTCGGTTAAGCTGGTAGTTGTCGGGTATCAGCCAGTTGTTCTCCTCCGTTAGCATCGAGTCGAAGAAGTGCCAAGTATCCTGCGCCAGCTGCTTCACCTCTTCCGTCTCCATGGCGTTTAGGTTCTTCTTGCCGTCGGGCAGTTTTTTGCCAAGTGAGTACATCAGGAACGGAGCTCCGCACCAACTTAACACGCAGAACACACACGCCACCGCCGTAAGCCACGGGAACTCCTGCGAAAGCATGATGCAGAACAGCGTTATCACAGCCGTCACCGCAGCACACACATAGTTGAACCAGAACTTTGCCACATAGTCGCCCAGTGTCCCTTTGGTGCTTTTCGACGCTTCGTCGCTCGGCACCCAGTTGAGTAGGTTCCTGTGGCTGAAGCGCATACGATAGCAGCTGCGTATTATCGCGTCGGTGTACATCCACGCCTCTTTCGGCATCAGCGCAAACTGCACCACCGAACGGCACACCACCACCCACATTCCGCGCATCAGCGTCATGTAGTATTTGTATCGCTTTCCGATATGAGGCAGCTTGGATATCTGACCCAGCAGGAAGAACAATATCGGGAAGGCAGCCACTATCAGCGCGATGGTGGTCAGCGCGAACGCCGCCGTGTGCCATATCGCGTAACTGGGCAGGTGCAGGCTCGTGTCGGTGCTGATAACCGTAAGCACAAAGCCAACCATTATCATCACCAACAGCGCACTGTTCAGCACACTTCGGCGCAGGTTGTCGAAAATCTTCCACCGCCCTATCGTGTTCACCTGGTTCTTCACCTTCTCCCCTTTCTCGTTCCTCACCTGGTTTTTCAGCCATCCCATCACCTGCCAGTCGCCTCGTGTCCAGCGGTGGTGGCGTTTGGCGTCGTCTATGTAGTTTGACGGGTTGTCGTCGAACAGTTCCACGTCGTTTATCAAGCCGCATCTTATGTGGCAGCCCTCTATCAGGTCGTGACTCAATATGAGGTTCTCGGGGAACGTGCCTTTCAGTACCTGCTGGAACACGCGCAAGTCGTAGATTCCCTTGCCACAGAACGATCCCTCGTTGAATATGTCTTGGTACAGCTCGAACGACGCTGTGGTATATACATCCAATCCGCCCAACCCGGCAAACAGCTGTGCGTAGCGGCTCTTGTTAGTCACCTCCACATCCACGTTCACCCTCGGCTGCATGATGCCGTAGCCGCTGTCAACCCGTCGCCCGTCGCCACTCAATTTAGCCCTGTTCAGCGGATGCGCCATCGCACCCACCAGTTTCTGCGCCGAGTAGAGCACCAGCTCGGTGTCGGTGTCCAAGGTAATGATAAACTGTATCGGACAATCCCTGTCTGCTGACAGCTGACTGCCGGAGGCTTCCGTCTCTCCCGTTCGGGTGCGGAGCCACTCGCTCACCGTCTCGCAACGAAAACGTTTCGCTCTATCCTCTTCGTTTGTCTCTCCCAGTAGCAAGTCGTTGAAGTGCAGTATGGCGCCACGCTTGCGCTCATGACCCAGCCAGCATCCCTCGCCTTCGCTCCATGCTCTGCGGCGATAGACAAAGTTGAATATCGGTGCGCCGTATTTCTCGTTCAGTTCCTTCACCTTCTCCATTCCGGCTTCCACCACCTCATCGTCCCAGGGAGCGTTCTCTTCTCCATATGCCGCCGCATCGCCAATCAAGGTGTAGTACAGGTTCTGCTCCTGGAAGGCGGACTTCTTCGCTAACGCTCCGTCGCCATCTTCAAAATTAGAATTACCAAATTCAAAATTAATATGCCCCTCGCCCCTGTTTATATTGCTCAGGTAATAGACTTCCAGCTGCTCCAGTAACTGCACGGTCTTGGCCTTGTTCTTTAATATGGTCGGCATTATAACCATTGTGGCGTACTCCTGCGGTATCATGCCGTCCTTGAACTTCAGACGGAATGTCCCCATCGGCTTGTGAAGCCTGTACAGCACGCGGTTGAAAAGGTCTATCACCACCTGACTTGCGGGCACCGTAAACACCAGCGCAAACACCGCCGCCTGCCACCACACGGGCATGAACAGCCACCCCAGCCCGAAGGCTATCCCCAACGTGCACAGCGCCACTATCCACACGTATGCCCTGCTGCGCGCCTCCCACCTCTTTGGCCCGAAAAGCTCCCAACCCACGTGCACACCCCCCTCGTCGGCCCTCTCTACCAACCCCTTCACATAGTCATATTCCCTCACCCCCTCCTTCTTGCAGTTCCTCACAATCTTCGCCCTGTAGTCCTCCTTCGTCCTGTCATACATCTGCGCATACATGCCCGCCTTCTCCCCCCCGAGCATCTTCTCCGAATAGCTCACCCGCTCCACCAGCTCCGCCAGCGGCAGCTTTGTCATCTTCTTCAGCGAGTTGAAGATGTTCATCATCTTCAGGTTCTCCTTCGCAGCCCTGTCCAGCCGCTCCATATCGGGCTTCTCAGTCACCTTGTAGTGGTGTGCGCCTTCCTTTTCCAGTGCCGCACACAAGGCTCCCAGCTCACGTATCAGCTCCATCTTCACCAGAGGCAGTAGCCCGTACACCTCGCGGTAGTTCAAAAAGTCCTTCTGTCCCACCTGCACCTGCGTCAGGTAGCGGAACATCAAACCCTTATCCACCTGCCAGTGGCATCTTTCCAGGTAACCCCTCAGCAAGTCCCCAATCAGCTTCAGCCGTTTACGTTCAATTTTCCATGCCCCGTGTTCCAACCCTTTCAGCTCCTCGCGCATCATCTTCTCCTGCTCGCTGATAATGTAGTAGTTGTCCAATACCCACTCGTTGGTGCTGCCCACCGTCCGCTGACTCTTGGTCTCCTCCACAAGCAGCATGTAGTAGTGCGTAATATGCTTCACACTCTCCCTGAATACCTTATAAGTGCTCTTCATAGGCTTTTTAATAGTGATACAATTAAGACTGCAAAGATACTAATTTCCCCGGACTTATTCACCATCATCCGAAAAAACGGCTAACCGCAGACTCAACAACCAAGTGCAACGCGGTTGTGCAAATATAGCATAAATTTGTATTTGGGGGTATCAAAGTCCAAAAGTTTTCTTGGGCGGAGGTTGATTTCGGCCTGCACAAAGGATATGTACTCGGCGGATAGTGAGGACAGAATGGTGTTCTTGGGTATAAATTGACGTATAAGCTTGTTGGTGTTTTCTATAAGGCCTTTCTCCCAGGAGCTGTAGGGGTGTGCGAAGTAAACATGGCAATGCAGTTTAGTGGCGATGTATTCGTGTTCGGCGAACTCCGTTCCGTTGTCGGTGGTGATTGTATGGACGAAGAACTCGTAGGGACGCAGGAGCGAGACCACGATTCTGGCAAGAGCCTTGGCATTCTTGCCCCTCGGACAGTAGGCCATCAGCATCTTCCTACTTAGGCGTTCCACGAGAGTCACGATGACCCCTTTGCCGCACGGCCCGACGATAGTATCCATCTCCCAGTCGCCAAAGCGCTGACGGCGTGACACTATTTCCGGACGCTGCTCGATGCTCACCCTGTTCCTTATTGGGATAGGGTTGTTCACCGGTCTGTAAGCATCCCCTTTTTAGGACTGTTCTAAATTGGATTTGCAAAGTTATTTAAATTTTTCAAATAATTGGATTTGTATTCCCTTGGGGACATGTTCCCAAGGGAATCGTGCGGTCGGTTCTCGTTGTAGTCGTTTTTCCATTCATCGGTTATCTTTCTCACGTCGTCAAGGGTTCTGAATATGTAGGCATCCAATACTGCCCTCCGGTAGCTGCCGTTGAATCGTTCTATATAGCTGTTCTGTGTCGGATGCCCCGGTTGTGTGTAGAGTAGGTTGATGTCGTTGGCCTTGCACCATTCCTGGAATATGCCGGAGATGAACTCCGGACCGTTGTCGCAGCGTATGCTGTTGGGTTTGCCTGTCGTCCAGACGACCTTCTCCAATGTCCTTATGAGTCTGGCGGCCGGTATGGATATCGCGATCTCTTGCGCTACTGCCGAGCGGTCGAAATCATCTATTATGTTAAGCACGCGGAACTTGCGCCCGCATTCCAGAGAGTCCGACACAAAGTCCAGAGACCAGGTAGTGTTGGGGGAGTCAGGCTGGGCCAGGGGCCTCTTGACGCGGGCCGGAAGCCGTTTCTTCAGGCGCGACCGCCTGTTGTACCGCATCGATCTGTACACCCGGTACACCTTCTTGTGGTTCCATTCGTACCCGGCGCGGCGCAATCTGAGGTATATCTTGCGGAAACCGTCACCGAAGGCGGCCGCCTCCCGTATCGCCGCCTCCACCTCGCTGTCGTCACGCTTGCTCCTGTAGTAGAAATACGAGCGGTGTATGTCCACCAGTCCGCACGCCCGAATTATGCTGACCTCGTATTCCTCCGCTATCCCTATCGCCAACTCCTTCTTTACCTCGGGCTCTATAGTTTTTTTTCTATGACATCCCTAAGTATCTGGTTGTCCAACGCCAGGTCCGCATACATCTTCTTCAGCCTGGCGTTCTCCTCCTCGAGTTCCCGCAGCTTCTTCACCTGGCTGACTTCCATCCCTCCGTACTTGCTTCGCCACTGGTAGAGCGTCGACCTTGATATCCCAAGCTCTCGGCATATCACGTCTGCCGAAACTACCCCATCAAGTGATTTTACAGCTTTCACCTTCTCGCTGTCCGAATGTTTTGACTTTTTCATCTTTCTCTGTTTTTGATGGTACAAAATTATTATTTTCTGTCCATTTTCAAACAGTCCGACTTTCGGGGAGGGCTACACCGTCGGTAATAAATCATAATCTTTGTCGCCGGTAATAGACCCGACATATTAAACATAACAAAAGGAAAATGGAATTGTCCCAGTTTTACGGACGCTTTCCAAGAGATTAGGTGATATGGGGTGTTTGTTTATGCTGAATTACCTAATATTCAATATATTGTAATAAACAATATTTTTTGCTTCCACACCCATTTTTTTTACCTCGTGTCCATTTTTGTCAGTTTGGACATCCACTTTTGCTTAATGCCACACGACATCCTTCGTTGCCTTCAACTCTTTCCATTTATCCTTGTTTGTGAAAAGGAGATTTTCGTGGAAATCTTCTTCCTTAATATTGACATATTCTTCGTCAAAAAACTCAAACCGTGTTTTCCTCTTCTCTGCTTTCTTGACATATTTGTCCCAGTTCTCGTCATTGACATTATTGTACTTTTCTGAGTATGAATGCAATACCACGGGAAAAATCTCGTTATTATAATTAAAAAGAACAAGAATATGACAGAACAGGAAACTTCATCTACATCGCCCTCACAGGTTCCGACCCCCTCCTCAACGAACTCAAAGAACGGGGACGGTAATCCCACGACACAGATGACCACCGTTCCAAACCATTGCACACCCGTCGAGCAACATCGACATCCGGAAAGCCGTCGATTAGTTTCGAAAATGTGCAACTCGGAGAGCTATGCATATCAAAATTGGGTCCGTATCAAAATAATCTTATGACACCCCATCTTTGACATTCCTGTTTTATATCAAATATACTTTTTAGATTATAATGACAACAACGAATATGAAAGTTATCATTTATGCCAGGGTGAGCACCAACGCCCAAGACTACGAGAGACAGCTCGACGAACTCCGTACCTATTCCGAAAGGATGGGATACGATGTGGTCCGTGAGTTTTCGGAGAAAATCAGTGGTGCAAAGAAGGTAGAGGAACGTGAGGCACTGACCGACCTCCTCAACTTCGTCCGGAACAACGAGGTGGATAAGGTCCTCATCTACGAGTGTTCCAGATTGAGTCGTCGTGCAGTGGATTTCCTCACCGTGATAGAGTCCTTGACAGAACAGGGAGTATCCGTCTATATCCACCAGAACGGATTGGAAACTTTGCAACCGGACGGAAAGCCCAATCCCATTGCACAACTGGTGTTGGGGATACTTGCCCAATTCAACTCTATGGAACGGGGACTCATCCGTTCAAGGATGGAGAGTGGCTACAACCACTACCGGTCCTGTGGTGGTGTCGTGGGAAGGAAGAAAGGGTATAAGAAAACGGACGAGCAGATGAAGACCCAATATGCAGAGGAACTCCGATTGCTCCGTAAAGGGTACAGTCTGGCTAATGTAAGGAAACTCACCGGAACGTCTGTCAATACTTTGAGGAAGGTGTCCAAAATCGGTGGGATTTCGGAGAGCAGAGAAAGGAGACTGAAAATGGAAATGAGTATATGAAAGGAGAGCTCTTTGTCAAAATCTGAGACCTGTCAGGAAACAGAGATTGGAGACAAATAAGATTATCAGCAGCATAGGAAATGGAGGGTGATGCTTCCTCCAGCTCCACTTCCAAAGGGAACCCGCTTCCCGATTTCCAAAAGAAAACACTGATAATCAAAAAGATTGTCAGTGTTTTTCTCTTTTTTGCACCTGCTTGCTCTCCGGACTATGGGACCACGGG
>Ga0310696_10002358_pt1 | contig 25231 bp, 18 predicted proteins | sample AusTroGonzalo_MG_4_FD_203885 | JGI IMG/M metagenome (GOLD analysis project Ga0310696, IMG submission 203885) | Bovine rumen microbial communities from tropical cattle in Woodstock, Queensland, Australia - Gonzalo_02 (v2) (version 2) | ecosystem: Host-associated > Mammals > Digestive system >...
GCCGCCGTGTTTCCGATCACGGCGCCCTTGACGGTGTTCGAGGAGATCGCCGTCGCGGTCAGAGCCGGATCCTTGTCGGCGTCGCAGACGTACATCACGTTCACGAGCTGATCGGTCTTGCTCCCCGTCGCCGGGCTGATCTCGACCCGTCCCCAGTATTCGTCGTCGCGGTTGAGCTTGTTGTCAAGCTGCACGTAGTTGTCGACGCTTCCCTTGTTGACCAGGTAGTTCTGCCCTTCCCCGCCCCGCTTGGTGATCGTCACGTTGTTGCCGACCACGTTCTGCAGGACGAGTTTGCCCTTGCCGACGATCTCGGTCACGGTGTTTCCTTCGACCGTCGGTTCGGTCGCGGTGTGAAGCAGGAAGGTCTTTTTGTACGACGCGTCGTTTGCCGTGATGTTGTCGAAAATGATGAAATACATCGGCACGTCGGCGTTCCCGGTATCGAAGACGGTCAGCATCCGGCGCGTGACCTCCGATACCGTCCCGCTGTCGTAGGCGGCGGCGATATTCCCGGCGATATAGGCGTAGGTAGCCGTCGTCTTCTCGTCGTCGGCGTACCCGGCGGCGTACCCCGTCACCTCGCCGATCTTGAAAGTATCGTTCTTCCAGGTGGAGATGCTCGCATCGCCCAGCTGTCTCTGCCCGCCGGAATAGTAACCGCCGTTGGACGAGGCTTTCGACGGATTGTAGATCAGAAGGCTGTTGTGCGCGATCGTCGCCTGATGGTAGTATCTGTGGTGGGTTTCGTGATAGGAAACGTAGGCGCCGGTATCGCCCGCGAGGAGTTCGCGGTAGAAGATCTGGAACGAGCCGGCGTCGTAGTGGTCGTGGTTCGCCACCGTGCGCTGCCCGATCTTCATCAGCACCGCCGCCTGATCGTTGTTCCAGCTGTTGCGGGCGATCACCTGACTCATCCAGGCGCCGTTATAGAGGATGAGATCCATTCCCTCGCGGCGGCTCGACGCCGCTTGCAGGCGCGAAGAGGAACAGATCAGGTATTCGGAGACCGTCGCGGTCGCGGTCACGTCACCGGAGAAGTCGGTGTAGGAGCAGCCGTTCATTCCGCCGCCGTAATTGTATTCGAGCTGCGCGCGCATCGTCGCATCGTTGAAGATATACGAAGAGTAGAGCGCGACGTGTCCGTAATCGATGAAACTGCCGTCGGGAATATGGTCGTCGCCGCAGTTGAACCCGACGCCGTGCGTTTGGTTATACCGCCCCGGCAGTTCGTGGGAGTAGATCGTGCGGGCGATCTGCTTCATATTCTCTTCGTTCTCGTAGGGGAAGGTCCCGGTCGCCGCCTTGATCAGCCAGACCGAGTAGAGTTCGGGAACGTATTTGCTCCGGATGTAGAGCGAAACGCCCTGCGGCATCATTCCCGCCTCCTGCAGGATCTCACGCACCGGGACGTACTGCTCGTAGAAACGTCCGGCGATCATATCCCACCAACCGGGATACTCGTCGTAGATCGCGATGGCAAAGGAAAGGTAGTCGCGCAAGATCATGTATCCGGTGCCGTGTCCCGAGACCGCGTCGGCTTGCGTCGGCGGGAATCCGACGGCGTAGGTGACCGTCATTCCGATCTCGCAGATCTTTTTCTGCACGCCGAGGACGATCTGATCCCGGTCAGCCCTCTCCATCAGGTCGTAGCACCAGTCGTAGACGCACGCCGCGATATACATCGCAAACCCGTAGTAGCGGTGGGCGACGTCGTCGTGACCCGTCCAGCTGTCGGTCATCGTTTTCAGCGCGTTTTTCAGCGCGTAGATCGCCTGATAGCCCGAGATCTTGTTGCCGGTGAGCTGATAATCGAGCGCCAGGGTCTGTATGTTCCGGAAAATAGCCGTATCGGTACTGTCAAAAGCGGTTTCGGCAAGAGCGCCGTCGGTCGGGGTCCGGATCTCCTCGCGGAAGAGTCGGGCGGCGACGATGCTTCTTTGGTCGTACAGTTCCTCCTTCATCCCTTCGATGCTGTCGGAGGTGAAGAGGACGCGGGGGTGCTGTCCCTTCGTCGGGTTCACCGGGGGTTTGGCGTACGAGCCGCCGAGATCGGTCCGGATGCTTCCCGTTCCGAAGTCGGAGGAAGCGAAAGAGTTGACCTGCGCTTTGATCTCGTTGACCGCGGCGATGTATTCGTCGTAGGTAACCTCTTCGGTTCTGCCGACCTGATTGCAAAGGGTGCAGATCCGTTCCCGCACTCCGTTCCGGACCGGCGTCGGCACGGAAACGATTCTTCCCGCTCCCGATTCAAGTTGGTGCCCGTCGGGATTGATCGGGATGGTCTTCATTTCTCTTTTCCCGCAGACCGTGCACTCGTTCATCACAGTGCCGGTGTTGACGCAGGTCGCGGATTCAAGGATCTTCTTCTGCACCATATCGTGATGCCCGTCGGTTTCCTCGGTTTTCGTTTCTCCGCAGATCGTACAGGTAAACATAATCTCTCCCTTGACTTCTTTTTGTGTCGCCGGATCGCAGCCGCCTTCCTTGGTGACCCTTCCCTCGTCCCAGACGTGGACGCAGCCGGACGCCGGATCGGTCGCCGGATTCGTCGCCGGATCAGTCGCGGCGTCGGTTGCCGGATCAGTCGCGGCGTCGGTTGCCGGATTCGTCGCCGAATCAGTCGCAGCGTCGGTCTTCGCCTCGGTCGCCGCTTCGGTTTTCGGATCGGTCTTCGCGTCGGTCGTTTCGGGCGCGCCACCGCCGCAGGACGCAAGCGCAAGGCAAAGCAAAAGGCAAAGAATCAGGACGGAAATCAAAAACGGTTTTCGCATAGTCTCTTCCTTTCTTTATATATATGTCGGTCGGTACCGTCGGATGAGCCGGCGCCGTAACGCCTCTCAAAACGGCTCTCTGTGTCTTGCAATGCGGATTATCCGAAAATGTTCCACTATACCTACTATAAATTATACACAAAAAACAAAAAAAAACAAGCGTTTGTGCGAAAAAAAGTTTCGCCAGTATTTCCGCTTGCAAGAAAGACTATCCGAAAAAACCGAAAAAAGGTTTCAAAAACGGGGAAAAACGCCTATGCGGCTTTTCTGCCGCGCCCTGTCCGAAAAGAAAACCGATTGCCTTTTGCAAAGCGGCATTTTTCATTTTTTGCGTCTGCCCGCCGGGGATCCGGTCACAACCGCGGCGACGTTTTGCGAAAGGAAGAGTGACCGGCGCCGCTCCCGGATCCGGGGGTCAATCCGACCCCCAGACGGCTTCGTTTTCTTTGAAGAAATCGCGATCCAGCCAATCGTAAACCCAGGCGGCGACGCTGCTTCTCGCGTGCAGGGGCGATCCGACGTGACCGATCGGAGAATAGCACTCGATCGGGGTATAGTATCCGTGCTTGACGCTCCAACCAAAAGAGGACGTGAGGGCGTAGGACGGGTCGCGCCCGTTTCTTGCCTGCGCGTAGGCGACGAGCGCCGACCAATACGGCCAAACCCCGCCGTTCTGAAACTCGTAGGGCTGAAGCGAGCGGCTGTAACATCTGTCGACCCCGCGATAGCAGGGATAGACGCTTATCACACCGAAATCTTCCCCGTTCAGGTTCGCGTTGTTCCTTGATTCGAGCAGGTTCGAGAAGTTATCGAGCAGCCGCTCGGTCCGTCCCCCGTCGCTGACGCCGAAGAGGACGGCGAGGATCGTGTCAACCGACAGATTGTCCTCGACGAACCCGCCGTCTTTATAGTTGACGTAGTACCCTTTTCCGTCATCCCAGAGGATCGCGTTGATCGCGTTCTTCGTCCGCTCGGACATCTCGCGATAGCGGCGGGCGCGGCGCTTGTCCTTCGTCCCCGCGATCCGGGAAAGGCAGCAGAGCGCGCGGGCGTAGAGCAGTTCGACGTAGGTCACGTAGCCCGTCCGGTTGATCTGATCCGCCCAATCGAGTTTGTTGTATTTACCGTTTTTGACGATCAGCCCGGTCTTGTCCTCGTATTCCGACAGCCGATCGACGACGAGGAGACAGTAGTCGTAAACGCTTTTTCCGTTCACGGTCTCGTCGAGGATCGCAAAGTCCCCGGTTTGATTGATATAGTCGTAGACCATCAGGACGAAGAAACTCGGACTGTCGTAGTAACTGCGGTTATGCGAACCGAACTCGAAGGTGACGCTGGCGGGGCAATCCCCGTTCTCCTTGATCCCGTGCGCAAGCGTCAGGATCTGATTCCTGATCAGATCGGGGCGGTTCTTATACATACAAAGCACGGTCCAGTAGGCGTCGCGGAAATAGGTCCGGACGGGAGCGCCCACGTGCGCCCCGGCGGAAAAGCCCTTGAACTGTCCGATCTCCCGGTAGTTCTCAAGCGCGCAGAAGACGCTTGAAACGTAGAGCGCCCTCTCCTTTTCGGTTTTTGCCGACGCGGGGATCTTCACGCTTTTGAACTCGTCGACGACCTGCTTTTTATACGCCGCAAAACGGGACAGCAGCATACTGCTGTTTTTCGAGGGCGCGTAGGAAAGAACGAACTGCGCGTTTCTTTTCGTGCGCAGATAGATCGAATTGTTTTCGGGAATGAACCAACTCGCTGCGTTTGTGTCGTAATGAAATCCGTTCTCGGTGTACGTAAGATCCACAATGAACTCGTAGTCGCCGGGTTTGTTCGTCTTGATCTCGTAAAACACCGCGTTTTCGTCCGGCGCGACGAACTGGCAGATCTCGATCTGCGTCCCGTCGCTTTTCAGAATAATCCTTTGCATCCGCCCGGCGAGTTCAACTCTTTTTTCGCAGAACGCGTCGAGTTTTTCCCCGTTGACGAAGACGCTGAAATAACAGTTTCTGACGACGCTGCCGTTCCGGTTCGAGAGGGTATAGTTCGTGATGCCGCCCCTGCCGTCAAAAGAAACGTGCAGAACGTTTGACGAAACGTCGTAGGGCACCTCTTCGCAGTTCTTCCCCGCTACAAAGAAGATCTTTCCGTTCCGAAAACACTTTTTCATATCGTCTATTCTCAACTTTCGTTTCACGTTATCATAGTCATTATACAATAAGAAATAGGTTTTGACAAGGTTTTCTTACAGAAACCGATTCGCCTCCCGTCCGAAAAGAGACGGGAGGCGAATCGGTTGAGAGAGGATCCCGGGGCGGTCGGAAAACGGTAAGAGGAAGACCGGTTTGAGACAGCCCCGGGTTGTTTCAAGAGAAGTTTCAGGCGATCAGCCCTTCGCTTTGAAGTAGATCGCCGCAGGGCGGACGACGTCGTCGGTCTCGTCCTCCGGAGTGCCCATATCGTCAAAGGTGAAGGTGTCAGCCTCGGGATCGGAAACCGCCTCAACCTGCTGGACAAAGTCCCGACCGCAGGTCATATAGGTATCGCCAATCGCGACGTAAACGTCGGATCCCTTGTAGAAATCGTAGATCGCGATCTCCGCCCAGCTCGTTGCGCCGTCGTTGTCGTGGTAAACCAGTTCGCCGTCAACGATCTCGGCGGTGAAGAGCAGAACGTCGCCGGACGCCCACTTCGAGAGGTCGAAGGCAAGGATCAGTTCGCCGTCCAGGTACGCCTCGCCCGTATAGGTATAGACGACCGCGTCGTCAACGATATCCGCCTCCTGATGGACGCGAACGGCACGTATTCGCCGATGCTCGGATATTTCGCCGTCGGATCGGCTTCGATCTCGGCAGGGGTCGGGGTGGAAAGGATCGCGCCCTTGCCGTCGTTCCTGTCGCGGGCGGAGAAGCCGCCGACGACGGTGCCGTACCGGGCGTTGGCGTCGGCCGCCAGTTTGATGTTGACGAAGTCGGAACCGTCGCCGACCGTGATATCGAAGGTCGAACCCGACAGGGTCGCCAGCGTATCGTTATAGAGGATCGAAAACTCGATCAGAAGGTCGTTGCCGAAAGCGTTTTCGTCGGTCGGATAGAAGTGATCATCTCCGCGGATCGATTGATAGGTGCGTTTATCCACTTTGTTGCCCGACGATTTGTCGTTCGCGTTCCAGACGCTCGGCTTCCAGAGGATCTCTTCCCCGACTTCCGCGTCGCAGAGTTCGCAAATACCGGTTTTCGATCCGACCTGATTCAGGAGCGTCGGTTCGACGATCTCCCACTCGTTTACGACGTGCCCGTTGGGATCGATCGGGATTTCCTCACGCGTGTCTTCACAGATCTCGCCGCAAGCCTCGCAAAACTTGTATTTGGTGCCGGGCGCAATGCAGGTCGCGGCTTCGACGAAGAACTCGGCCTCGGGCGTATGCTTGATCGGAAGCACGACCACGGTTTCGGGAACCGGCTCGTGGCACTTCTTGCAGTGAATGGACTTGGATCCTTCGTTGTAGCAGTCGGGTTCCGCGTCGATGACGTACTCATCCCCTTCGTCCCACTCGTGCACGCAGCCGGTCGCGGCGCCGGTCGCAACGTCGGTCTCCGCAGGATCGGTCGCGGGGTCGGTCGCCGGGGTCGTCGCGGTGTCGGTTGCGGCGTCGGTCGCGGCGTCGGTTGCCGCATCGGTTGCCGGAGTCGTCGCGGCGTCGGTCGCAGGGGCAGCCTCAGTCGCCGCTTCGGTCGCGGCGTTGGTCTTCGCGTCGGTTGCCGGAGTTGTTGCGGCGTCGGTCGCAGCCTCGGTCGACGCGTTGGTCTTCGCGTCGGTCGCCGGAGTCGTCGCAGGGGTCGTCGCGGCGTCGGTCGCGGGGCTCGTTTCGTTGCTCTTCTTCTTGCCGCAGGACGCGAACGCGAAAGCAACCATCACGAGCACCAGGATAAGCGCTAACGTTTTCTTCATAATTCTTTCTCCTTATTTATACAGCGTCCGGGCGATTCCCGGACAAACGAAGCGCGAACGGATTTCGCCCTCCGTTGACTCTATTGTACACTATTGAATACCAAAATGCAATACATCGTCTTGATTTAGCCGAGAAATGGCGTTTTATACAAATAATCGTTGCTTGATTTATGCATTATAAACAAACGTGGTGCAGGTGTTCGGATCACGGGCGCTCAGCAATGGAAACATCCTAAAAAGCCGAATTGCGCCAGCTATAGTTATCAGACAGGCGAGGTTAACGAAGCCCTGAATAATCCGGTGGATTGTTCAGGGCGAGCGGTCGAACCCAAAGCAAGGAGCACAAGGCGCGAGGCACGCCTTGCACCTCGTGCGACTATGCGACGGTGAGAGGGCAAAAGTGCAGAATTGCCGTTTGCGACCCGAAGCTTGTATACCAACCGTTCTCCGCCTTCGGCTTCGCACGCTTGCATACTGCGAGAGGGAGCAAACGGCAAGAGGAAAACGAATTCAAATCCTATGGAGAAAACCGCCCCGAGGGGCGGTTTTCAACCTTAAATTGCGTTCCACTGTGAAACAAGTTTACGCGGAGCAAAAAGCCTTAACGGATCATATAGATTCCCTTCGTTTTCCGGTCTGTGCCGTATAGGGGTTCCCCGACGCGAACTTGAGAGCGTTGGGGGTTCCTGTATCCGCCTGTCGTCTCAGTGGACGATGCACTTCTCCGTGTCCTTATCAAAGATATGGACACGCGAGGTATCGATCGCGATCTTGATCGTATCCCCTGCTCTCGCGGTGCTGCGGGACGAAACGCGGGCGATGATGTTCTTGCCGTCGGTCGCGTCCTCCTGCCCGTCGAAGGACAGGTAGAGGTAGATCTCGGCGCCCATAAGCTCCGTGACCTCGACCGACGCGTCGATCGTGGTGTCGGCGGCGTTGGCAAGGAAGGCGGGCTCGTCGTGCAGGCACTCGGGACGGATACCGGCGATGACCTGCTGTCCGATATACTCCTTGAGTTCGGGTCTGTTCGCCTTATCGGCGGGAAGTTTCACGGCGTTCTTGGCCCAAGCGAGGTAGACGTCGTCGCCACGTTTATCGAGGGTGCAGGTGACGAAGTTCATCTGCGGCGTGCCGATGAAGCCGGCGACGAAGACGTTGCAGGGATTGTCGTAGAGGTTCTGCGGGGTGTCGACCTGCTGAATAATACCGTCCTTCATAACGACGATACGGGTCGCCATCGTCATCGCCTCGACCTGGTCGTGCGTAACGTAGACAAAGGTGGTACCGACCTTCTGATGGATCTTGGTCAGCTCGGTTCTCATGCTCGCGCGGAGTTTCGCGTCGAGGTTGGAAAGCGGCTCGTCAAGCAGGAAGACCTTCGGGTTCCGGACGATGGCGCGGCCGAGCGCAACACGCTGTTTCTGACCGCCGGACAGCTGCTTCGGGCGACGCTCGAGCAGGTGCTTGATGTCGAGGATGCGCGCCGCCTCTTCGACGCGGCGTTTGATCTCGTCCTTGGTGACCTTGCGGAGTTTCAGACCGAACGCCATATTGTCGAACACGGTCATGTGCGGATACAGAGCGTAGTTCTGGAACACCATCGCGATATCGCGATCCTTCGGCGCGATGTCGTTCACCAGCGTATCGCCGATGTAGAGTTCGCCCTCGGAGATCTCCTCCAGACCCGCGATCATACGCAGGGTGGTCGACTTACCGCAGCCGGAAGGGCCGACCAGAACGAGGAACTCCTTGTCCTTGATCTCCAGAGTGAAGTCGGAGACGGCGACGACGCCGCCGAGGTACTTCTTGTAAATGTGTTTCAGCGAAAGAGATGCCATTTCAGTTTCCTCCGAACAGATTTTTTGATCGTTTCTATTATAACAGAATCCGCGCGCTTTGCATAGGGGGGAAACGCCCAAACTTCGGTGCCCCGCATTGTGCAAGTGTACCAATTATAGCATTTCTCGCCCGATTTGTCAACCGGGCGAGAAATAATTTTGCTGATTTATCAGTAAAAAGAAGAGCGTCAGGCGAGCAATTCGGGGATATCGGCGACGCGGAACGCGCGCGAATAGGCGGTCGTACCGTCGTGCCCCCTGACTTCGACGCGAAAATAAGAGTTCTTGTAGTCGGGTTCGGTCGCGGCGCGGTACTTGTCGCCGAGTTTTCCGACCGAAAACCGCGCGACGAAGTCCTCCCCTTCCCTCTCCGGAACCTTTGCGCCCGCGGCTCTGTACGAGCGCCAGTCGGTCACGATCCGCACCTTCGCGGCGTCGCCGCACCTGACGGTGAGGATCCCGTCCTCGATCGACAGTTCGCGGATCTCGGGTCCCGTCGAGGAATAAAAGTCCCCCGCGAGCAGGGCGGCGATCACGTCGCCGTAGTCGAGCGAGGCGGCGCGGATCATCGTCCAGCCGCCGAAGTAGTCGGGATCCCAGTGGCTGTCGTCCGAGCAGATCGGAAAGACGTCCTTCCCCGCTTTCAGGAGATCGTCGAGGGGAACCGTCGTGTCCGGATACTCCTCGACGACGCAGCTTTGATTGAAGACCTCGATCCCCCACAGTCCCTCGAGCCCGATATAGTCGGGATAATTCTGGAGCGACCAGACGGGGTGGTTGTAGCAGACGAAGAAGCCGTTTTCGTTGCCGAGGCGGATCAGGTCGTTTACCGACTCGACCGAATACTCCGCGCGCGCGTCGTAACGGCGCATCTCGTCGGTGATCAGCGCAAGCGACGATTTGCAGTCGACGCGGCTCTCCGAGAAAACGGGCGAGAGCGCCGTGTCGCGACTCTTGGCGTAGAAATTGAGGTGGTAGGTACGCTGGTAGCGGCCGCCGCCCGCAAACTCGTCGATCGCGATCTCGTGCGCGTTCAGCGCGAGAAAGTCGCCGTCAGAGAGGTCGTTGTGCGGGACGAAGACCTCGTGATCGGTGAACGCGAGGATCGAATAGCCGCGTTCACGGTATTTTTGCTTGACCTCTTCGGGCGTATACCGCCCGTCCGAGACCGTCGTGTGCAGGTGCAAATTCGCTTTGTAGAACCGCCCGTTTTCGGGCAAAAGCCATCTCTTCACGGTTGCACTCCTTTCGACGCCGTCTGCCCGTCAGTTGCCCATACCTTTTCTCGTAAGGTTTATTCTTTGTCTCTGCACGTCCACGCTCTTGATGCGCACCTCGATCACGTCGCCGACCGAGAGCACCTCGGACGGGTGACGGACGAAGCGGTCGCACATCTCGGAAACGTGGAGCAGACCGTCGCGGTGAACGCCGATGTCGACGAACGCGCCGAAGTCGGCGACGTTGCGGACGGTGCCGGTCAGGGTCATTCCCTCTTTCAGATCCTTGATGTCGAGGACGTCGGTACGCAGGAAGGGGGCGGGGGCGGAATCGCGGACGTCGCGCCCGGGTTTCTGCAGTTCGGCGATGATATCGAGCAGCGTCGGCTCGCCGCAGCCGAGTTCGCGGCAGAGTTTCGCGATCCCGTATTTTTCGGCTTGGTATTTTAACAGCGCCAGTTTTCCCTGCCGCACGTCGTCGTCCGAGTAGCGGAAAAGTTTCAGAAGCGCCTTCGCGACGTCGTAGGACTCGGGGTGAACGCCGGTGTTGTCGAGGATCTCGTCGGCGTCGCTGATGCGCAGGAACCCGGCGCATTGCTGATACGCCTTCTCGCCGATCTTCGGCACCTTCAATACCTGTCTGCGCGAGGTGAACTCGCCGTTTTCCTCACGGTAGGCGACGATGTTCTTCGCCGCCGTCGGGGAAATGCCCGAGAGGTAGGAGAGCAGCGAACCCGACGCGGTGTTGAGGTCGACGCCGACGGCGTTGACGCAGTCCTCGACGACCCCGCCGAGCGCCTCGTTCAGCCGCGCCTGTTTCATATCGTGCTGATACTGCCCGACGCCGATCGAGCGCGGCTCGATCTTGACCAGTTCGGCAAGCGGATCCTGCAGACGGCGGGCGATCGAAACGGCGCTCCGCTCGGTCACGTCGAAATCGGGGAACTCCTCGGCGCCGAGTTTGGAAGCCGAGTAGACCGAGGCGCCCGCCTCGCTGACGATGACGTACTTGACGTCGCGGTCGGCGTTCGGGATCACCTCGCCCGAGATGAACTGTTCGCTTTCGCGCGACGCGGTGCCGTTGCCGATGGCGATCACGTCGACGCCGTACTTTTTGATCAGTTGGAGAACGGTCCGTTTGCTCTCCTCGATCTGCTGTTTCGGGACGGTCGGATAGATGACCGCGGTCTTCAAGACCTTGCCCGTCCGGTCGACGACGGCGAGTTTGCACCCGGTACGGAAGCCGGGGTCGTAGCCGAGAACGGTCTTCCCTTTCAGGGGCGCCGCCATCAGCAGGTTGCGCAGGTTCTCGGAGAAGACCTTGATCGCGCCCTCGCAGGCTTCGTCGAAGAGTTCGCCCCGGATCTCGCGCTCGAGCGACGGGAAGAGCAGGCGGTCGTAACTGTCGGCGACCGTCGCGGAGAGGAACTCCGCCGCGGGGGACTTGCGGTTCACGATCACGCGCGCAGAAAGTTCGGCGAGCGCGAGGTCGCGGTCGAGGTTCAGCGAAACCTTCAGCCAATCCTCCTTTTCGCCGCGGTTGATGGCGAGGACGCGATGCTGACGGAGTTTGGAGAGTTTCTCCTCAAAATCGTAGTATCCGGCGTAGGGCGAATCGCCCTCCTTGTTCTGTTTGGTGACGATCGACGCCTCGCGGTAGCAGAGCGCGCGGAGCATCTTGCGGTAGTCGGCGGTCGTCGAAATATCCTCGGCGATGATGTCCGACGCCCCCGCGAGCGCCTCCTCGGGCGTCTCGACCCCCTTTTCGGGATCGACGTACGCCGCAGCCAGCTCGGAAAACGGCGCGTCGTAGGCGTCGCGCTGTTCCATGATCAGCGTGGCAAGCCCCTCGAGCCCCTTGGCGCGGGCGATCGAGGCGCGGGTGGTACGCTTCGGGCGGAAAGGCAGATAGATATCCTCGAGTTCGACCAACGTGGTCGCCCGCTCGAGCGCCGCCGTGATCTCGGGGGTCAGCTTGTCCTGCCCGGCGATCAGATCCGAGATCTCCTGCCGTCTGGCGTCGAAGTTGCGGAGATACGTCAGCCGCTCGGAGAGGTTGCGGAGCGTCACGTCGTCGAGCGAACCCGTGACCTCCTTGCGGTAACGGGCGATAAAGGGGATGGTGTTCCCCTGGTCGATCAGGTTGACGGTCGCCTCGACCTGTTCCTGTTTCAGTTTCAGTTCGCGGGTAAGCGTTTTGATGACGTCCATTTTTCTTTCCTTTCGGTTAGTCCGGAGTTTCGGTTCCTGCGGCGGCGAGGAGGGTCTTTATTTCCTCCTCCGTCAGGTCGCGCCACTCGCCGGGGGCGAGGGCGGGGTCGAGCGGGATCCCGGCGAAGGATTCGCGTTTGAGACTCGTGATCCTGTTGCCGATCCTCTCGAACATCCGCTTGATCTGGTGGTATTTGCCCTCGGTCAGCGTGACCGTGCCAAAGAGACGGTCGGGCGAGGGCGAGAGGGTCGCGGGTTTGCAATTCTCCCCCTCTCCGATCGCGATCCCGGCTTGGAAAGCCGCCTCGGCGTCCTTTGGCAGCGGGGATTCGCAGGTGAAGGAGTAGACCTTCTCGACGTGGCGGCGGGGGGAGAGCGCGCGGTGCGCCGTCTGCCCGTCGTCGGTCATAATGAGAAGCCCGGTGGTGTCCCGGTCGAGTCGACCGACCGGGAAAAGACCGCGCTTCCGGTATTCGGGCGGGAAGAGTTCGAGAACGTAGGGCAGCGACCGATCGTCGGTCGCGCTGACGTATCCCGCCGGTTTATGGAGCATTGCGTAAACGAACTCTCGGTAAACGAGGGGGGTTCCGCGGAAGGTCACGGCGTCACGCGCGGGGTCGACCTTGCGGTCGGGTTCGCGGACGACGGCGCCGTTGAGGGTCGCCTGCCCCGCCCGGATCGCGGCGGTCGCCTCTTTGCGGGTCAGCGTTCCGCTGTCGGAGATCAGTTTATCGAGCCGCACGGGTTCAGTCCTTGATCTCTTCCATTATGAACGCCTCGAGCACGTCGCCCTCCTTGATATCGTTGAAGCGCTCGAGCCCGACGCCGCACTCGTAACTCTGCGCGACCTCTTTCACGTCGTCCTTGAAGCGGCGGAGAGAGCCGATCTTGTCCTCGGCGACGACGACGCCGTCGCGGACGATGCGGATCTGCGCGGAACGGGTGATCTTGCCGTCGGTGACGTAGGAGCCGGCGATGGTGCCGACGTTCGGAACGTGGATGATCTGCCGCACCTCGGCGTGACCGAGCAGCGCCTCGCGGAACTTGGGCGCGCGCATACCCTTGATCGCCGCCTGGATCTCCTCGATGCACTCGTAGATGATGCGGTAGGTGCGGATGTCGACCTTCTGCCGGTCCGCGGAGTCGATCGCCGCCTTATCGGGGCGGACGTTGAATCCGACGATAATGGCGTTCGACGCGGCGGCGAGCATAACGTCGTTTTCGGTGATCCCGCCGACGGCGGCGTGGATGACGTTGACCTTGACCTCTTCGTCGGAGATCTTGACCAGCGCCTGCCTGACCGCCTCGACCGAACCGTCGACGTCGGCTTTGACGATGATATCGAGTTTCTTCGCGCCCTCCGAGATCTGCGCGAACAGATCGTCGAGGTTGGCGCGGCGGGAGGCGTTGAACTCCTCCTGCTTCGCCTTTTCACGGCGCTGCTCGGCGAGGCTTCTCGCCATCTTCTCGTCCTCGACGCCGTTGAACTCGTCGCCGGCGACCGGGACCTCGGAAAGACCGTTGATCTCGACCGGGACGCTCGGACCCGCGACCTTGACGCGCTTGCCCTTGTCGTCGATCATGGAACGGACGCGCCCGACCGCCGTTCCGGCGATCACGATGTCGCCGAGGTGGAGGGTTCCGTTCTGAACGAGGACCGTCGCGACCGGTCCCTGTCCCTTATCGAGCCGGGACTCGATAACGAGTCCTTTTGCTCTCCGGTTGGGATTGGCGCGCAGTTCCTTGACCTCCGCGACGAGCAGAACGCTCTCAAGCAGCTGATCGATACCGGTCTTCTGGATCGCGGAGACGGGAACGCAGATGACGTCGCCGCCCCATTCCTCGGGAACCAGTCCGTATTTGGTGAGTTCCTGCTTGACCGCGTCGGGATTCGCCTGCGGTTTATCCATCTTGTTGATGGCGACGATGACGTCGACGCCCGCCGCCTTCGCGTGGTTGATCGCCTCGACGGTCTGCGGCATAATGCCGTCGTCCGCCGCCACGACGAGGATCGCGATGTCGGTCGCCTGCGCGCCTCTCGCGCGCATCGCGGTAAACGCCTCGTGACCCGGGGTGTCGAGGAAGGTGATCTCCTTGTCGCCGACCTTGACGCGCGACGCGCCGATCGCCTGCGTGATGCCGCCCGCCTCACCCGAGGTGACGTTGGTGTTCCGGATCGCGTCGAGCAGCGAAGTTTTACCGTGGTCGACGTGTCCCATGACGCAGACGACCGGGCTCCGCTCGACGAGGTTCTCCTCGGCGTCCTCGCTGTCGTCGAAGAGTTTCTCCTCGATGGTGACGACGACCTCGCGGTTGACCTTCACTCCCAGCTCCTCGGCGACGAGGAACGCGGTGTCGTAATCGATGACCTGGTTGACGCCCGCCATCACGCCGAGCATCATCAGGCGCTTGACGACCTCTCCCGAGGTCTTCTTCATCCGGCTGGCGAGTTCGCCGACGGTGATCTCGTCGGGAACGCTGATGACGAGCTGCTTCTTGCGCGCGAGCTCCTCCTGCATCTTCCGGATCTTTTCCTGCGCCATCCGTTCCTTTTCCTTGGCGCTCTTACCCATCTGACGGGTATCCTGCTTTTTCAGTTTCTGGCGCGAGGTGCTGCTGTCCTGCGCCGCGCCCGAGTAGGTAGCGTCGATCCGCTCGTCGTAGCGCGACAGGTCGACCGACGAGGTGCGCGTGTCGACGATCCGGCGTTTCTGCTCGGCGACGACGACCTCCCCGCCTCCGGTATGCACCGGTCCCGTGGGGATCGTCCGACGGCGCTCGCGTTCCTGCGGCGCCTCCTTCTTCTGCTGTCCCTTCTGACCGAGCGTTGCCCGGTCGACGCCGCTGAAGCGGTCGACGGGAGCGGTCTTTTTCAGGATCTTGACTTCTTTCTTCGGCTGCGGCTGCTGGGGTTTGGCTCCCTGCTGCTGCGCCTTCCGGAGCGCCGCCTCCGCGGCGGGGGTGTTCGCCGCCGGACGGGCGGTTTTGCCCGTCTCGGTTCTCATACGGCGGCGCGCCTCTTCCTCGCGTGCGGTCGTCTTCGCCTGATCGGCGCGGAACTCCGCCATCCGACGGGCGATCTCTGTCTGATCGATCGGGCGGGTCGGTTTCTTCGCACCGGGCGCCGCGGGACGTTCGTTCTGCCCGGGTCGGCGCGCCGGCGCGCCGGCGGAGGGACGGGGCGCGGCTCCGGCGGGACGGGGCGCGGCTCCGGCGGGACGGGGCGCCGCGGGCTCGGGTTTCGGTTCGGGCTTCGGCTCCGGTTTCTTCGGAGCGGGCTTCACGACCTTCACGGGCTTCGGAAGTTCGGAGTCGAGAATGGCTTTACCGGTCAGGTAATCCTTCATATTGTTCAGCTGATTGCCGAGCGAAAGGACGGTGAGAAACACGTCGAGTTCCTCGCCCTCCAGCGCTCCGCCGGTCTTCTTCTCGATCCCGACGCTTTTCAGAAGGTCAATGATATCCTTCTGTTTCAGTTCGCTCCCGTTGACGCCGAACTCCTTTACGAGCTGCGTCAACTTCATCTGTCTGGTCTTGACCTGTTCCATCGTTTACCCCCGGTTCCCAGTCGAACCGTCCCCGTCGGACGGGGACTCCCTTCCTTTACAAGTGCATGCGTTCGCTATTTCCCTCGCCAAACCCGGATCGGTGACGGCGAGCGCCGCCGTGAATCCGGTCTTTCCGATCCGACGGGCAAGTTCCGCCCCGTCGACGGCGACGACGATGTACGAAACGCCGTAGAAGCCGCATTTGGCGATCATTCTTTTTTTCGTATTCTCCGACGCGAAGGACGATATGACGACGAGGGACGGCTTGTTCTTCCCCCTCATCTTCGCCAGGACGAGTTCGGTCCCGGCGACGGTTTTCCCCGCCCGCCGGCTCATCCCCAGCATTCCGAAGAAGCGTTCGGTCGCCGAACGGACGGTTTCGTCCCCGGCGGCTCTTTCTTTCGCGGGAGCATCGACCCCGCCGTCAGAGATCATTTTTCGTCAGTTCCTCCTCGAGCGCGTCGAAGATCCCCTCCGGGACCGATGCGCCCGGGCAGAGGTTCTGTTCGATCCTGTGCGCTTTCCGCGCGGCGCGGAAGCACGCGACGCTGTGGCAGAGGTAGGCGCCCCGCCCCGGTTTCTTTCCGGTAAAATCAAGCGAGATCTCCCCCTCCGGCGAACGGACGATCCGGATCAGATCGGTTTTTTTTCTCCGTTCTCCGCACCCGATGCATTTCCGCTCGGGATACTTTTTCGGTTTCAGGGGTTGTCTTGCACGTTCCCCGTTCTTTTCCGGCATTGCAAAGCACCTCTCTTTCGTTCCCCGACGGGATCACGCCTTGATGTCGATCTTAAAGCCCGTCAGTTTGGCGGCGAGTTTCGCGTTCTGTCCCTCCTTGCCGATGGCAAGCGAAAGCTGGTCGGGCGCGACCTTGACCTTGCAGGTGCGCTCGCCCTCGAGATCGGTCCCGAGTACCTCCGCCGGGGCAAGCGCCGCGGCGACGAACTTCTCGGGATCCTCGTACCAACGGATGACGTCGATCTTCTCGCCCGACAACTCCGCCAGGATCGCGTTGATCCGCATTCCGCGGTTGCCGATGCAGGCGCCGACGGGGTCGACGTTGGGATCGCGCGATTCGACGGCGATCTTGCTCCGGCTTCCGGGATCGCGGGAGATACCGCGGATCACGACGGTGCCGTCCTCGATCTCGGGGATCTCGGTCTCGAACAGGCGTTTGACGAACGCCGGATGCGAACGCGAGAGCCGGACGACCGGTCCGCGCGCCTCCTGCCCCAGAACGTCGATGATGATGACCTTGATCCGGTCGCCCTCGACGAAATGGTCGGTCGGGATCTGATCCTGACGGGTCAGCGTCACGCGGCCGTCGGGCGTCTCGAGCACGAGGTTGCCGTTCTCGGGATCGACCTTGTAAACGCGGGCGGTGACGACCTCTTCCTTTTTCTCTTCGTAGGCGCGGATCATATTCGAGCGCTCCGCCTCGCGGATGCCCTGAATGATGACCTGCTTCGCCGCCTGTGCCGACAGCCGGCGGAACTCCTTCAGTTTCTGCTCGCGCTCGACGGTATCGCCGACCTTGTACTTTTTCCGTCCGGTCAGCTCGGAGAGCGCGATCTCCTCGTTCGGATTCTCGACCGTTTCGACGACGGTCAGCTGCTGAAAGACCTTCATGTCTTTCTTTTTCGGATCGAGGACGACCCGGACGTTCGTCGAGCCGCCGAGTTCGCGCTTGAACGCGCTGACGAGCGCAGCCTCGACCTTCTCCAGCATGTACTCCTTCGGGATGCCTTTTTCCCGTTCGAGCATATCCAGCGCGTCAAAAAACTCCTTGTTCATCTTCGTATGCCTTTCTTTTCAGATTCTTGATCTGTTTTTCACGTCTTGTGGGTCAGTCCTCGTAGACGGTGCCGAGCCGGGAGACCGCCTTCCGGGGCAGGACGACCGGTTCCCCGCCGTCGGGGGTCAGGGTCAGGGTCTCTTCGTCGAAAGCCGAGAGACGTCCCTGCACGCTCTTCGTCCCGTTCAGGGGGGCGAACAGCCGCGCCTCGCAGAGCGCGCCGACCGACGCCGCAAGATGGCGGTCGGTCTTGAGTTCCCGCTCGATCCCGGGCGAGGAGACCTCGAGGTAATAGGAACCCTCGATCGGATCGGCTTCGTCGAGCAGAGGGTCGATCGCGCGGTGCACCCGCTCGCAATCGTCGATCCCGACGCCGCCCTCGCGGTCGATCGTGACCCGAAGATGCCAGTCGGCGCCCTCCTTCACGTATTCGACGTCCCAGAGTTCGCATCCGTTTGCAGAAACGGTATCGGCGATCAGTTCCGCCACCGTCGAGGCGATGTTCTTCTTCACCGCGGTCCTCCTTCACAAAAAAGTAGGAGTGGGAAACAACCCACTCTTACATCCTATACTCTTCAAACAGATTATAGCATACGTTTCCCTTTTTTGCAATAGTTTTCCGCAAAAAAGAGAAATTATTTTTCAAAATCGTCGTTCCTTTCATATTCGTCGATGAAATAATTGATGATATCGCGGCGGGTCACGATCCCGATGAAACTGCCCCGGTCGTCCTCGACGGGAACGAAGGCGTTCTGCTTGACCCGTTCGAGCAGGTCGGAGATCGAGGCGTCCTGCTTCACCGCGGGATTTGCCTCCCGCCGGACGATCTCGCGCAGGCGCCGCTGTTCGAGCGTATGAAAATCCCCGCTCCCCTTCTCGTAAAGCTCGCGGAGAAAATCGCCGTCGGAGACCGATCCGACGTAGCGCCCCTTCCGGTCGATGACCGGGACGGCGTGATGGCGGTGGAAGAACATCTTCTCGAGCGCCTGCCGCAGGGTGAAGTCGTGATAGAGATAACACACCGAACTCTTCGGCGTCAGAAAGCGGAGTATATTCATTCCTCTGTCCTTTCGGTCAAGGTCTCAGCCGCGCAGGGCGGTCCCGATGACGGTGCCGTAGGTGGCGTTCTCGGGGATCAGGAAGCGCACGTCGAACATCTCGTTCAGTTTTTCCATCGCGGTTTTGCAGTAGGGGATCGTCGTCAGGTTTCCGGTCATGACGATATCCTTCACCCCGCGGCTCCGCGCGGCGAAGAGCGAGACCATCCCGACCGTCTCGAATACCATATTCAGGATCCCGAGCGAAATATCCGCCTTGGTGGCAAGATCGCTGATCTTTCCGAAGTTGGCGGCGGTCATGTCCGAGGGCATCCCGTTCAGGCGGTCGCGGTTCGCCATATCCGAAATGCGGAGATCGACGTTTCCGAGATCGCCCTCTCCGGCAAGGTCGGAGATATGCTCGACGCTGTCCATTTTGAGAAGCAGGTGCGAAAGCCCGAGCAGCGTGCCGCCCCCGACCCCGGTGCCGCCGAGGTAGGTGATCGCGCCGCCCTTTTTGGCGTGAACGACGGCGGTGCCGGTGCCCAGACTGGCGACGATCGCCTCGTCAAGCCCCGAAAGATAGAGTCCGCCGAGACCGATGCTGTCGAACTCGGAGACCGATTCGCAGGGCAGCGAATAGATCGGGCTCGTGATCGACGCGGAACCGACGCCGGTCATCATCACGCGGCTGATCTCGTCGAGCGAGAGCCGGTTTTCCGCCGTAAACTTTCCGAACGCGCCGTAAACCGAAGTCAGGGGATCCGACGCACGCACGAATTGGGGCGCGATCAGCCGCGACCCCTCCGGCGTTTTTTCAAAACCGACGATCTTCGTGGTGCTTCCGCCCACGTCGATGCCGATGACTACGTTCCGCATGGGAACCTCCTTCTTTTCGCCCCGCGGGCGATCCTCTTTCCGAAACCGCCGTCCCCGATATCCTGCGGCTTCGGTGGACGGCGGTCTTCTTTATTTGATGAGATGTCTCTTGATCTTTTTGGAGGTCGTCTTCGGGAACTCCTCGTTCCGGAGCTCCACCTCGCGCACCTGCTTGAAACTCGGGAGTTTCTTGTTGATCCGACGGATCGCGTGTCTGATCGCCTCGAGTTTCTCCTCGTCGGTCGCGTTCTCGTCGAACTTTTCGGCGTTCGGGAAGACGACGGCGGTCAGTACGACGCTGTCGCCGTCCTCGCTCTTGCGCCCGACGACGACGCTCTCGGCGATCAGGTCGATCCCCGCGAGATACTCCTCGATCTCCTCGGGGAAGACGTTCTTGCCGTTCTCAAGCACGATCACGCTCTTCATCCGTCCGGTGATATAGACGTAACCGTCGGCGTCCATATACCCGACGTCGCCCGTCCGGTACCAGCCGTCGTCGGTGAAGGCGGCGGCGTTCGCCTCGGGATTCTCGAAATAGCCGAGCATCACGTTGTCGCCGTGGATCTGGATCTCGCCCTCGGCGAATCCCATCTCGTTGATCGTTTCGCCGTCGACGCGGATGGTGCAGCAGGGGACCGACGGTCCGACCGAGCCCGATTTCCGTTTGAAGTACGGAGTGACGGCGGCGAGCGGCGCGCATTCGGTGATGCCGTAGCCCTCGTAGATCGAGATGCCGAAATCCTCGAACGCGTAGATCAGATCGGGTTTCAGCGGCGCGCCGCCGCAGATGATCTTTTCGAGCCGACCGCCGAACGCCTCGCGCACCTCGGCAAAGAGTTTTTTGCGCAGGTCGACGCCGACCTTCATCATCACGCGGGAGGCGGCGATGCCGGCGTTGAAGGTGCGGAGTTTGCCCTTCTTCTCGACCTCGTTGATGATCTTCTTATACATCGTCTGCACGAACAGCGGGACCAGGATCAGAGCGGTCGGACGGAACCGTGCAAAGTTCCGCAGAACGTGCCGGAGCGAATCGTTGATGCAGATCCGCACCCCGTAGAGCAGTTCCGCAAGCATACAGGCGAGCCCGTAGGTGTGGTGCATCGGCAGCACCGAAACGACCACCTCGTCGGGGGTGAAATCGACCGACTCGGCACAGGCGTTGACGACCGAGAAGACGTTCCGCTGGCAGAGCATCACGCACTTGCTCGATCCGGTGGTGCCGGAGGTGAAGAGCATCTCGGCAAGTTCGCCTCTCGAACGGACGGGGGGATAGTCCCACCCCTCCTCGACCGCCGCGGCGCCCGACGCCTCGACCTCGTCCCAGAGAGTGACCTTTTCGTTCTTCTTTTCGCCGCCCATCGTGATATAGTAACGGACGGTCGGATGATTTGTAAGCAGATCCGCGAGCGTCTCGTCAAGCGAGGGCGCGGCGATCACGGCGTCGCAGCTGATGCCCGAAAGAAACGCCGAGATCTCGCTCGGCGCGAGTTCCCGGTCCATCGGGACGACGACCCCGCCCTGCGCCATCACGGCAAGGTAGGCGGCGACCCAGCGGGGCGAGGTCTCCCCGATCACGGCGACCCGCCCGTGCGACATGCCGAGTTTGTTGAGCCCCGCCGAAAAACGGCGCACCGTTTCGGCGAACTCGGCGTAGGTCATCGTGGCGGTCTCGGTCGGCGAGACGAAATATTCATAGGCGATCTTATCGCCGTGTTGTTCGATCGTACGGCAGAAATCGGGCGCGGTATGCGCGGGAACGTAGCGGCGCTCGGTTCTCGCCTTCCCGGGGATCACGCGCCCGGGGGCAGCCGACTTCTTGTTGGAAAAATTGAGAACCTTGAGAATGTTCATGAAACTCCTCCGATGGGGAACGACCCGTTCTCTGTCCCGTATCCGGGAGGGAGCCGACCCCACTTTCGTATTATACCATATCTCCTTTACCTTGTCAATCGCTTTTCCCGTTTTTCGGGCAAAGGAAGGAAGGGCGTCCGACGGGCATAGACCGTCCCGTCCGCGGCATAGAGTGGAAAGGAACGGAAGGAGGGATCGCCGTGGAATGGATCGGGGTTGCCGCGGGAGGGATCGTCCCCCTTTTTCTCTTCGCCGCGGGTCTCTTTTTTCTCATCCGACTCAGGGGGTTTTACCTGTTTCATCCCGTGAAAGTCCTCCGCTACGCCGCGAAAAAGGGAGAACGGCGTGCGGCGCTTTCGGGGCTTGCGGTGGCGCTCGGCGGGACGCTCGGGGTCGGGAACGTCACGGGAGTGACCTCCGCGCTCTTTCTCGGCGGGCCCGGGGCGCTTTTCTGGATGTGGTGCTCGGCGCTGCTCTCCATGGGGCTCCATTTCGCCGAGGTCGCGCTGGCGCTCGATACCGCCGCGCCGCCGGGTCTTCCCCGCTATCTGGACGGCGGGATCACGAAAACGCTTTTCCCTTTTGCGCTCCTCTGTTTATCGCTCACGCTCGGCGGAGGGCTTCAGAGCGCCGCGGCGGCGGAGGCGGCAAAGATCACGCTCTCGGTCCCGGTCGGCTTTTCCGGCGCGTTTCTCGCGCTCTCGGTCGTCTCTGTAACGGCGGGGGGATTTGCGCGTATCCGGACCGCCTCCTGCCGCGTGATCCCGTTCGTCACCCTTCTTTTCTCGCTGTCCTGTCTCGGCGTGATCTTCGCGTTCCGCGCCGATCTGCCCGCGGTGTTTCGCGCGATCTTCCGGGACGCTTTCTCGCTCCGCGCCGCCGCGGGAGGCGGGGTCGGAGTTTTCCTCCGCCGGGCTTCGGTCGGCTTCCGACGGGGACTTCTCTCAAACGAAGGAGGATGCGGAACGGCGTCGGTCGCCCACGCGGGCGAGGGGAGCGGGGATCCCGCGCGGCAGGGGGTGTTCGGGATTATCGAGGTCGCGACCGACACCCTGTTGCTCTGCACGCTGACCGGGCTTGCCGTCCTGTGCGCCGGGTATTCCGGGGACGGGGTCGCGCCGCTTCTTTCCGCTTTCCGTGCGGTCTACGGCGGGGGATCGGACGTTCTTCTCTTTTCGGCGATTTTTCTTTTCGCCTTTGCGACGGCGATCTCCTACTGTTATTACGGAAAAAGCGCCCTTGCCGCCCTGACGGGGGGAGAGGGCGGCGCCTTCCCCTATCTGCTTTCGCTTTTTCTTTTCGTCGGGGTCTTTCTTCCCCGCCGCGTCCTCTTTTTCCTCTCCGATCTGTTTCTCGGGACGCTTGCCGTTCTGAACCTCGCGGCGCTGTTAAAAAGGGCGGACAGAATCGTACGTCTGTCCGCCCCTCTGACGGGTAAAAACGAAGGGTTGCGCGTTACGCCTCGGGACGATCGCCCGACTCGTACACCCGGATCATCGAAAGGAGCTGACCGCCGCCGAACGAAAGCCGGGCGATCCCGTCGGCGCACTCGCACTCGGTCCGGGGAGGCGTGAGGAAGGCGACTTCGCCCTCCGTACCGCGGATGAACGTCACGTCGCCGAAGACGACCCGCACGGCGTTCCGGTCGACGCCCGAAAAGGCGAGGTACCGCGAACAGGAGAACGATCCGAACTCGGTCGGAAAGCCCTCTCCCGCCGTCTCCCAGACAGGGGTTTCTCCCGTGCGCGACGCCGCCTCGATCAGATCCGAAACGACCGCGGACGCCGTCGCCTTCGCCCCCGCGCCGCGACCGTAGAACATCACGTCGCCGACGTAGTTGCCGGTCACCGAGATCGCGTTGTAGACCCCGTCGACGTGCGACAGCGGCGAATCGTCCGGCACGAAGAAAGGGGAAACGAGGACGAAGCACTCGCTTCCGCGGCGGATCGCGCGCCCGAGCAGTTTCACGGCGGCGCCGACCGACGCGGCGGCGGCGACGTCGCTCTGCCGGATGGCGGAGATCCCCTCGGTGTGGATGCGTTCGGGAGAGATCAGTTTTCCGAACGCCGTCGCCGCGAGGATCGCGATCTTGCGGCAGGCGTCGATCCCCTCGACGTCAGCGGAGGGATCGCGTTCGGCGTATCCTTTTTTCTGCGCCTCGGAGAGCGCGGTCTCGAAGCCGACCCCGCCGTCCTTCATACGGGTCAGGATATAGTTGGTCGTGCCGTTGAGGATACCCGAGATCTCGAGGATCTCGTTCCCCGCAAGGTCGCGGGAGAGCGGTCCGATGACCGGGATCCCGCCGCCGGTCGACGCCTCGAAAAGATAGCGGCAACCGTTTGCCTTCGCCAGCGCGAGCAATTCCGCCCCGTGTTCGGAGACGAGCTGCTTGTTCGAGGTGACGACGCTCTTCCCCGCTTTGAGCAGACGGACGGTATACTCGTAGGCGACGCTCGCGCCGCCGATCGCCTCCGCGACGACCGAGATCTCGGGATCGTCGGCGATGACCGAAATATCGTGTACGATCAGGTCGCGATAGGGGCTGTCGGGCATCTCGCGGACGTCCAGGACGTATTTCAGGTCAAGATACTCCCCGCACGCCGCACGGATCTTCTCACGGTTTTCGGTCAGCAGGTCGGCGCTTCCGCCGCCCACGACGCCGAGACCCATGATCGCAATCTTCGCCATCTGTCACACCTCTTCGTTCCATCGGGTCGTCCCGATCGTTTTCCGAAAACAGTATAGCATAACCGGAGCGGAAAATCAACCGCTTTTTTGCTTTTCCGACCGAAACCGGACAAGCCGGGGCGGATCCGCCTCGTTCGGCGGACGCCCCGGCGCACCCGGTATTCCGTTCCCGTCAACCCTCGTACGCCGCGTCTTCGGTAAGACCGGCGGCGATGCTCTCCTCGGGTACGTAGTCGAGCGGATCGACCGACACGCCGGAGAGCGTCGTTTCAAGATGCAGATGGGGTTCGTCGCAGCATTCGATCAGGGCGGTATCCCCGACGTGACCGATGACCTGCCCGCCCGCGACCGAGGCGCCGACGGCGACCCCGTCGATCTCCTCCGCGACCAGATTGCGGTAGACGGTCGTCAGGTTGCCGGCGTGAAGCACCGAAACGCTGCGGCCGAGGAGGGGGTGGTCGGTAATTTCCGTGACTACTCCGCCTGCCATCGCCTTTACGTCGCTGCCCGCCGCCGTCAGAATATCGATCCCGTTGTGCACCCGGTATTCATCGAGGGTCACCGAGTAGACCGGGACGGTCAGGTCGTGGGCGCGAAAGACCCTGCCCCCGACCGGAGCCGACAGAGTCGGAACGACGTCGGGTTCTGCCGCGGCGTCCTTTTGTCCCTCGGTCTCGGGCGCACTCTGTTCCCCCGTCGTGACGGCGGACGTATCTGTTCCCGCGACGGGCTTTGCCCGTCTTCCGGAGGTGACCGAGGCGGCGATCCCGGCGATCGCGGCGCCCAAGCACAGGATCAGGGCGATCACCAGATACAGGATCCGGTTGGCTCTCGTCCTCTCCTCGCTTTGGGCTTCGTTTGACTGTTTTTTGTTTTCCATCCTGCTGTTTCCTTTCCAGATCGTTGATGTATTCCATATTCTTGACAGACCGTCGGGAATTATGCAGACGGAAGAAGATTTTTTGTCCCCGAACGGAACCCCCGCTCCCTTGACAGAAACAAAGAATCCTTGTATAATATAAGCGTATAATTCATTCTGTTTGATAGAGGAGGTCAAGGGCAATGTTACAGGGTTTTGTCACGACCGGACGGGCTCTTTTCGGAAGCGAAGCCGACGCGGAGATCCGGCGTCAGAGGAACACGACGCGGTCGATCGCGCTGGTACAGGGCGATCTGCTCGCAAACGACCGTTCCGAGACCGCGGGGCTCTCGGCGCGGGTGATCCGGGGAGGAGTCGCCGGATTCGCTTCGATCGCCGACGTCTCGGAGGAGAGCGTAAAAGCCGTCCTCGACGAAGCGAAAAAGAACGCCGCCTTTCTCGACGGGCAGGTCGCGCTCGGAAAGCCGGTGCTGCCGAAAGCGGCGTGCGGACGGTTCCGCATGACGCGCGAACCTGCCGACCCCGAGCAGAAAAAATACGTTGAATTCGCACGGGCGGTGGACGAATACG